>Ga0209992_10000388_pt1 | contig 59822 bp, 52 predicted proteins | sample 2SBtaG_2_FD_182564 | JGI IMG/M metagenome (GOLD analysis project Ga0209992, IMG submission 182564) | Deep subsurface microbial communities from Kolumbo volcano to uncover new lineages of life (NeLLi) - 2SBTROV12_ACTIVE470 metaG (SPAdes)... | ecosystem: Environmental > Aquatic > Marine >... | reverse complement strand
TCTACACCAGCACCAAAGTTCGTTCCCGTGAAGAAGGTCAGGTCACTGTCTCCAACGACATCCATGCCACCACGCAGGTAGAGCATGTCGAAGAGAGCCAGCTCAACACCACCGGAATACTGATCCTGATCGAACGAATTCGAACGGAAGTTTCCAAGTACTGTGACCACTGCGCCTTCACTCATTTCACGTGTGTAAGACACACCGAAATTCAGAAGTGATGGCAGCTCTACACCTTCTGATTCGATTACGAGAGCATTGTTCGTCGCGTTGCCCGGCTGCGATGGCAGCTGAACCTGTGTCGTCAGACCAACACCGGAGTACTGCATGTCAGTACCGATGTTTTTCAGAGCAACACCCAGACGAAGACCAGACTCACCAACGACATAGGTCATACCCATATCGACGGCAACGGCACTGGCCGAGACATCGTCAATCGATTCGTTAACGACCTTCAGCGTGGCTCCTGCAGAGATACGATCCGTGAAAACACGGGCGTATGTCAGTCCAGCCGTAATGAAGGTAGCATCGAAGGTAACCGCTGAGATTTCAGGCGAGAGCTCCGTTTGAAGCGGAATATCACCGAAGTCCCATGAGGAGACCGTAAATGCGAGGTTGTTGTTACCAAACGCCTGGCCAATTCCGAAGAAATTGACGCCGATGTCGGCAACGTAGTTCATACTGCTGAAGATGGCAGCAGTACCGGTATTCATGGCAAGACCGGCTGGATTCGAGAAAATCGCCTCCAGGCCATTCATGCCATTAAGACCACTCGTAAGAGAAGCACCGAGCGAAGCAGAGCGGGCCGTGACCGGCACCAGCAGCTGTGATGCACCCGCCGTACCACGACGTTTGTCATCACCTGCATTCGCGTCCAGGGCACTGAGAATCAGCACCGCACAGACCACGAGCGCACGGATCATCATATTCAATGATGTATTCATGATTGTTTTCCTTTCTTGATTGTTCATTTTGCTCGTGGGTTCTAAAACGTATTCAGCTGTACACGCTTTTTGACGACGCCAAACTTGAGGACCTTCTCTCCGAGATCTGAATCAACGTGGATGATGTACATACCACTGGAGATCGGAAGCCCTTCGTCAGTCGCGAGATCCCAGGGGAAACTCGCATTCGAGTCGTTCTTGACGAGAGTGCGGATCAGCGTACCCGAAACAGAGAAGATTCTCACGGTAGCCTGATTCGGCATGTTCGTAAAACGAACCTGATCAACAAGCTGGCTGACTTCGTAAGCCGAAGCGCCTTTGTATGGGTTCGGTGAGATACCGATATCATCGAGCGCACTTTTTGCTTCTGCGTCCGTGCGAGCGCGAGCGCCCAGACCATCGGTCGAGAATGCAAAGCTGTCACCAGGTTGGTTCGGCTTCGTCGTTGCCATGCGGAACACGGTTCCTGCTTCTGGCTCGCGCTGATCCAGTGGGACTGCATCAAGCGTTCCGTCAGAGACGTCACCCGCGTTCCAGTTGTACAGAACAATGCGTCCAGGAGTCGAAATTCCACCCCATTCAGCTGTTCCATCCCCTCCGGCTGCCGCTTCGGCCAGCGCGAGGGCAACCCACGCATCGTAGCCAGCCTGTCCAGCAGACTGATCAACAGGATCAAAGAAGTAGATCCAATCTGACTCAGGGTCATCCGCACCACCGGACGAGGAGTGGTCATTGGCGACCATTTCCCATGTCGGGTTTCCACCGTTATCAAGGATAGCAGGGATCCAGCGAATGTCATCACTCGTGTCATCAGGAGTAGCAATACCTGCGTTCCAGATGCTCATGCGGCCAGCCTGGATGATTCCAGTGCCCCACCAGTCCAGCTCGTAGTCGCCGCCGTCTGAGAAACGAATTTCCCAGTCGTACGGCATTACAGGACCCCAGCCATCACGGCCGACGATCGAGCGAGCGAGGAAGGAGGAGTAGTCGCCACAGTTGGATGGGCAACCACCGGACATTCCAGTTGCGATGTGCCAGCGACCTCCATTGGTAGACTGCTGAACACCTTGAGTAGCGCGGCCCGTTCCAGGGAAGCTTCTCCAGTCAGCAGCAGCACCATCGGGCGTAGCAAGCTTGCCCGAAGCATTGTGCGTCACAGTGAAGTCCAGGAATCCGTTGGGAGCGCCTGTGATATTCAGAGAAAGACCGTCGAGCTGAATCACATCGCTTCCTTCCGGAGCTGCGGTGTGGATTCCGTCGTACGCAGCAGTGCCGTCGAAGACTTTTTCGCCCGTGGTCGTGTTCATCACGTCATATGTCGTGATAAATGCAGAACTGGACTTGCGAACAGCTTCCTTGCTTCTGATTTCAGCAGCGCGGCTCGATTCGCGTTCGTCGATGCCCACACCATTGTTCCGCTTGTGACCATCGTCCACATCCGGAACTTCGAGAGCGAAGAACTCAACAGCGTAAGAATGGCCTGTAACTGCAGCAGGATTGACGATGTTGGCCGTCACATTACCGTTACCGATGTTTTCGCCTTTTACGGACTCAACGTCAGCATCAGGCGTTATGGCTGCGGCCACGGCTTCTTCTGACAGAACCAGTTGCGTACGCTGTGGAACGACGTTGACTCTACTGATCGGGCCAGGGTAAACCTTCTGTCCCGAGGTAGCATTATAGGCATATGCCTGTACGCCAAAGGAATAATCTACATAGTTGGTGAGTCCAGACACCCGGTGCGAGTGGGCTAATCCAGCATCACTACCCTCAGCGGTGACAAATGTCAGGTCAGACCCTTCGATTACGCGCGTGATGCCATTGACGACATCGTATGTGGCGAGAAGGGTTCCTTCCTGGTCCGAGCTGTCATCGAATTGGAAGACATTGTAGCCTTCAAATACGTAGTCATTATCGGTAACGTCGTCTGAAAGTAGCGGATCGATCACGTTATAGGTGTCGAGGAAGTTGTTGTCAGTTGGTTTGTATCCCCACTCCAGAAGAACGCTTCCGTCATCGACCGTAGTCGTGACGCGAGGTCCAGCTGGAGGAGAAGGCAATTCGAAATTGATATCGAACACTGCCTGCGCCAGCGCATCGTCTTCCTTCATTTTCCGGACTGAATCCAGATTGTCGTCACCGAAACTGGTCACGATTCCAAAGACCAGAGTCTGCTCATCGTTTGGCTTGACCGTAAAAGGACCCGTAGCCATCACAAAACGACGATCGGCGGGCGCGATCGCGCTACCCTGACCATCTGAATCAAATTCTGACCAGAATCCTGGAGGATCGCCAGGAAACATGAACGAGGTCGGAATATTCGAAAAATTGCGTCCCGAGCCTCCAAGTGTGATTCGTTGGCCATCCTTCCATCGACCGCTCATGTAATTGTACATGTCGGGGCCATTCCTGGGGTCACCTTGCAGGCCACCCGTATTGTTGTAGAATGTGAACGAAGTCATTTTCAGGCGTTCGTTCTCTTCGTCAATCTGGCCGTTGCCGTTGTCATCAACGCCGTTGTCATTGACGAGCGGACCCTGAAAAAAGTCATATCCGGCGGCCGGAGGTGCTGCGCCGTATCCCTCTCCACCTTCGTCGTCGTTGTCGGCATTGTAAACAAATCCGAGTCCGAGGGTAGTATCGGATCCGACGTAGTCATCATCGAAATTGCCGAGGTCAGGATCCGAGAAAAGCCCCATATACGTGTTCTCGAGAGGCGTACTTCCTTTATAGATAATGCGATATTTGTAGAAGGTTGTATTCCCGATAGCACCCGCAGTATTGAACGCAAACGCCGTTCCGTGAACTTCAACGCCCATTGCTGGAGTATCAGTTCGTGTATGCTGGTTGCCGCGGTCGTTCATGACCCACCACAACATCTGGTCTCCCAGAATGGCTGGGCGCTCACCGGCAGCCAGGTTGATCTTGCGATCTACGCGGCTCGTAAGTGGCTGATCTGTGAGGTCAATGGCGTCGCCGTTTGCGTCCAGAGTCGGTGCGCCAAGTCCGGTCGGCCAATCCTGAAGATCAGGTGTTGCCGCACCAGATCCCTCGTACGCAACGACAGCCTCTTTGGAAACTTTGAAAACGCGGTCGTAAACCGAACAATCGTCCGGAGGCGAACCATCATCATTCAGTGGACCGGCCCAGAATTCGTAGGGGCCATAGGTTGATCCGGCAAGACGAAGCTGGCCAGCTACCTGACCACCCATCCAGATGCCGGAGGCGAAAATTGCGTTCGACGGGCCGCCCTTAGGAATATTATAAACGTGAGGGCTTCCGCGCCAAAACAGGTTACCGTTATTGAGAATGCGTGCGCGCACATTGTTGATGTCCATATAGGACTCTCCGATGGCTTGCTCGCAACTACCCACTGTTTGAGCCTGAACTGGTGTGCTCAAAAAGCCCGCCAGAGCAAAGGTGGACAGTAGAAAGATTCTGCTGAAGTAATGCATGATTAAAACGTGTCTGTATCGATGTTGATCGACTTGCGCCCTCCAAGAGTGGATGATTTCAGGGAATGCACTTCGTCTTTGTGTGCTGATCACTCTGCATCGACGAATCTCTGTCAGGAGATCCCTCCAATAGGGAGTTGCGTCCGCAGTGCCGATTGATCGGGTGACCTTTTCTGCGCCGGCGTTACATCCTTCGGAAGAAGGAAAGAAGTGTCAGGTGGACCGGTGCGGATCCGTGCATCTCCAGCTCATGAGTTGCTGATTCAGCGCCAAGCGAAAAGCGGAGTCAGTTCATGAAAGTCAGCTTGCGGTGCAATCAATGATTGAGTGCATCACTTTTCCGATCGGCGAGATTCGTGCCAACGGGCGTACTCCATCTTCGATCGACGTTTGAGCCCTGTAAACGGCCGATCAATATCTGCCACTGTTCAATTCTGCAATTCCAGGTGTTCATGACTGAACAGGGGCCGTTTTTGCCGGGCAAATGGATCTGCCCGAACATCGTGACTTTCGGCACATGGACAATTCTTATATCCGTATAACTTCCTGCGCACCAATGATAAAAGAAAATTTTCGAGGGGCCGGTATGATCGCAGAACCGGGAATGTACAGGAAACAGACGAAAGAGAAGAAGGCCGTGATCGATCCGACGCGACTCGGCCTGATTGGAACGTCCCAGGCCCTCAATTCGGTTGTGAATCAGATTCAAAAGGTGGCTTGTACAGATGCAAACGTGTTGATCCTGGGGGAGAATGGCACCGGAAAAGAGGTGGTAGCGAATGCGCTGCATCGATTGTCGAATCGACGGGGGGCTACCTTTCTTCCAGTGGACATGGGCGCGGTTACGGAAACACTGTTTGAAAGTGAGCTGTTCGGGCACAAGAAAGGGTCCTTTACAGACGCCTTCGAGAATCGCATGGGGAAGTTCGAGGCAGCGAATGGAGGGACCCTCTTTCTCGACGAGATCGGGAATCTCCCTCTTTCACTTCAGGCCAAGCTGCTGAATGTGCTGCAACAGAGACATGTCGTTCGAATCGGATCCAATGTGGGGACCGCCATAAACGTTCGACTTATCTGTGCAACGAATCAGCCCATCCATCATTCAGTTGCTGAAAAGCGTTTCAGGGCAGACCTGCTCTACCGGATCAACACCGTAGAGATCTTTCTTCCTCCACTTCGGGCAAGGAAGGAAGATATCCGCATGCTTGCCGAGTATTACAGGGCCAAATTTTCTGCACAGTACAATCCGGAAGTGCTCACCATCTCGGAGGCTGCAATTCGATTGATGGAATCATACGACTGGCCCGGAAACGTTCGGGAATTGATGCATAAAGTGGAGCGCGCTGTGATCATGACAGAATCGGCAGCTATTCAACCGTGTGATCTTCAGTTTTCAACGGCGACGGAATCAAGTGACCGGTTGGTATTGGAGACACTGAATCTTGAAGATGTCGAGAGGCAGGTAATAGACGTGGCGATGGCGAAACATGGAGGCAATATTTCCTGTGCATCCAACGAGTTGGGCCTCACGCGAGCCACCTTGTACCGGCGACTCAAGAAGTATGATCTCTATTCAACAGCCGGGAGAACGTGATTGGAAATCACTCCCATTGCGGCCGTTGCGATGGCATTTTCGCCTCCGATCGCTTGATAGACGCCGTCATAATCTGTTGTGACCACCGCAACAAGGTTTCTGGCAGGTGAGACGTAAATGAATTGCCCTCCGAAGCCCCACGCGAAATAAGATGATATGCCATCGGTTTCGTCTGTCCACCAGAGATATCCGTATGACACGTTTGTCAATCCCGCCCAGTTGAACGAAAAACCGAATTTCGGAGAGGATGCCTCATCAACCCATTCTTCGGAGACTATTTGTCGGTTGCCAGACATACCGCGCTGAAGAAATAGCTGTCCGATCTTTGCCAGGTCCCGGGCCTTGAGATCCAGGCCTGCGCCACCATTCGGATAACCAGAATCGAATATTTCCCATTCTCGCTCGACGATGCCCAGTTGACTTAACAACCTGGTGTCAGTGTACGACGCGAACGGCTGTTCCAGGAATTGCGCAGCGAGAACGCTCAAAAGGTGAACTGAAGAGGAACTGTACGAGTGAACTATACCGGGATCGTTTACACGTGGTTTGTCGATCAGAAAAGCCTCAGTATTTCCCGAATTCACCCACCTGCTGTACGACGCATTGATCGACCCATCACCCTCCCATCCACCGGCCATCATCAGTAAGTTTCGCACCGTTATCGACCGGATGGCCTCCGGCATATTTTCGGACAGGAAGTCAAGGTTATTGCCAATTGGGGTGTCCACGCCGGGAATCTTGCCTTCGTCAATGGCGATGCCTACAACAGTTGACACGACACTTTTTGTCACAGATCGCACGTCAAAAAGGTCATCGCTGGTCGCGCCATGCAGATAGTGCTCCATAACCAATTTGCCATCTTTCACGACGAGCAAGCTTTTCAAACGATCTATTCCGGCGGCGGCAAGAAAAGCGCCGTGGAGGACATCTGCATCCATTCCAACATCAGAGGGATCCGCCTCTTCCCAAGCGTGAAGTAGCTCGACCGGGCCGGATTCGACCTCATCTTCCGCGGTGCCGGAAGAATCACATGCCGTCAAAAAGAGGAGCGAGAGTACGAACAGCAAGAAAGAGTATCTCAACAAATCCCGGAGCGCTGTCAAAGTGGTCCTCATATATCTACCCGCAGTCAAAGAGTGCTTCTTCAAGGAATGTTTTGAGCCTTCTGCTCTGAGGCCGACCGATCTTGCGTCCGAGGCGTGCGACCGCATAGGTGGCGAGCACGGCAAGAATCGAGATGGGACCGCTCCACAGGGCATAAGATGCCTGCCCCAGAGATACCTGCGAAAGGCCAATAATTACCCCCATGACTCCCAGAAAGCCGAAAAATGAATAACTGGCAACAAAAAGGGACCAGACACTGGGTCGCGGACCAAGTAGACCGTGAACGGTGCAGCCTGTGGTGTCGTCTGGTTCGATGGATACCTGGAGTTGGGGAGTCCACACATGGATTTCCGATGGCGGAATCTTGAGAACCGCCGAATCCGGGAATACTTTGCCAGTGACCGGTTCATCTGTAGAATTCAGCGAATCCCGCAGTCTGATAAATGCAGTCTCAGGCGTGCAATTCGTCCTGAACTGAAACTGCGGTCTCATGCGTGAGTCGGCCATGACATCTTCTGAAGTGGTCAATCAATTTTCGATTTCACAGAATAGCGGAATTCGACGATAAATTCGCTGCATTCAAGCCCCCGACGAGCGATCCGGACACGAGCAACTTCTGAACTGGAATCCCGTCTAGTCGATATGTTCTGCACTGCCATACCGCAGCACCAATCCATTCTTTCATTTTCCTATCGTCATGAAACGACTACTTCCATTTCTTCTTCTCTTTGCTTTTTCGTCTTCTTCATGGGCCCAGTCCGACGAAGACGGTGTGCATTCAGCAGTCGCAGACTATCTCGAAGGGCTTTATCAGGCAGAACCGGATCGGATCGAACGATCTGTGAGCAAGGATCTGGTTAAATACGGGCACTGGCGGCCTTCAGCTGACCGCGATTATCGTTCTTCTCCCATGAATTACGATCAGCTCTACTCCCTGGCCTCGGGTTGGAATACGGACAACAAGCAGGGAATAGACGAAAGCTCCCCTCGCGAAATCGTTGTTTTCGATGTTCTTGACAAGACTGCATCGGCCAAACTGACAGCTCATTGGGGTATTGACTATTTCCAGCTTGAGAAGATCGATGGCAAGTGGATGATCCGCCACGTTATCTGGCAGTCACATCCGGTGGGGGACAGCTAGAGTCCCAGTGGTACTGTGATCCGTGATCTTCGAGTTGTAAACTTGCGAGCATCCGAAATCACACAGCGCCATGATTACCGCTACTTTCATTTTCAGGGTCAGTTCGTACGACGGGGAGTTTCAGACTCTCGACGAGCGCATTGATCGTATCGCCGAATCGAACGAAGGATACCTTGGCCGTAAAAGGTGGACCGACAACGATGGGAATCGTTCAGTGGTCTACTACTGGAGGTCGATGGACGATTTGGCAACGTTCCAAAAAGACTCGACTCATAAACTCGCAAAGAGCCGCTACAGGGAATGGTATGCCGGCTATCGGGTTGAAATCGCCGAGGTAACGAAGATCTATGGCGATGGCTTCTTCGATGGAGTCTTTCCGCAGATCCCGGACTCATGAGTAGCGCGGCATAGAGCCGGCGGGGATCTCCTAGGAGTCTTTCACTCCGATTCGAAATGTGAGAGTCGTATAGCTCTGAACTCTTTTACCACCCTGGATGGCCGGCCGGAAAGTGTGTTTTTCGGCGGCGGCAATGACAGCTTCTTCTATTCCGTTTCCGATCGTCTGTACGGGTTCGCGTTCGGAGGCGTCCCTATTCACCAGGTAGCGCTCGGCAATTCGTGAGCTGAGAACTCGACCTCGCTCGTCGATCAACACTTCGATCACGACAATTGCGCGGATGTTTCTTGCTTCTCTCGGTATTATGGGATGAGCTATTCGCACCGGGGAAGGACTTCGGTCTGCTCGTGCGGCCGTCTCGTTTCCAGTGAGGGTTCCATCAACAACTTCTTCATCAGTACCCGCTTCGTCCAGGGTCAGTGATGTGTCGGCAATTTCCAGTTCAACGTCATCCAGTACCACGTCATCCGGTACCACAACCGGTGGAGCCGGTATGGGAGGAGCCGGCTTGCGTTGTTCCTGTCGAGTCTGTTGGATCTCTTCAGCCTGGATAACTTCCTGACCACGAGCGTCGAATACCAACCCTTCGTTGGACGTATCCGGGTTGGGCCAAAACACAAACGCTCCATTAACCAGGAGCAGGCTCAAGGTCAATGTGGCCAGAAAGTGAAGCGGATATCGCTCTTTCCGTCTCGTATTTTTGTCAAATTTGTCCAAGAATGGCAGTATCGACTGTTTTCAGGAAAACTGGATCGAATCAAGATCCAATGGTACGATTTGTGGACAATTCAGATTCGTGACAGTTGCTGAACGGTCGGACCCAATTTGTGGCCGGCTGAGACCAACACCTGGAAAGAAATCCACAATCATCAGACTTGATTGATCAGTGCTCGGTTTCATCGTATTTTGACCGAGGTCACAACCCAGGGCAGCTACTGATCGAACCACTTGTTCGTATCTTGGCGAGATAGCCTCCCGCGAACACATTTCGATTCGGAATGTTTTGCAAAGGGCCAACAGGGACAAGGAATAGTCGCCGCTTTTTCTGAGCAGTCAGAGGGCGAACGATGCCGACTTCTTCTGAACAATCCAACTTTAAACTGAAACAACCAAGTGCTCTGCGCTCACCCTGCTCCCGGCAAGAATTGCTTACCGTAAAGCCTTCCCACAGGTATTGGGAAGGCTTTTTTTTTGGCTTTTTGTCGGATGCGCACTCAGAAAACTTGATCCCGGAACATGATCAACAGCCTTAACAGCGAAGCGCTGCTCAATGCGGCACCCTGCAAAATCGCTCTGGAAGACGGAACCGTGGTCACAGGCACTGCGGTCGGTTATCGCGGCGAAACCGGTGGAGAACTGTGTTTCAACACATCCATGACGGGGTATCAGGAGATCTTTACTGATCCATCTTACCATGGACAGATCATGATGATGACCTACCCTCACATCGGTAATTATGGAACGCTCGATATCGATATGGAAGCGTCCAAACCCATGGTGTCAGGTGTAGTCGTCAGAGCGTTCTCACAACGCCATTCAAATATGCACGCAGATGAGTCTCTGGACGATTTCATGAGAAAACACCGTCTCGTCGGAATATCTGGTGTTGATACGAGGGCGCTGGTGCTGCATATCAGGAGCAAGGGTGTGATGAATGCCGTGATTTCCTCTCTGGATCTGGACGATGACTCGCTTATAGCGAAAGCCAAAGCATGGTCTTCCATGGAAGGACTCGAGCTCGCATCGAGGGTAACGGTCGAGAGTGCCTACGACTTTGCTTCGGGCGATGGACCCAAAATCGCTGTGTACGACTTTGGCGTGAAACAGAATATTTTGCGCTCATTCAAAGCACGTGGCTGTGCGGTTCGGGTTTTTCCTGCCGCCACCAAGCTGAAAGAAGTTTTGGATTGGGCGCCGGACGGAATCTTTTTTTCAAATGGACCGGGTGATCCACGTGCCATGCCGGATTCGGTTAAAATGGTCAAGAAGGCGATGGGTACCGGCATTCCGCTATTTGGAATATGTCTTGGGCATCAGCTCCTTTCTCTGGCTGCCGGAATTGACGTTTACAAAATGTTTGTTGGCCACCGTGGAGCCAATCATCCGGTACAAAATCTGGCTACAAGGCATGTTGAAGTGTCTACGCAGAATCACGGATTCTCGATCGACAAAGAATCTATTACCGATGATGTCGCTCGGGTAACACACGTCAATCTGAATGATGAGACAGTGGAGGGCGTACGTTTTGTGAATTGCCCGGCTTTCTCGGTCCAGTATCATCCGGAAGCCTCACCCGGTCCGCATGACAGTCATTACCTGTTTGACGAGTTCATGGCTGACATTGAGAAACATCGCGGCGTGAAGACTACCGTCGAGGCCACTCCTGAAATGATTTACGCTGGCCGATAACGCCAGCTCACCCCAGACTGAAATACAACGAGAATGCCCAAGCGCACGGATATCAAAAAGATCCTCCTCATCGGAAGTGGCCCGATTGTCATCGGCCAGGCCTGCGAATTTGACTATTCCGGCAGTCAGGCGGCGAGATCTCTGAGGAAAGAAGGATACGAGGTTATTCTCGTCAATTCGAACCCGGCAACGATCATGACCGACCCGGTCACGGCAGACAAGATTTTCTTACGTCCGCTGACGCCGGAGTCCATCAAAAAAATCGTTGAAGAAGAAAGACCCGACGCGGTGCTCCCCACGATGGGAGGTCAAACGGCATTGAACCTCGCCAATACGCTGCATGAGCAAGGATACTGGGAGGAAATGGGTGTCGACGTGATTGGTGTGGATATCGATGCGATCAACATCACCGAAGATCGCCAGCTGTTCCGTGATCTGATGGAGGAAATTGGAATTGATCAGGGCCGATCGAAAGTGGCAAAAAGCCTTCTTGAGGCCAAAGAGATCACGCAAGATCTCGGCGGACTCCCGGTAGTGATTCGTCCTTCCTTTACTCTGGGTGGAAGCGGAGGCGGAATTATCTGGGCTCCGGAGGAATTCGACAGAAAGGTCATGAGGGGTCTGGAGCTCTCACCTGTTCATGAGGTACTGATTGAAGAGTGTCTGGTGGGGTGGAAAGAATTTGAACTTGAGCTTTTGCGTGACTCGGCGGACAATGTCATCATCATCTGCACGATCGAAAATGTCGATCCGATGGGCGTTCACACGGGCGATTCGCTGACGGTGGCTCCGAGTCAGACGCTCACAGACAAGCAGTATCAGATAATGCGCGATGCGGCCATCCGCATGATGCGATCCATCGGCACTTTCGCAGGGGGGTGCAACGTGCAGTTTGCCGTGGATCCCAAGACGAATCGTCTGATCGCCATCGAGATCAATCCGCGGGTTTCTCGCTCCTCTGCACTTGCCTCGAAAGCCACTGGATATCCTATCGCCAAAGTGGCATCAAAACTGGCCGTCGGATATACGCTCGACGAGCTTAAAAATGACGTTACAGGAACGACCTCAGCGTGTTTTGAGCCGTCCATCGACTACGTTGTCACCAAGATTCCTCGATTCAATTTCGAAAAATTCGAAGGAGTCGATGAGGAACTGACGACACAGATGAAAGCGGTCGGAGAGGTGATGGCCATCGGTCGGACCTTTGCTGAGAGCCTGCAGAAAGCGTGGCAGAGCCTGGAAAATGGATATCACGGACTGGGCGCAGATCGTGATGAGACAGCGCGATTCGAGATCCGGGACCGACTCAAGAAATCCTACTGGGACCGCACGCTTCAAATACGAAATGCGTTCAAGCTGGGTGCTTCGGTAGAAGAGGTATCGGACATTACGAAGGTAGATCCCTGGTTTCTGTTCCAGATACAGGATATTGTGACGATTGAGGATGAGATCCGTAAAAAAGTGCTGCGCCAGATCGACAAGTCGTTCATGCAGCAGATTAAGCGCTTCGGTTTTTCGGATTTCCAGATTGCGCACTTGGTTCAGGAAGAGATTTCAGTTGACGAAGTGCGGGACTACCGCAAATCGTTGGGTGTGACGCCGTCGTATCAAGTCGTCGATACGTGCGCTGGAGAGTTTCCCGCACAGACGCCGTACTACTATTCCTCCTACGAATCCCATTCTGAAAGCGAAGTCTCAGACCGCAAAAAGGTTGTCATTCTTGGTAGTGGTCCCAACAGGATCGGGCAGGGGATAGAATTTGATTATTCGTGCGTGCACGGGGTCCTTGCCGCCAAGGAGATGGGCTATGAGGCCATCATGATCAACTGCAATCCGGAGACGGTCTCGACAGACTTTGATGTGGCCGACAAGCTCTACTTCGAACCCGTGTATCTGGAGCGGGTACGCGATGTCATTGAGCACGAGAATCCGGACGGCGTGATTGTCCAATTGGGCGGGCAGACGGCGTTGAAATTGTCACGCGACTTTGAACGACTCGGAATTCCAATCATCGGCACGCAGTTCGACAACATGGATCTGGCAGAGGATCGGAGTCGATTCTCGGATATTTTGAAAGAACTTGAGATTCCGTTTCCGCCCTATGGCGCGGCGCGCTCAGAGCGCGAAGCGGTCGAGCGCGCCGAAGTGATCGGGTACCCGCTTCTGGTGCGCCCGAGCTACGTGCTTGGCGGCCAAGGCATGCGCATCGCAATCAACAAGGAAGAAGTAGAACTGTACACTCAGCAGATCTGGAAGTTGATGCCGGACAACGTCATCCTTCTCGATCTTTTCCTCGAAGACGGGATCGAATTGGATGTTGATGCCATTTGTGATGGAGACGATGTGTGGGTGTGCGGCATAATGCAGCATATTGAGCCAGCTGGTGTCCATTCAGGCGATTCAACCGCTGTTCTACCTCCATATTCAATGTCAGATGAGGTTCAGAACACAGTCCGTCAGTATATCAGGGAGATCGCTCTCCGCCTCGGAGTTCTCGGCTTGATCAATGTCCAGATGGTGGTCAAGAATGAGATAGTCTACGTGATTGAGGCCAATCCACGGGCATCGAGGACAGTGCCGTTCGTTGCGAAAGCTACTGGTATCCCCATCTCAAATATCGCCACGAAAGTGATGCTCGGGGAGAAACTGAAAGACTTCGATGAACGAGGAGAACTCGAGTCAAGTCTTGAAGGCTATGCCATCAAAGAGCCCGTGTTTTCCTGGGACAAATTCCCGGAAGTGCGCAAAGAGCTCGGTCCCGAGATGAAATCAACGGGCGAAGCTATCGCCTTCATCGAGGATTTCAACGACGAGCATTTCCGCAAACCTTTTGAAATGAGAAACCTGTACCTGTCGCGATAAGTGGGTTCGGAATGAACGGAGTTCATTTCGGAAACCGAAGAGCGGCAGGCTGCGCTGCGCAGCAGTGCAAGCGTTGCGAAGCAACGTCAGGTTCGAATTCACGAGGCGCGAAGCGCCGAGTAAATGAGGAATCTCTATCTGTCCCGATGATGAGATCCGCGAACGAGCGAAACCGATAGAGGGATCTGAAGAGGGGCAGATCGGTCCGCGGAGCGGACCAGGGAGTTGCGAAGCAACGTCAGGTTCGAATTCACGAGGCGCGAAGCGCCGAGTAAATGAGAAACCTATATCTGTCAAGATAAAGGTTGGAATTGGCCGACCGACCCGTCTATGCCTTGACTAACATTGAAGATCTATGTATGCTGTGGAGGTACATAGAAGATCAATGCAAATGAGTCGGTCATGATTTCAAAAGAGTTGGTTGGGGCCTCCGTACGCCCCATTCTGCTTTCCATTCTCGCCAAAGAGGACTCCTACGGATACGAGATTATCCAAAGCGTCCGAGAGTATTCGTTCGGTCAATTGGTATGGAAGGATGGATCGTTGTATCCCGTACTCCATAGAATGGAAGACGAAGGATTTATTGAGTCGTACTGGCAGAAGACTGAATCGGGCCGACGCCGCAAGTACTACCGCATCAGTTCCGGAGGAAAGGCGCAGCTGGAGCAGGAACGGCACCAATGGCTGCAAGTCGATGCCATATTGGCTCGACTATGGGGTCTTCAACCCAGACTGGCAGTCTGACTGAGAGGAGAAAGACCATGCGCGAACAAAGGTATGATCTTGAGAGGGCGATCGGTTCCTGGCGACACTCCCTGGAATTGCGACGCATTTTCCTTAAGGATGATCTCGATGAGTTGGAAGACCATCTGAGAAAGGAGATTCTGCGTCTGACAAAGGATGGCGCCAAACCCAAACAGGCATTTTTAACAGCATCGGAATCGCTGGGAAATCAGGTTGAACTGGAAAATGCATATCAACCCGTTCGATTCGGAAAACACAAACGCAGTCAAAGCTTTTTGAATGAGATGCTTTTCGGCCTGTCAATGCTGAAGCATTATGTGCATATATCGCTTCGTTCGTTCAGGCGGCATGCGGTTCAGACATGCATCACAGTTTCTGGATTGTCCCTGGCTCTGGTCGCGAGCCTTGTAATCGTATTGTATGTACAGGATGAGCTCAGCTACGACCGATTTCACGAAGACGCCGAGTCCGTTCACAGAATCAGATCAGCCCGTGATGGCGACTATCGTGCCCTCATGCCGGCATCAATGGCAGAGGCGCTCTCGACAGATTATCCCGACATCCAGTCCGTCGTGCGGTTGTTCAAGCACTGGGAAGTCCCGCTCATATCCAATGGCGATATGGGGTCCTACGAACAGAGCTTTTACTTTGCAGACAGCTCATTTTTCGATGTGTTCACCTTCGAACTACTGAGGGGAAACAGCAAGAAGGCCTTGAATCAACCGAACTCTGTTCTGCTGACCGAGTCCTCAGCGCGCAGGTATTTCGGCGAAGAAGATCCGATTGGCCAAACAATTCGGTATAAGGGCGGGACTGACCTGATTGTTACGGGGATTCTTGCGGACATTCCCGCAAACTCCCACATTCATCCTGATTTTGTGGCGTCCATGTCCACCTTGCCTCTGGTCAGCTACAGCCGCATCATGGAAGAGTGGGCCGTTTTTTATACGTATGTCCGGACTCGGCCAGGGGTGAGTGCGGACCAACTCGAAGAGGCCATCGAGCCACTGAGGGCCCGCATGGCGGGGGCGCGGACCAATTTTGAATTGGACGCCCAGCCACTGACCAGTATCCATCTGCGTTCTCAAATGTCGAGTGAGTTGGAGGCCAATGGCGATATCAGATTCATGTTCATGCTCATCTCCATCGGCGTTCTGGTTCTTCTGATCGCCAGCATTAATCATGTAAATATCGCGACTGCACGAGCGATGAAGCGAGCGCGGGAAGTCGCAGTCAGAAAGGTGGCTGGCGCGAAACGCGCTGAAGTGATTCAGCAGTTCTATGTCGAGGCTTTTGTGCTCGTATTTGTCTCCCTCGTTGTGAGTGTGGGAATCGTCTTTGCGTTCAGCTCTTTTTTGGAGAATGTCACAGGCAAAGAGCTCCTCTTGTCAAATGTGTCGGTGAACTTGCTCTTGGCCGGACTCGCGCTGTCCTTGGTCATGGGGTTGATGGCCGGCAGCTACCCGGCACTGTTTCTTTCGCGGTTTCAGCCGGCGAGAGTGCTGAAAGGAGCATTTGTATCCAGTCGATCCGGTCGCCGACTGCGCAATTTGTTGGTTGTAGCACAGTTTTCAGCTTCCGCCGTATTGATTGTGGTGACACTCATGGTGTCAAAGCAGATAGCGCATATTCAGAGTGTTGATCTCGGCTTTAACTCAGACAATGTTCTTGCCATTCCGGTGCCGGGGCAGGAGACGCGCTCCCAGTATGCATCCATGCGCAATGCATGGCTCCAGAATTCCTCGGTCGTTTCCGTAGCGGCCACCGCTTCCTCGTACCCGGGAAAACGGCATTCGGACGGACACACGCTGCGCCGGTTGGAAGATGGCCCGGAGGACATCCATGTTGTCCAGCGAAACTGGGTCGATGCACATTATTTCGAAACGATGGGCATTTCCTTTCTGAGTGGGGCAGGATTTCATGACGATCCCAGCCAAAATCTGAGATCAATCATTCTCAATGAAACTGCAGCTCGCACGCTCGGATGGTCAGAACCGGAAACAGCCACGGGAGAGATGGTTTTTGTGAATCCGGAATCGGACAGTCTGGCATTTCAAATTGTGGGGATCGTGCGTGATTTCAATTATGAGAGCCTTCATTCCGAAATCGGTCCACTGTTTTTCACGTCAACACACTTTCCCACCATCGTTCTCGCCCGTGTGGCAGAAAACAATCTTGCAGGGACCGTTCTGGACCTTCAGCAGACCTGGAAGCTGTTCACGGACAGCCCGTTTACGTGGTCTCTTCTGGACATGGAACTGGAAAGTCTGTATCAGGCGGATGTGAAATGGGGAGGAATGCTTCGAATCTCTACCCTTTTCGCTCTTTTTATCGCATGCCTGGGGCTTTTGGGACTCGCTGCGTTCATCGCTGAGACAAGGACCAGGGAAATCGGGATTCGCAAAGCACTTGGTGCCAGTTCGGCTGGCATTGTCATACTCGTTTCGAAGGAATTTGCCGTCCTGATTCTGGCAGCTGTCCTCATCGCTGTGCCACTCAGTATGATGGCGGTTGAAGAATGGTTGTCGACCTTTGCCTACCGGACCGAACTCGGCGTTGACGTCTTCCTGATTGGAGCGCTGATTCTGATGGCCACCGGCTTGATCACCGTCAGCTATCACGCCGCCCGCGCTGCTACGGCGCAACCATCCGTCAGCCTGCGAAGCAGCGAGTGATCGAGAATCAATCGATTATGGCGATTCCCGGCTGAAGCTCGCTGATCGTGATGAACATCTCATCGTCGACGGCCTGTTTGATCCAGTCTATATCAACCGATGTGGGATAGCCGAATTCTGAGTATTCGACTTCAATCTCGTCTGCATTTTCCAGCGCATCTTCGATCATGTCAAAGACATCATCAACCGTTTCGATGTATTGCAGATCTTCAGGCCGAACCACCTCGTTGGAATGGGTGCTGATGGCGGTCACAACGTCTGTGTCGATGACCTGAACGAAGAATGGCCCGGCCACAATACAAAAGCACCCCCGGTTGAGAAGAAAACTATAGGTCCCATCCTGGTAATTATTCCACTCCGCACGGGCATCCGAAAGCGCATCCATTTCGGATCGATCAGGGCCAACAATCTCACATCCGCCGATCAAGAAAATCAGCGCGAGAACGAAAATGCGATGGGATGAAAATAATTTGGACATAGCAGTTTGATTGGAGACGGAAGGCCGGGTAAGAAGTTGTCAGACCCGAATCAAAGAGTTGGGAGTTGAATCAATTCAGAGGCGGTCGCATTTCCCGAGGATGCGATTGCAGAAAGCTGAACCCTCTCGATCACGCCCACTTTCGAGGCCTCAAAAGGTGTTTCCACCCGGATATGGTTGTCGGTGAATCCGTGGATCATGCCACCCTTTTCGTTGTCTTCCCAAAGAACAGCTCGCTCCTGATTGAGGAAGCGGGCGTAAAAGGAAGCGCGCTTCTTCTCAGAAAGGAGCCGTAAGCGCCTGTTTCTGTGGGACCGAATGTGCTTCTCAACCCGCGGACCTCCCATGGAGGCGAGTTCGTTGACCGCAATCGTATCAGGGCGCTCTGAATAGGTGAAAACGTGCAGGTAGGAGATGGGCAAATCAGATATGAACGCGAACGTGTTCTCAAAGCGCTCGTCTGACTCCGCGGGGAAGCCGACAATCACATCGACCCCAATCGCTGCGTCGGGAATTAAACGAAGCACACGCTCGACTCGATCTTCGTAAACGGCCCGCTTGTATCTGCGGCGCATCTTTGCCAAAACGAAGTCATCACCACTCTGGAGGGGGAGATGAAAGTGCGGCATGAATGAGCGCGATGCGGCGACAAACTCAATGATTTCGTTGGTCAGAAGGTTGGGCTCACAGGAGGATATTCGATATCTCTCAATCCCGTCGACCCGATCCAGCTCCTGAATCAGCTCGAGCAAGGATTCTCCCCGATCCTGTCCGAAAAGGCCAATATTTACGCCAGATATGACGATTTCCTTGTATCCTTTTTCCGCAATCTGTTCGGCTTGCGCGACTACACTTGAAATAGAATCGGAACGCGAGGCGCCCCTCGCACGCGGAATCGTACAGAAGGAACATGTATAATCACATCCATCCTGCACCTTCAAAAACGCCCGCGTCCTCTCCGAGGCGGAATACGCCGCCCCGAAATCCGTGACATCGTCGATACAAGAAACGTCGATCTGAGTTTTTTCACGCTTTGTAAATGCATCGACATAAGAAAAGAGATTGAACTTTTCATTCGCTCCCAGCACGATATCGACTCCTTCGATCTCGGCGATCTGCTCCGGACGAAGCTGGGCAAAACATCCTGTTACGATTACGCACGCTTCCGGATTGGCTCTCATCGCCCGCCGGATGGCTTGACGACACTTACGATCAGCTTCATCGGTGACCGTACACGTATTGAGAACAACAACGTCTGCGTGTTCACCGAAACGCACCACCTCAAACTGATTCGATACAAACTGTTCAGAAATCGCAGATGTCTCTGCGAAATTGAGTTTGCATCCGAGCGTGTGAAAAGCGACCGTCGACACGAAGTTGTATGGAATTGTATAGTGGAATGGGGCGGCTGTCCAACGTGAATGCTATTTTCGGGTTTCATCAAGAAAAGACCCGGGAGAATGTCGGCATGAGGAAATTTGTGCGCACAGACGACGGCCCGGACCTTGACTCCCCTCATCAAACCGCTCCTCCATGTTCGCAAAAGAAGGCTATGGTCTCATTATCGCCTCATTTGGCATGTTTGTCGTTCTCGGATTTCTGGGATGGATGACAGGCGGTATTCCGGGATATTTGATCGAGGGTGTGGGCGTGTTTTTCCTGCTTTTCACCTTGTACTTTTTTCGCGATCCCGCGCGTGAAATAACCAAGGTAGACGAATGGACGATGTTGTCACCTGCGGACGGGAAAGTTGTTCTGATTCAGGAGGTCGACGAACCACTGTACCTCGATGGTCGGGCCCGCCAGATCTCAGTATTTCTCTCTCCGCTCAACGTACATGTCAACAGAGCTCCCATCGGAGGAGTCGTGGAGTTTGATGAATACGTGTCTGGAGACTACCTCGTCGCGTGGCACGAAAAGGCCAGCGAGTTGAACGAACGGTCACAGATTGGAGTGAAGCACGAATCCGGGCAAAAAGTTCTTTTCAAGCAGATTGCCGGGGCAGTTGCACGGCGAGTTGTGTATCATATCTCCGTCGGAGACACCGTCTCAACAGGTGACCGTTTCGGAATAGTGAAATTCGGCTCTCGAATGGATATCCTGTTTCCTGTTGATGCGGACGTATCGGTTGAGGTTGGGGACAAAGTCAGAGGCGGATTGACCATTCTGGGGCGATTGAACCAGTCATCTCCCCGCGATTCAGAGCAAAGCCTGTAAATCATGCTGCGAGCCAAACGAAAAAATGCACGCCCGGGTCTGAAGCAGAGACGCTTCCGGCAGCGACTGATTTCGTATCGCGAATCAAAAGGAGCGGGACGGTCTCGCAAGATTCCGCGTGCAGCCGTTCCGTCGTTTTTCACCCTGATGAACCTGTTTTGTGGATTTTTATCCCTGATTCAGGTCCTGGAAGGACGACTCGAATACGCCGGATGGTTGATTCTGCTTGCCAGTTTCTTCGACATGATGGATGGCATGATGGCCAGGTTGACCAACGGTACCAGCCCGTTCGGTATGGAGTTGGACAGCCTCTGCGATATCGTCTCATTTGGCGTCGCGCCTGCGTTTATGATCTACGTCTTCGGACTCCAGGAGTACGGGACGCCCGGTGTCATCATCGCTTCGCTTCCCGCCCTGGCCGGAGCTGTACGCCTGGCTCGCTTCAACGTGAACTTTGAGGGGACCAAGAGCGACTATTTTGTCGGCATGCCGATTCCGGTTTCAGCGATGGTGATTGTTGCCATCATTCTCAACGCCGATCTCGTGCGGCAACTCGTGGAGAATTACGGTGACATGAGCGTGATTCTGATAACTGTCATCACGCTTTCGGGGCTGATGGTTTCAAATATAAAATTCGATTCCGTCCCACGGCCGTCGGTTGAATACATTCGCAGGAATCCAAGGAAGACGCTCGTTGGGATCGCGGCGCTGATCGTGATGGTTGTATTCCGCGAACCGGGTCTTCTTGTTGTGATGATCTCTTACGTCTTGCTGGGAATAGGTCGCTCGTTCGGCGGTTTCCTGAAAGCACTTCGAGCGACTTCCGACGATACTTCAGAATGAAGTCTTAACATTTCCGGCCTCGCAGGAAGATCTGTAAATTGTATCTTTGGCTCTGACCGGGTCTACATCCATTCCATCCGTTTTCAACATCAAAATGTTCAAAGCTAACATCACCGTCACGCTGAGACCTTCCATTCTGGATCCTCAGGGAAAGGCCTCCCATCACGCGCTTTCAGAACTCGGTTTTGAAGCCGTCTCTCAGGTACGGATTGGTAAGTATATCGAGATGGAAATTGATGCTCAAAACGAGCAAGAAGCTCGGGCAATTGCCGAGAAGGCCTGTCAGCAGCTTCTCGCCAATCCTGTAATGGAAGACTTCCACCTAGCAATCCATGAAATTGTCGCAGCCTGAACATCAGCATGAAGTCGCTGTTGAGGTTGAAGAACTGGTCGAGACAGCGTGGCGTGTCGTCCTGTACAACGATGAAGTTCATACGTTTGAACAGGTCATCGTGCAGTTGATCAAAGCGATTGGCTGTTCGATGGGGACGGCTGAAGACATGACCTGGAAGGTCCATCTGGACGGGAAAGCCCTGGTTTTCGAAGGCGAATTCGAGGACTGTTTGAAAGTTAAGTCAGTGCTTTCAGAAATCGGTTTGATCGCGCGAATTCTGGGCTGATCTGCGTAGTCCGGGAACGGCCATTTTTACCGTAATTCGGAAAATTCTGCTCAATTGGATGGCCATTTTCGGCGCATTTCGACTGTTCTTGAAGAAAAAGCGCCATAATCCGGATCTGAGCGTCGTTTTGTGAATGTGGCACATTTGTTGGCCTGCAGGAGGTACAGGACAACAAAAAACCTCTCTGGAGGATCGCCATGATCATCTCAAAAAAACACCTTCTCTCGTCAATCTGGCTCATTATCGCCATGCTTGTTGCAACAGCGCTATTTTTTGCGCTGCCAACTCAGGCACAGGATACTGGTATCGCCACGTGGTTCAATCTGAGTCAGCACGGCTCAAAAACTGCTTCCGGTGAACGCTACGATCATAAAGCCCTCACGGCTGGACATTCGGATCTCCCATTCGGCTCCATGGTTCGCGTCACGAACGTGCTTTCGCAGGAAACCGTAGTCGTACGCATCAATGACCGTCCGAACACAAAATCGACGGGCATCATTGACCTTTCTGGTGCAGCCGCGCGGGAATTGGGCCTTTTTTCGAACGGTCCTCAGCAGGTAAGTATCCAGGTTCTGGACGCGGGACATCAAATCGCGCTGGCGACCGATGAAATACCCGCTACGATTGCAGAAAAGTCTGAAACAATCTCTCTGAGTGATGCTCCGAGCGTCAATCTACCCGTACAAATATATGAACAACCAACTGTTCCAGAGCCTGAAGTTCTGAAGCCCGAGATGGCTATCAAACCCGTCGTGGAGTCTGAAACGGGGCTGTTTACACTCCAGATTGGTTCGTTTTCCACGATGGACGGCGCCAAAGAACTGGCGGCCGAGTTCAGGGAAGCGTGGATACTTGTCGTGGAAGCCGGCGATACGAAATCGTATAGAGTGTATTTCAATCGTTTCGACCGGGAAGAGCCGGCCCGAACGGCACAGAATCGTCTATGGTCTGAAGGTCACGACAGCTTCCTCAGGAAAGTCGCTCCCTGACGAAAATGAATACACCACTCGAGAGTGGCTTGGTCCGCGGCATCCAGACTTGATGTTGAGTCTTATATTGGAGCAGAAATTTTGAGTCCTGATGTCGGAAACCTATCTCGTACTTGACAAGGCTGGTCACGCTGTGACCAAGGAAAAAGGGTCTCGGTTTATTGCCGAGGCCCTTCCTGTTTCTTCTGTTGAGGAAGCCGACAAAGCTCTGGCTGCCATCCGAAAAAGAGATTATGATGCCACCCATCATTGTAGTGCGTACCGAATCGGTCCAACAAGCGATTTGTACAGATACAGTGACGACGGTGAACCAGGATCCTCAGCCGGATTACCCATTTTTCGACAGATTGAAGCACGAGCATTGACGGATACGCTGGTTGTCGTCGTCAGATACTACGGGGGCACCAAATTGGGCACCGGAGGACTGGTCCGGGCCTATGGCGATGCGGCTTCGCTGGCGCTTGATGACGCCGAGGTCAGAGAAGTCATACCCAGAACCCGGGTAGCGGCCCGCTTTGGCTATCAAGATACCTCACCGGCCATGCATGTCATCGGGAAGCATGACGCGATTATCTCTGGTACTGAGTACGGCGATGACACGGTGATCCACCTGGATGTCAGAACAAGTGAAGTGGAGTTGTTCGAACAGGCATTTGTGGAAGCTCTCTCTGGTCGCGGAGATATTCAGCGCACCGAGTAGCTCGGTAGTGGGTCAGCCCAGTTTCATGGCCTCAACCGCCAGCCCATCAACCCGATTATTGAGATCATCGTCCGCATGGCCTTTTACTTTGATGAAAGACACTTCGTGTTTTTCCATCAGTGAAAGCATGTCTTTCCACAAATCCTGATTCTTGACCGGCTTTTTGGATGCTGTTTTCCAGCCTCTTCGAATCCAGTTCTCAATCCAGTTGTCATTGAACGCATTGGCGATATATGCGCTGTCCGTATGAATGCGCACTTTACAGGGCTCCTTGAGAACACGCAGCCCTTCAACGACGGCAGCCAGCTCCATGCGGTTGTTCGTCGTCAGCTTTTCCGCACCCGTGATGACGCGCTCCCTGTCACCGTACATGAGGAGTGCCGCCCAGCCTCCCGGACCGGGATTGCCGCTGCACGATCCGTCGGTGTATATGGTTATTTCTTTGTTGGCCATGGGTCGAAGAATAACAAATCACGGGCTTCGGAATTGATGAAAGGCCTGTTGATTCCTTCTTCACCCCCTGCTTGGGCGCAGGAGGCTGAGCGTGTGTATACTGCATTATGAAATTTGTTGACTACGTAACAGTATCCGTGAGAAGCGGAAAGGGCGGCTCCGGGCGTGTCTCTTTCAGACGCGAGAAATTCGAACCCAAGGGCGGGCCCGACGGTGGAGATGGAGGTGACGGTGGATCGGTGAGTCTCCTTGCCGATTCGCACCTGTATACACTGCTTGATCATCGTTATAATCGTCACCATTTTGCAGAAAACGGCCATTCCGGGTCGAGTGCCAACAAAAAGGGCAAAGACGGCGAAAACATCGTGATGAGAGTGCCGGTCGGAACTGTCGTCAAGAACTCTGACACCGATGAAGTGATTGGAGAGTTGCTGAGCGCCGGAGACCTACTTGAACTTGCGCAGGGAGGTCGAGGCGGCAAAGGGAATACGTTTTTCAAATCGTCCACCAATCAGGCTCCGCGTCACGCACAGCCAGGAGAGCCCGGGGAAGAATACAATATCACGCTTGAGCTGAAGTTGCTGGCTGATGTCGGACTGGTCGGATTTCCCAATGCCGGAAAAAGCACCCTGGTATCCAGTTTGTCAGCAGCAAGGCCGAAGGTTGCCGACTACCCGTTTACCACACTCGAACCTTCCCTCGGAGTCGTCTCGCTGGATTCATTTGAATCATTTGTGATCGCTGACATTCCTGGGATTATCGAAGGAGCTCATTTGGGCAAAGGTCTCGGCATCCAGTTTCTCAAGCACATTGAGCGCAATGCCGTTTTGCTCTTCATGATCCCGTTGGACTCTGAGGATGTCGGAGCAGAGTATGAGACATTGCTCGGCGAGTTGAGGGAATACAACAAGGAAATGCTGGACAAACCACGTGTGATTGGCCTATCAAAACTGGACCTGATACCGCCGGATGAACAGAAACAGGTCGTCAAAGAAGCCAAAGCGTCCATAACTGAAGAGATTGAAATATTTGCTTTCAGTTCTGTTGCCAGAAAAGGGTTGGACCCGCTGAAGCGAGGATTGTGGACGTACGTTCAGAAGAGCAGGTCGTTTGGCGAAATCAGCGAGTGACAAGAAAGCGACGAACGGGCACGAGCATCATCTGGGCTTAAAGCTCAATGCGACTCCCGGACTGGGACCTCGTCTACAGCGACGCCTCTATACCCGGTTTGGATCGGCCGGTGTCATCGAACGACAATCTTCGAAGTCACTGCAATCTGTTGAAGGCATAGGTCCAGGTACGGCGGCACGGATCGAACGCCAGATGAGGACCGTGGCAGATGACGATGTCTCCCGGCAGACCAGACGATTGAGTTCAGGAGATTTGTCGCTCGTCTCACTGTCAGATTCAGGCTATCCGCCATTATTGCGTGAGATCGATGATCCTCCACCTGTGCTCTGGGTAAGAGGGCAAATCAATGTCTCGAAAGGCAAACATATAGGAATCGTAGGAACGCGCCGTGCGTCGGCCTACGGCCGACGCACGGCGCACCGACTGGCCTTTCAGTTGGCGTCCGCTGGTTTGAGCGTAGTGAGCGGCCTCGCGTACGGGATCGACAGGGCCGCCCACGAAGGAGCACTCGATGCTGGAGGAAAGACGATCGCGGTGTTGGGCTCCGGTCTCGACAGAGTCTACCCCCGCGAGCACACGGAATTGGCCCGTCGCATAGCCCGATCGGGTTGTCTTCTATCGGAATTGCCGCCTGACGCCGAACCCGAGCCCCACAATTTCCCGGTCCGAAATCGAATCATCAGTGGCCTGTGCCAGGCAGTGATCGTGGTTGAGGCATTCGAAAGAGCTGGCGCATTGATCACATCGAGAAGCGCAATCGATCAGAACAGGGACGTGTACATCGTACCGGGCAGGCTCGATGAAGAGACGTCGAGGGGCGCTAATCTGGCCATTTTAAAGGGTGAAGGACAAATTCTGTGCTCAATCGAACAGGTGTTATCTGACTACCGGGATCAAGGGATTCTTCCCGAACTCAACTCCGCTCCTGGTCCTGAAAACGCAAACAATACGCCCCGTTCAAGCCTCGAAACCGCCATTCTTCAAACGCTGGAGGCTGGTGAAACGCACATTGACGATTTGGAGATAGCCCTGGAATATCCTGGAGGTGAATTGTGGGCTGCGCTCCTGAAGCTGGAATGCGATGACCTCATTCATTCACTTCCCGGCAATCGATTCGAAGCCAGCTCCGGACGTCGCAATAAGGCCAGAATATAGAATAGCCGGTCGACCCCACCAGACGACCGGCTATTCAGAAGTGTTAATCATCAGAGGGAAGATATTGCCAGATTATCCCTTCTGAAACACAACATTATGATGCCCACCACACGCGATTGTTACACAGATATTGGCGAAGGAAGAACAATTAGGAAGGTCATTTTTTGGTAAACTCCTGAATGATCGAACCCGAAAAACAACCGACGGAAATATCCCTCGATGTTCCGGCCGGATACAAGGAAGCTGAGCGTCTTGATGTATATCTGACTGGCTTCATCCAAAATGCCACTCGAGCCAAAGTTCAGAAAGGCATCAAGGAGGGACAGGTGGTTGTGAATACGCGCGTGGTCCGCAAACCCTCACATGTAGTTCAGGCAGGAGATGAGCTTGTCTGCACGATCATGAAGGCTCCGGCTGTGGAGATCCTACCCGAAGACATCGAGATTGATGTCCGTTACGAAGACGACCATTTAATGGTGGTCAACAAAGCGCCAGGCATGGTCGTTCATCCGGCATATGGTCATCGTACGGGCACTCTGGTTCACGCTCTTCTATATCACGTGGGCGGAGGATCCATCTTGATGGACGATGAAGAGGATGCAGAACTGGATCCGGACACGGGGCTCTCGAATGTCAATCTTCAGCCCCGATATGAAGGCGATGTAGCTCTTCGTCCTGGAATCGTGCACCGTCTGGACAAGGACACGAGCGGATTACTCGTCGTCGCAAAAAATGACGTCACCCACGTGGCCCTATCTCGTCAGTTTGCGGAGCGGAGCACACGTCGGAAATATCTGGCAATTGTCTGGGGGACTCCGGACGAGGATGAGGGAACGCTCGATACAGAGCTTGCGAGGGACGTTCGTGATAGACGAAAAATGGCCGTTGTAGCGCCGGGAAAAGGGAAACGAGCCATCACGCACTACAAAACGATTGAGAAGTTCGGTTATACGACTATGACCCAGTTCCGCCTCGAAACCGGACGCACCCATCAGATCAGGGTCCATGCTGCCCACTTGAAGCATCCAATATTCGGAGATGTTACCTACGGAGGGGATCGGATCAGATACGGCAAGGACGAGGGACAGCGGCGTGCATTCTATAAAAACCTGTTCAAGATGCTGCCAAGGCAGGCACTTCATGCCGCTTCACTCGGATTCAAGCATCCCGCAACCGGAAAGGAAATGGATTTCGATGCCGAGCTTCCCCAAGACATGCAAGATGTTGTTGAGCGGTTGCGTTCGTTTGATATCGTGCGCATGTAGCGGTGCTTTGTTAATATTGTTCTGAAACAAGTAAATCTCGCCGAAAAGGGTGTAACCAAAGACCTTTCTTGGTAGATTGCGGCCCGAATTATTGGAATACCGATGGAGTCGGATAGACGCAATGCGAGGGCAAGATGGATTTAAAAGGTCTGCTGGATATCAGCAATGTTGCGGTCGGAATTGAGGCCGAATCTAAATCATCACTGATCGATGCTGTAATCGATTTGGTGGCTGATGACGAATCCATCAGTGATGTTGATGAAGTCCGAAATGCGGTGCACGAAAGGGAAGAGAAGATGTCCACGGGCGTCGGAAAAGGACTTGCGCTTCCCCATGCCAAGACTTCTGCGGTTACTGGCGTAGTTGCCGCGCTCGCAACCACGAAGAAGCCAGTTGATTTCAGCGCCCTTGATAATGATCCTGTTCAGATTGTTTTTCTGCTCGTCGGAAAACAGGATGCAAAAGCGCAGCACGTTCGAATTTTGAGTCGCTTCTCCCGGATGATGAATCGCGCGGAAAATAGAGATCTGATCCTGTCCGCCAAGACGGGTGAAGAGTTACTGGATCGTATCCACCAGGCCGAAGCCAACTTGAATTGATCTGGATGAAGCAATTCAAAACCATTCCCGGCACCTTTGATATCCTACCTGATGGACACACATCGGGCGGGGATTTCATTGCGCCGACACGCGTCTGGCTACGACTTGAGGAAGTCGTGCGAAACGTCATGACCAGGTACGGAGCGTCTGAGATCCGCACCCCGATCTTGGAGCCAACTGAATTGGTTGCCCGAGGAATTGGAGCACTGACCGACATCGTATCGAAGGAAATGTTCTCTTTCGAACGCGGAAGCACCCATTATGTGATGAGACCCGAAGTCACTGCTCCCGTAATGCGTGCCTATCTGCAGCACAGCCTTGCACAGAAGGGTGGCACACAACGCTTGTTCTACATTGGGCCCTGTTTTAGGGCAGAAAGGCCCCAGAAAGGCAGGTATAGGCAATTTCATCAATTTGGAATCGAGATAATCGGATCCGAAGACGCGCGAGCAGATGCTGAGTCGATCGCTTCACTTCGTGATATCGTAGTCGAGCTGGGAATAAGCGAGTATACCCTTCGAATCAATTCGTTGGGCGATGAGGAGAGTCGGCCCCGATTCAAGCAGGCCCTCATAGATTACCTCACTCCGTTCGCTAACGATCTTTCTGAGGTCAGCCGAAATCGTCTGGAGTCCAATCCGTTGCGGATTCTGGATACAAAAAACGAGAAGGAGCAGGAGTTGCTCCAGGATGCACCGCTATTGACCGATTTTATCGATGACGAAAGTCGGGCGCATTTCGATTCTGTAAAACAATATCTCACGGATGTCAGGATTGCCTTCGTGGAAGATCCACGACTGGTTCGAGGCCTGGACTACTACAGCCGCACCGCGTTTGAATTTGAGAGTCCGTCATTGGGAGCTCAGAGTTCCTTTGCCGGTGGAGGCCGCTACGATCTTCTATCGAAAGAGGTGGGCTCCAAGCAGGTCGTTCCTGCGGTAGGGTTTGCTGCGGGCATTGAGCGGATGATCATGGCGATGTATGCCTCGGGGATGGAAGAATCTCTGGCTGGAAAACCCGACGTGTTCATCGTTGCCCTCGGAGACTCTGCGGTTGACTGGACGTTTTCAGCCGCCCAGAAACTTCGCGATGAAGGCCTGAACGTCTCTTACGATTTAAAAGGCCGTTCCATGAAGGCGCAAATGCGCGAGGCGAATAGACAGAACTCGCGATTTGTAGCCATCGTCGGTGATGACGAACTGGCGTCAGAAGTTGTTCAATTGAAAAACATGGCTGATTCGAGTCAGGAATCAGTTCCTCTTTCTGATTTACTCTCGATAGTACAAAAACCGGCCTGATGGAGGCTGTTAGGACGTTTTAGTCAGACTGAGATTAAGCGATGGAACGGATTGGCAGGGCAGGGGTTGGCGTTTTCACCAGCTTTTACCGGCTGATCTCCGCACTCGGAAATTCATGAACACGCTTTATCCATGTACCCCCGTCTGAGCGATATATTTTCTGACTGGTTCGGCTTCAATTTTCCGATCCCTATCAATTCGTTTGGATTCATGGTTGCGCTCGGGGCCATGTTTGGCGCCTGGCTTTTACAGAAAGAATTTGATCGCATGTACGGGATCAGGCAGCTTTCTGGCGTCAGGATTCCAGATCCGGAGAAGTCTAAGAAGGGCAAAAAGCGGATGATAACGGTTTCTCCCGCTTACATAGTCGGTACAATTGCCATCATTCTGATAGTGGCCGGATTCCTGGGAGCGAGAGCTTTTCACATCTTTGAAAATCTGGACACGTTTTTCCGGAATCCATCGCGAATGATATTCACCACCGGTGGTTTCACGTTCTATGGTGGAATGATCGTGGGTGGCATGGGTGTTGTGTATTACGTGCGTAAGAAAGGGCTCGACCTCGGTTCGGTTGCTGACGCGATTGCTCCCGGGGTCATGATCGCCTACGGAATCGGCAGGATCGGGTGTCAACTGTCCGGGGATGGTGACTGGGGCATTGCGTCAGATGTAGCCGCAAAGCCGGACTGGTTGCCGATGTGGATGTGGGCTGAGACCTACCCCAACAATATCATGGGTATCGACCTCTCAGCCACGCCGGTTTATCCAACTCCGATATACGAGTTTATTGCAGCAACACTCATATTTGCGCTGTTGTGGTCGTTTCGCAAACACGCACATCTGACCGGCTGGCTCTTCTGGGTTTACGTGGTTTTCAACGGTGCTGAGCGCTTCTTCATAGAGAAAATCCGGGTCAACAACCGGTTCGATATCTTCGGCCAGACCATGACACAGGCGGAGATTATAGCGCTGTTATTGATACTGGTAGGTGTTATCGGAATCTGGAAAACGTGGCCCAAGCGCGAGCCCACCCAGGTTCCAAAACTTGCAAATCAATCAGGCTAGGATCGCATTAACGGTCTGGTGAGGCAGGTAGGGCCTCCCTCGCCGGCGAGAGAAATGTGTTGGCCCGAATATGTGCGGACGTCGAAGCCCCTGTCTTTCAGCAAATCAATCGTCGCCACATTGCGGCTTTCTATAAGGCATGTTGACTCATCGAGAGCCAGCACATTGCATCCGATGGTATCGTAGTCCTGGGCAGGAAGTTCGATCAAGTTGAATCCGTAGTCCAGCAATCTCTGTCTGAATATCACAGGCATTAATCGACTGTAGACCAGTAGGTCTCTGTCGGAAAGAGGCGAAATGAAAGACATCAGATGGAGCACGTCGGAAGGGCCATTCCAGTAGGGCAGAGGAACGGAGACAATCTCTGAAACTGAGTTGCCACAGTGTTCGCGCAGTGCTTCGATTCCTTCACGATTAGAGCGAAATCCTTCTCCGACAGCAACGAGGTCAGGTCGCAGCCACACGATATCCCCTCCTTCGAGCCGTGCCGACGGAGATGAGAGGGAAGAAACTTCAAAGCCGCTTTCCTTCAGGTGGATGCCAACCGCGGACGGTTCGTCCTGTCTCAACTCCTTTCCCATCGAAGTGGTGAGAAAGCCATTTGCCGTAGTCGCGACCGGATCATGTACGTACAGCGAATCAAGCCCTGTGCAAAAGGTTGGCGGAAGGATGTCGACCTGCGCCCCGAACTCACTCAACAAACTGATGAACGCGTCCGACTCTCCGCAAGCTTTTTCAAAGTCCGGCTCATACGCGAAACGATATTTCTGCCAGTTTTCAGTGAGGTGAGACTGTGAAATGAAACAGTCCCTTGCGTGCGCTACGAGAACACGCTCCAGTCGGGAAGTCATTGAAAAACGCTTCATACTGTACTTTTGGCAGGCATCATTCGCCCAGACTTGATTACCTTGAATGGGGCCCGCTCCTCGGGTCATTCCGCGAAGAATACGAAAGCCGATTCATCCAAGTCAGGGTCAAGGTGAACAAGCAAAAGAAATCCGAGTCCTCCGAAGCGCCGCGATTCGTTGCAGGAAGAAACCCCGTTCGCGAACAGCTTGAAAAAGACACCGCGAGGGTCGAAAAAATGTTGCTCCAGAAGGGAGCTTCCGGTTCTCTACTTGCCCTTCGAAATCTTGCTCAATCTGAGGGCGTACCTGTGCAGTTTGTACCCGCTCAGAAATTGAATGCTCTCGTACCGGGAGTCAATCATCAGGGCGTGTTGTTGAGCATTTCTCCTGTTGACTACATGGATGTTGATGATATGCTGACGGCCATCGCACCAGGATTGGACGAAGTCCGACAACACAAACCGGTCGTCGTGATTCTCGATCATATTCAGGATCCGCATAATCTGGGTGCCATCGCCAGGAGCAGCGCTGCCGCAGGAGCAGGAGGGATGATCATTCCTGACAGGAATGCGGCACCTGTGACTGCGGCGTCCATCAAGACTTCAGCCGGAACGATTGGCCATCTGATGATCGCGCGTGTCACCAACCTGTCTCAGGTTATTTCTCAAATGAAAGAGAGAGGGTACTGGATCGTAGGCGCGGAAGGCACAGGAGATACCTCGTTTGCAGAAATGGACTGGGACCGGCCGATAGGATTGGTTATCGGGAGCGAAGACAAGGGAATGAGCCGGGTAGTTCGAGAAGCCTGCGATTATCTCGTGAGCATTCCTGTTCAGTCCGGCGTAGAGTCTCTCAATGCATCCGTGGCTGCAGGAATTCTTCTTTTTCAGGCCCGTCTTTCAAGAATCTGAAGCTGGCCGTTGATTCGAATTGGAATGCTGATTCCGATCGACGCGTCAAAGTGGTGCGGCGTTAAAACAAACGACCCCGACTAACCGATGCGGTACCGCGCAAAGGTCAGTCGGGGCGCCCACCTTTCAAGCGCAACCAATCCCTATCGGGACGGTCGACACCTGAAATTCTGGATCAAGCAGAAATTCCTAACGCCGATTGCCGTTGAGCTTGTAGACGATCTTGCGAATCGTATCAAATTGCAGATACGGGTATTCGTCTCTCAGCATTTCAATCGCATCATATGCTGGTACATTCTGTCCCCGCATTACGCGAAAAGTTTTCCTGATCTGGTAGTCACGAACTCCCTTTTCACTCAGGAGATTGTGATCGTCCAGAACGTCGTATATATCGTCACTGATTAGGCCGTCCAGCGGATTTTCGCTGGTATGTTCAGTCATTGCCTGCATGATCTCACTTGTCAGATTCTTGTTGTCAGATAGCCTGTTTCAAGGTCTGGCGTTTTCCGACGGAGAGGAGGGGCAGTTCCTTACTCCGCAATGAAAGAGTAGGGTAGATCTGACTGGGTGCAAAGTGAATTGACCTGAACGGTACACGCTGGAGGGCGAGCCGTTTTATATTCTGATCGAGTCGTTCAGGCCGTTTTTCGGTTGGTCGACCCTTCGGCTGAACCGTCAGAATGAACCACTCTATGGTTCTCGTTCCGCGGCAGGTAAAAGTGCTTTGAATTGCCTGCGCAGGGTGTAATATGGCTCCCGCGCTATCACGCCAAGAATGTCATCAGGCTCGAGTTGAAGAGACTCGCTTCGGCCAAGGAGTTGGATAGCCGTCATCCGTTGAATGGCCAGATCAGACCCGATCCATTCTCCCACTGTATCGATGGCCAATGAGTGTGACGGATCGATCCTCCAGATGGCCTTGAGAGCAGCAGAACTAAGAATCGGATCCTCATCCAGGAATCCTCTGATGTTCTCAATCATCTCGTCGTTCGGACCGGTTTCTGGCCCCATGAGATCCAACGCATCGAGCCGAACCCGATCGTTTTCGGACTCGGTAACAAGAGCGGACTTGAAATATGCCCACGCGTTGCCGGGTCGTAGGCTCGCCAGTGCCGTCACAGAAGCCGACAGGACACGTCCGTCTCTACCAGTATTTGCCGCGTCAAGGGCTGTGGAGAAAGCCGAAGCATTTCCCTCAAACGCTGCGATTGATCTGAGCGCCGAAGATTTGACCCGACTGTCATCATGTCCGGCCCACAATTGGAGCGTGGCTAACGCAGATCCTGAAGGAGCCATTTTTGCCAGTATCTCGCTGGCGGAGTGCAACAGAGCGGGATCTGAATTCTGGGTGATTGAAGATCGCAGTCCGAGAAGAACCGATGGATTCAAATCCATTCCAGCCAACAGGTTCAGCGAGCGGATCGTGGATCCGTCGTCCACTGAATATCTCAACTGAGAGACGAGATCGTCCCGAGATGGGGGCGTTTGAAAGTCGACCAGAACTTCCGCAAACGCATCGGGATGGACAAACCGAGGAGCGATACTGGTTGGAAACGTACTCGATTGCTGTCTGTCTTGAAGCCGAATTGTGATCGTGTTAGTTTCGGCCAGAGACGAGTACTGGAAGGTGGCGTCGAACTCGAACGCCTCCGGTACCAGCTGGCCTTCTTGATGCTGAGAAACGGAAACGCTGGCTCTCTCTGATGCGACATCAAAGCTGTGTGAAAGGGAAAGCTCAGGGTGTCCGGCGCTGTATACCCACACATCGAAGAAAGTCCGCAGGTCTTCGCGGGAGACAGACTCAAAACTCCGGCGAAGGGTTTCTGAATCCATCAGTTCGCCCTCGGGAGTTGCAAAAAATTGCTTGATGCCTGCCAGAAATGCCCGCTCGCCCAATCGCTCTTTCAGCATTCGCATAACCCATGCCCCCTTTGCAAAAGCATGCGTATCAAGCAGGTCTGAAGCATTTTCCCACCGGTCCCAAACCAGAGGTCGGACATATTCTGAAGCTTCTTTCAGATATGCCTGCCTCAGGTGTTCAAGTACCAGACCTGCAGCAGCGTCTGACTGAGAGGCTCTCAAATAATCGATGGCCAGCCAGGACGACAGAGCCGGTTTGATCCATATATCAGTCAGTACGAGTCTGCTGAAAGACGGTCCAAGAAGGACGCCAATCGAACGGCGGTTCTGATTGAACTGCTCGATCCATGAATCGGGCCCACGCATATCATATTGGGGAATGACAGCAAGCTGATCGAATGATTCGATGGAAAGGGCACCCGGAACTATAAATACCTCAGAAGGAGGTTCGATTTCGATTCCGATCCGTTCTTCCAGATGATAGGTGACGAAGGAAAACATCTGATTCTTCAGGGAATCTGATGCGATAGTCGGTACCAGCGAATTCAGATCTTCCTCGTCGAATAACAGAACTTCCGTGGAGTCGTAGGCAAAAAAGCCGCTATGATGGGCAAATCTGCCCGTTGTCTGAGAGCTGGAGTACACCCTGTCCGTATCAGAGAACATTCCGCGATGTAGTGCGGATGAGGTCTTCACTTTCCAGCGTGCAGGGGCAGAAATCGACGTCAGAGCATCGTAAGGATCCATTTCATCGAGTGGAGTCGGGCGCCAACCGGATTGGCCGGGAGCAGAGGAAGACCAAAGCGCAGACGGGCTTTGTCCCCTGTGCCGACGGCGAAGAGCACTTCTTACAGAAAAGCGAATTTCGATGGTGAGCTCAGGCACGGTCGAAAAATCAAGAACGGTCGTCAGGATCCCGCCAGACACGGACCAGCTCAAGGAATCTGATCCGCTCCAGACGGACTGGACATCGAGGTCTTGGACCATCAAAAACACATTCTGGATTTTGTCGGTCGGTGAAGACGCGTCACCGGGAACTGCATTGATTTGAGATCGACCAGATACGATCTCGTCGTCAACGTCGATATTGAGGGCTGTACGAATAAAAATGATCCGGGCACCCTCAGCAAAATCCGATCGGATCGTACCATCCATCAAAGGATGCAACGCCGTTTCTTGGGCCTCGACGCTGACCGTGGCTCCAAAACAGATCAGAATCAGTATGAGAGCACATCGATTCATCGTCTCTGCGCACTCGCCGGATTTTCAGTGCTTTCCAGATCGCCTCCGTTCTGCAGCGAAAACGTAGCCCCCAGAAACAGCATAGCTGCAAACCCCACGATAATGTAGAGAAGCATTTGTCCAGTATGAGTGAGGAGTGCATACGAAGCCGCTTCTGCTTGAGGCATGGTAAAAAGTAAAGCGAGAGATTGAATCGTGATGAAATGATAGGTGCCGATGCCACCGGGAGAAGGTATGATCACTCCAATGGCTCCGATGAGCATGAGTCCCCAGGCATCGATAAAACTGATTTCGAAACTTGAGTTTTGGCCCAGTAGAACGAACGGCAAATAGGCCATCAGACCGTAACAAAACCAAATCGCAACGGTCTGGACAATGATCTGAACAGGTTTGGATGTGTGGAATATGGAGAGAAATCCATTCCTGAAATGGCAAAACAGAGAGCCAATTCTGGATGACGGATCCCGTACTCCACGAATCAGAAAAACCAGGGATCCGAGGGCCCCGAGTACCAGAACGGTAGCGCCCAAGGCGATGCTAAAGAAGGATTGGGCTGCGAGCCACGAATTGATGGGCTCCAGGAGCAAGGAACCCAAGTCGGCGATCCGGGCGCTGAAAATGAACGGTACACTGAGTAAAAAGATGCCAAAACTGGCCATGTCCAGGGCTCTTTCGACTACGACCGTACCCAACACGGTTGAGAAATGCATGCGCTCTTTACGGGCGACGTTTCCCGTGCGGATGATCTCTCCCAATCTGGGGCCGGCATAATTGGCCATGTATCCGACCATGAGGGACAGAAATGCGTTGACCGTAGACACCTTGCTGCGATTGACATGCTGAGGCGAACCATCCTCAGTGTCCGCTTCCTTTCCAGGTGACGCTTCCAGGAAGAGAACCCATCTCATGGCTCGCAGCCAGTGGCTCAAAAGCGTTATTGCAACGATTGGGAGCAACCACCAGTAGTTGGCCTGAGCAAACGCCTTTCTGACACCGGCAATGTCAACCCCCCGCAATGCCAGGTAGAGGAGAAGAGCCGCCACGGCAAAACTGCCACCGCGAATCAGCCACTGCTTGCTGCTTTTGTTCATGAATCGGTCGTCCAATGGTCATTCAAGAAAGAAAACACGGAAGAATTCCCGAGAGCAGCAAATGGTTTCCAATTCGTGCTTTGAGGATTATTCAATTCCTCAGATCAATCACTTCCACTGATTCCGGGATTTCGAATTCAAACACGTGCGATTCCAACTGAGGATTCACCTGAATGTCTGACAGGTCGAAGGTCATGGTCACGTCATTAAGATCGACGACAACCAGATGCGTTACGATCAGGTCGGACCTGCGTATCCAGAGTCGAACACTCTGAAACGAGGAAAAATCATCCAGCGGACGTAAATAAAGCCTGTCATGCATGGTGCCCAATAAGGACTCCTGTCCATCACCGGCAACATCATATTCCTGGTCGAACTGGCGCAAGAATGTGGTCAGTGAAAAAGACCCTTCATCATCAACGTAGTTGTTAACGAGGACCTGATTCTCGCCTCTATTGTGAATCCAGGTGGTCACTCCATCCGTGACGATCGTTTGACCTCCTGTTTCAACGCGGTATTTGTCTTGAGAGAAGGTAAGATCGCCTGAAAAGCGCTCATCTTCGTCCAAAAAAGACGATCTGGCGACTTGTACAAAACGAGCTTTCATCGTTTCGATGGACTCATATCTGTGCGCGAGTCGCTGAGCAAGCATCCGGGCATCTCCGTTCGTGTCCTGAGCAGAACCAGATATTGCACTCGAAACAGCGAGCAGCACCAGTAATGGCAACAAGCGGATGGATATGTAGTGTTTGTATTGCATTTCGCGCAATTTAGGGGGCAGCGACTTTAGATGACCCCACTTTGAATGAACTGATATCCAATTCCCGTGCCGTATCCCGGATGCCCTACCATGACGCGTCAGAAGAGCATTCTGCCTTGTGAGCCGATCTGAGAGTCCTCATTTCTGAACTACTTTTTTGAGAGCGTCCACAAAAGCCTGCATATCTGTCCGATCATTGTAGACGTGTGGAGCGACTCGTATGGCGCTTCCTCTGACTGACACCGATACTTTGGCTGCAGCCAAAATGTCTCTCGCTTCCGATACGTTCACACCTGAAGGCATACGAATTCCGAACAGATGATTGCCCCGGTCCCGTTTGTCAGCCAGTTGGAATCCCAGATCCAGAATTTCGGCTTCCCAAGGCTCCATCAAAGCGGCGACGTATTCCTGAATGGATTCCGGCGTCCATTCAAGAATCTGGGATAGGGCGGTCTCCAGCATCGGCATAAGGGTGAAATTACTTTTTTCCCCAACATCAAATCGGACGGCGCCGGGCTGATAACTGGCTTCGTAATCAACCAATCCGGCGAAATCTTCGCTGCCTCGCCTGTTGATCCAGTTCTCCTCGATCGGGGTACCATTCAGGAAACGGTCCCCCCACCATCCGAAGCCACTTGAGTAAGGGCCAAACAGCCACTTGTAGCCGGCTACGATGAGAGCGTCGGGCTTAACTTCCTGCACATCGAATGGCATCGCTCCGATTGACTGCGTTCCATCGAGAATTACGGCCGCCCCGTTTTCTCTCGCACGTTCCGAAATTCGTCCCAGGTCAAAAAGTGTCCCGTCCGTCCAATGCACGATGGGAAGTGCTACCGCGGCCGTGTTGTCATCGATTGCTTCCAGAATCGCATCATTCCAGGCATGACACTTTTCTTTGGAATCAGGTGGAGCCTGAATCGTTCTCAGATTGAGCTCTTTTTCGTCAGCCAGTCGTCGCCATGTATACAGATTGCTGGGAAACTGCTCGTGCAGGAGTACAATATTTTGTCCCGGCTTCACGTGGAGATTTTTTGCCGCAATGGCAATTCCGTAGGATACCGAAGGTAGCAGTGAAACGCGGGAAGATGCCTCAGAATGAATCAGGCGGGCAAACAATTCTCTGACTCGATCCGGTGTGGAGAAGAAGTCTGCGGGCTTGATGCGTGAGGGATCTCTTTTGGCTCTGATCGCCTCAATACCCGCCTCTTCGACACGGCGGGAAAGAGGCGACATGTAGGCACAATTCAGGTAATGGACGTCGGAAGGGAGCTGAAAAGCAGGTTTTTGACAGGGAAGCATGAATCACTGGCTTGATTGGCACACAAGATACGGCTCATTAACTTGACGAAAGGACCACCTTAAATGTCGCAGTGGAGTTCATTTTAACATGCCTTTGAGGCGCATCATAACCGGAGGACAGAGCGGAGTTGACCGCGGAGCACTCGACGCAGCGCTGGCCTCCGGATTCCCGTGCGGAGGGCACTGCCCCAGGGGACGGCGCGCTGAAGACGGCCCGATACCGCAGCGATATCCGCTGATGGAAACGACGTCCCGCGATTACGGCCAACGCACTGAGGCCAACGTCCTCGCTTCGGATGGGACACTCATTCTCGTTCTATCTCTGCCACTGACTGGCGGCACACTGTTGACCCACGAAATCGCATCCAAACTCAACAGACAGTGTTTGGTATTGGAGCTGGGCATGATCGGTCGGACTCAATCGCGGCCGGACGTGGGCGAGATTCTTCGTTGGCTGGATCAACATGAAATTGAATGCCTGAACGTGGCGGGACCAAGAGAAAGTGGCGCGCCCGGAATCGGGCGCGCCACTTTCGAAATTCTGTCCGAATTGATCAAGCGATCGGTAGAACGCGTACTCTGATCTTATATCAGGAGTTTTTACCTGCCAAAAATCAGTTGCTTCGGCCGCGACGTCTTTTTGCTCGTTCTGCTTCTCTTTCAGCTTTTTCTTTCAGACGCTCTACTGATTCCTTGATTTGCGATTCCATGTTGCGCATGGCATCCTCAAGTTCGATCTCAATATCTCCTTCGATCGAGTCTTTGATATGGAGTCTGATGGCGTTGCCGTCAAGCGACTCGCGAGTCAGTTCGAGGATCTCTAAATCACCGAATTCGATCTCTTCGGTATCCCAACTGTCCAGTTCACGACTCAGCTCACGTTCCAATCGACTTGCAGCTTCTTCCATTTCCGCAATTTCCGCGTCCAAAGCGTCGCCATGTGCATGACTCGCGTGGTTTGGGAAGCGCATCACGATGCGGTGCTTCTTGTGTCGTGCGTGACGTCTGTCCGCATCGACTTTAATTTCATAGCGAAACTGGGTTTCCGCGAGAGGTGCCACTTCGACGGCATCCGCTCTTTCGGAAGTAAATAGCGCGTACTCTGCTTTGTCAGGCCAGAAATGCTTGACCAGCACGCTGAGCAGATTTGCAGAAAACAGGATGATGGTTGCAATCCCCAGCGCCATGACCAGTTTCTGCCGGCGGCCGGTATTCTCAGTAGACATGCGGAGTTCCTCCCTCACTTCAAATTGAACAGGACCGAAAAATTTCGGCTGGCACGTCTTCCGATTACGCGTCGAGTCTGTCCGAATCGATAAAACCTAAACGATCTCAGGATCCATTCTATTGTATAGGACCGCAAAAAAATCGAAAGTTTCTCAGGCCTACGGTTTCTTTCCTTTCAAAGTTGCTGTTGAGAAGCGGGAGAGATCTACTTCTTCTTTGATATTCCAGCACCAGAATTTCTGACAGGGAAACACGTTTTCGTACAGGGCCCTTCCTACGATAACCGAGTCCACTCGATAGGGAATAAGATCATTGAGGGCCGTGAGGTGGAGATGGTTGCCTACGCCGCCCGAAGCGGTGATTTTGGTGCGTTTCAGCCGAGATCCCATTTCGCGATACGCTTCCATGTTAGGCCCTTCCATCGTTCCGTCACGAGCGATGTCGGTGTATACAATCCGGCGACATCCCCGTGCTTCCATATCCAGGGCAAAAGGAATTGCATCAATTCCGCTTCCTTCGGTCCAGCCTTGAATTCTCGTCTCGCCATCACGAGCATCAATGCCCACTACAATCTTGCTGGCTCCATGTTTTTCAATCGCCTCGCTCACCAGATCAGGATTTTGGATGGCAGCTGTTCCGATGATCACGCGGTAGACACCGGCATCGATCGCACGGTCGATGTCGGCCATGGTTCGAATGCCGCCGCCAACTTGAACCGGAATGTCGAGCTCAGAACAGATCTCGTGGATGACCTCCCGATTGTTTTCGCTTCTTCCCTTGGCAGCGTCCAGGTCGACCACGTGCAGAACTTTCGCGTTCTGAATTCGCCAGAGCTTGGCCATTTTCACAGGGTCGTCGAAATACACCTTTTCCTTCTCATACTTCCCTTGATAGAGTCGTACGCATTGCTCCCCACGGAGGTCAATCGCCGGTATGACAAGAATCTTTGGCATATCTCAAAATCCTATGCTCCAACCTAGCCTTTTATCAACGGTTTCCCCAAAAATGACATCAATCCCGATGTTCTTCATATCTCACGCTGTCATCGAGGAATCAACTATGCTGTGTTTGTTGTTTATTGCGCTTGATCTGGAAATAATCCAGTCACTGCATCTGTAATTTTCCTGCTGAGCCCATGTCCAAAAAGGACTTCAACAGAATACTCGTAACGGCAGCTCTTCCATACGCGAATGGCCCGGTCCATTTGGGTCACCTTGCCGGTGCATACCTGCCTCCGGATCTCTTCTGCAGATATCATCGACTGAAAGGAAGCGATATAGTATTTGTCAGTGGATCCGATGAAATGGGCGTAGCCATTATGGTCAGGGCCAGAAAGGAGGGAATTCAGCCCCAGGAACTGGTCGACAGGTACCACCCGGCTATTGAGAAAGCGTTTTCTGATTTCGGAATGACGTTCGACCATTATGGTAGAACTACGTCGCCGGTTCACGCCGAAACGAGCCAGGACTTCTTCCGAACACTTGCCCGGAAAGGCATTTTTACGCTCAAGACAGAGCAGCAGCTATACGATCCGGAAGCCGGGATATTCCTCGCGGACAGGTTTGTGATAGGGACGTGTCCGACGTGCGGACATGAGGACGCCTATGGAGATCAGTGCGAAAAGTGCGGATCAACGCTGAGTCCCATGGAACTGGTCAACCCAAGAAGTACGATCTCTGATGCCACGCCTGAACTCAGGGAGACCACCCATTTTTACCTCCCGCTCGGCGATTTCCAGGAGCGACTGGAAAAATGGGTCGCCACGCATCCGGAGTGGAAGCCGAACGTCACCGGCCAGATTAAAAGCTGGTTGAACGAAGGCCTCAAAGAGCGTGCAATCACGCGGGATGTGCCATGGGGCGTTCCAGTGCCGGAAGATGTTGCTTCTGAACTGGGAATTGACGCATCTGGCAAAGTCATCTACGTCTGGTTCGATGCTCCCATCGGATACATTTCCGACACCAAAGAATGGGCGGTAAAAACCGGTAACCCTGAAGCATGGAAGACTTACTGGCAGAGTGAAGACACGAGGTTGGTTCATTTCATCGGGAAGGACAACATCGTATTCCACTGCCTGATGTTTCCCGCCATGCTGATGGCACACGGAGACTACGTTCTTCCTGACAACGTGCCTGCGAACGAGTTTCTGAATATTGAAGGTGACAAACTGTCAACGAGCCGCAACTGGGCGGTTTGGCTGCACGAATATCTGGAGGACTTCGAGCCAGATCTTCTCCGGTATGCTCTTTCGACCATCCTTCCAGAGACCAAAGATTCCGATTTCAATTGGGACGAATTTCAGGCAAGGGTGAACTCGGAACTTGCCGACGTGCTCGGCAACTTCGTGAACCGGACGATGACGTTTGCCCACCGATTCGCCGATGGGAAAGTCCCGGTTCTGGAAAACCCGTCAGATACCGATCGGGAAGTACTTGAAGCTTTGGCAACGTTTCCGGATAAAATTGGAACGTCTTACGACGCGTACCGAAACAGAGAAGCGGTTTTCGAAACGATTGCCTTGGCACGAATAGGTAACAAGTATTTCAACGATACAGAACCCTGGAAGACGAGGAGCTCAGATCCACAGGCGTGTGCCAATACGATCCACGTTTCGCTTCAACTCTGTGCGTCCCTTTCGATTCTGATGGAACCGGTTCTTCCGTTTTCAGCAGTCAAGCTCCGGAAAATGGTAGGACTGGAGGGCGTTCGATCCAGTACTCCCGGACCTTCGAGCGGAATCGGTTGGGATGATGCTGGCTCCAGCCTGCTCCAACCTGGAAGTGAACTTGGCGAATCGATAATTTTATTCAGCAAAATTGAGGACGAAGTCATCGAAGCACAGAAAGCCAAACTTGGAGCAGGTGCAGAACAAGAGCCCGCCGGCGATCCGTATGAATCGCTCAAGGAAACGATTAACTACGACGATTTTGCAAAGCTCGACTTCCGCATGGGTACGATCATCGAGGCTGAACGCGTTCCGAAATCAAAAAAACTTGTTCGTACGGTCGTAGATCTTGGGTTCGAAACACGCCAGATCCTCGGTGGCATTGCCGAACACTTTGACCCGGAAGAACTCGTTGGACGACGTGTTGCGGTTGTAGCCAATCTCGCACCTCGCAAAATGATGGGCCTCGAAAGTCAGGGCATGATGCTCATGGCTGAAAACCGCGAAGGACAGCTCTTTCTGATGGGATCGGACGGAGAAAACGGAGCCGTCATCAGATAATTCCGATGACGGCCCGAATGCGACGCTAGAATGGCGCCGCTCTGTCAGATTCTTTTGATCAGACGTTGATCGCAACACCGTAGGCAGCACGTGTGGCTTCCATCACTGCTTCCGAAAGTGTCGGATGCGGGTGAATGGATTCCATGATCTCGTGCGCTGTTGTTTCGAGCGTTCGGGCGGTGACCGCTTCCGCAATCAGTTCTGTGGCATCATATCCAATGATATGGCAACCCAGCAGTTCACCATACTTCGCGTCGAAAATGACTTTGACGAAGCCTTCGTTGTGCCCCATGGCCGAGGCTTTTCCGCTCGCAGTGAAAGGAAATTTACCAATCTTCAGCTCATACCCCGCTTCCTTGGCGGCCTCTTCGGTGTAACCGACTGAAGCCACTTGAGGCTGGCAGTATGTGCAGCCCGGGATGTTCAGCTTATTGAGTGGATGCACATTTTCACCGGCGATCTTTTCAACACAGATCACACCTTCGTGACTGGCTTTGTGAGCGAGCCACGGTGGTCCTGCGACGTCGCCGATAGCATAAACACCAGGTACGTTTGTGCGGCAGAATTCGTCGATGACGATTGCCCCACGATCGGTTTTCACACCTGCTTTTTCCAGGCCGATATCTTCGATATTTCCTGCCACACCAACGGCTGACAGGACCTGGTCTGTTTCGATCACCTCGTCGCCTTTTTTGCCTTCGAGCGTGACTTTCAAAGCCTTGCCCGTCGTGTCGACCGACTTGACCTTTGTACCGGTTATCGTCTTGATTCCAGCTTTTTTGAAAGCACGGGCCAGTTCGCGACTCACATCTTTGTCTTCGATCGGGACGATGCGATCCTTGAGCTCGATGACGGTTACTTCCGTTCCCATGTGATGGTAGAAGTAGGCAAACTCAACTCCGATGGCTCCCGCTCCGCAAATCAAAAGCCGTTTGGGCTTTTCCGTTTGCAGGAGGGCCTCCTTCGAAGAGATGATCTTCTTTCCGTCAAATGGGAGGGTAGGCAGTTCACGGGGACGGGCGCCTGTCGCGACGATGATGTGTTTGGCAGTGACAGTCTGCTTTTCGCCGACGTTGTTGCCGTCCATGTCCGTAGACGGCTCAATAGTCACTTTGCCACTTCCGGCGAGTCTTGCATGACCGAACAGAACATCAATCTTGTTCTTGTTCATCAGATAGGCCACGCCTTTGTTCATCTTGTCAGCAACACCACGGCTACGCCCAATCACTTTGTCAAACTCAGCCTTGATTGTGCCGCCTGACAAGCCATAGGCGTCAAGATGTTTTCCGTATTCCATAATCTCTGCACTTTTCAACAGAGCCTTGGTTGGAATACAACCAATGTTCAGGCAAACACCGCCCAACTTGTTCTTTTCAACGACGGCTGTCTTGAGGCCGAGCTGAGTAGCACGGATTGCGGTTTCATAACCACCGGGACCCGTTCCGATCACGAGTACGTCGTAGGATGTAGCTGACATGTGAAAAAGATGAATGGTTTCTGTCTGAAAATCTGAGAATCACAAAAATACGGCGCGACGGCAAGTCTGCTATTGAGAGGGAGTGAATACGTCTCTCGTGGCTCTGGTGCTCATAGCCGGTGATTCACCTTTGGCGGGAAAGAGAATAACCGGTTCGAGTCAACGTCGAGAGAAGCGTTCCTCGATATCCGTCATTTTGTCGACGCGTTTTGCATGGCGTCCACCTTCGAAGTCCGTATCCAAAAAAACGGTAACGATCCTTTTTACCACCTCAATCCCCATGGTGCGACTGCCCAGTGTCAGAACATTCGAATTGTTGTGGGCACGCGCGTTCCAGGAAGCAAATTCATTGTAGGCACAGGCTGCCCGAATCCCGGGTACCTTGTTGCAAACGATACTGCTCCCTACTCCAACGCCATCTATCATGATGCCCGTTCCAGCCTTTCCTTCGGCGACCATGCTGGCAACGGCATACGCAAAGTCGGGGTAGTCACAGCTTTTGGGAGAATCGGTGCCAAGATCAACAACCTGGTGTCCCGCTTCTTTCAACCAATCGATGAGTTCTGATTTCAGGGCATATCCGCCGTGGTCTGATCCAATGCAGATTACAGGATTCCTCTCAGCTGCACCGGATGGAGCATTGTCTGAAGCGGCAGCCTGACCAAATACGATGGAAACGCCAAGATCGCGGGCGGTATCCATTGCCAACGGGGTAATCACCGCATTGTCAGGAGCAGTAAACGTGGAACTGCCAGATCTGGCAGCCTCCCGGATTGCGCGTTCAGTAATTACCCTTTTTCCAGCCATGCATCGAAGCTACGATGCGATAGAGGGCGATGCAATCTTCGCAAGAGACGGTCATTAAACCTCAACTACGGAGTGCGCAACCAGCTTGTTGGGTTTTCGGGCTCACCGTTCTTGAAGATGGCAAAAAACACAGATTCGCCTCTGGGTTCGGCGGCTGTTCCTGATCGTCCCAACAACTGTCCGGCCGTAACATCGTCGCCTACGCCCACATAGAATAGTGAGAGATTACCGTAGACAGTGTGGAATCCACCATGTTCTACAATGGCAAAACGGCCCATGTCCGGAATGATATCGATAGTTGAGACCGTCCCGGCAAAAACCGATTTGACGTCTGCCGATGCTTCCGTTGCTATGAGGATTCCCGGGTTGGGAGTGATCGTTCCGAATTCTGGATGAACGATGTCTCCATAGGGTTCGATGACGGTACCGGTGCTTGGCCACGGAAGCAGTGACTGAGCCTCAGAAAATGAGGAAGTCAACGCGGTGAGTACGGCTTCGGCATTTCCTCCGGGTCGATTGCTCTCCGCTGTGATGAGTGCCCGGATTTGGTCAACCAATTCCTGCTCCATGGTTCTCTTCTGAGAAATCGTCTCGCTGCGGTCTGCCTTTTCTTGTTGAATGCGATTGATTTCCTGGCGCACGTTTCCCAGCAAACCATTGAGGTTATCCTGTTCCCGGTCGACCGAAGTAAGCATGACTTCGGACTCCACCAGTTTTCGCTGCATTTCTTTTCGTTTCAACGATAGAACAGATGTCGTTTCCCTGAGGCCCTCCAATTGGTCGCGTCTCTTGTTCGAAAATCGTTTCAAATATCCGATGCGAATGAGCATCTGGTTGATCGAAGAAGCAGACAGAATGAGCGCAGCATCATGCTGTCGCCCGTGTTTGTAGGCGTGGGTAGCCCGGCCTTGATACTCTTTCTGAAGAGCGCCCAGCTGCTCGCCCAGATCAGCAATCGCCGCTTGAAGCGAGTCACGTTCAAATTTTAATTGTTCGATCCGATCATGATAGGTCCGCACGAGTTCTTCCCGAAGCGAAAGTTGTCTGTTCAGATCAGTCAAGCGGGAGATGGAAGCCTGTTCTTCATTTTCTGCCAGCTGAAGGAGCCGCTCCTCTTCTGCTATTTCTTCGCGTAATTCAACCAGGCGGTTTTCGGTGGTGGATACCTGCCGGGCGACAGCTGGATATACCGCCGTAAAACACAGCAAAATGAGTGATATGGCAATGACGGATCGTCTCATTCTCCCAAATAGGTTCGTTCCGTATCGTCCTTGATATCAAGACCGAATGTCAGTTGTGGCGGATCGACTTGCAGCCGCCGAATAGCCATGGCGAGACGCGTGTCCTCCGGCGGACGCGACATCGTCATTCGACGCGGTATCAGTATTCCATCGATTAGTTCAAATTCCATGTACCATCGCTGTTCAAGGATCGTGCCTTCGAGATCCTGCTGCCTGAAGCCAACGACCCTCCAGAGGGTGGGATCGATCGTGTATCGAAGAGTACCATCCGGCGAGTGCAGCAAATAAAGAGTTGAATCAGCCGAAACCGACCAGTCGGTCAGGGCATCCGGGGAATAGAATCCGGTGGCAATCTCCATTATCTGGGTGCCAGCCATGGCGCCGGGAAGGACAGCGGCAATCCGTGACGGAGAGCCGCTGTAGAGCACATTCTCGATGCGGTCATATACATAGGCCGAATCGGGTGTGACCAGAACGCGTGCACCCTCAATGCCCAATGGGAATCCAATCCGCACAATCATCGAATCCGGCCTGCCATAGCTTATTTTGGCCGTGAATCGTCCCTTGTCGGAGGGGGAAGAAAGGGCCACTTGCGCCTCGGCATACAACCGGTTCAGCTCGCTGGGATAGGCAGGCAGGGACGACAGGATTTCCTCCAATGAGTGGTCGGGAAAGCGGTCCGGGAGGGAGGAGTCAGCTCTGTTCAGCTGCCGCGACGACGAGCAGGAGGAGAGGATCAAACCGAGAGCCAAAACCGCAATTGGCGCAATTGGCGCAATTGAACGATGATGACTGCCGGAAACACTTTGTTTACCTACAAAAAAGCGTTCAAATAAGATTTTTCGTCGAGTGCGGATTACCCGTGGCCCGATACGTTCTTGAATCATTTTCTGCCGGTTTTCGGAAGATCTTTCCTTTGCGTTCATTCTGATCGCAAGGTCGCAGTAGATTCCGGATCATGCAAACGAAGCAGACACCGGCTATTGGGGCTGGTCCATTTCTTGGACCAGCCGAAGCAGTCTCTGATGAATTTCACTGCCATCGTCGACCCTGCCCATCAAGTCACGAGCCAGTTCCATTGCTTCGGAGTATCTCTCTGTCTGCGCAAGTACCTCAACGAGCTCGATCTCGAGTGGTTCGTGTCCCGGAAACAGTAGCACAGAATCTTCGGCAAAGGTTGTTGCTCCGCCCCAATTTTCGGTCTGGACTCTCGAGCGGATCGCAAGGATCCACATTTGTATCTGCCTCGGGTCGCGCTCGATCTGCTCTTCGGTAAATATCTCAAGCTCTCGATACTCACCTGTTCGCGCCAAGAACTTTGCCAGGTCAAGTGCTGAATCATCATCCTCCGGAGATTTCTCCACTATTGCTCGATATACAGCCAACGAGTCGACGTTTTCGCCTCCAGTCTGAACAGTGGTCTGCTGAAGAAGCATTCCACGTGGAAGTTCAGCCTCCAGATTTCGATCGGGGAGGAAGGCCTGAACTGTAGACAAAGACAGAAGTGCTTCCACATGTGAAGGATCTTCCGTCAGCACCCCGACGAGTTCATCGGCGGCGTCCTCCCATTTCGATGCAAGAATCAAGATGCGGGAAAGCTCATATCGATCTTCGGGATCGGCCGTGAGGACGAGGAGCTTTCTCATCGCCCATTCCGTCCGCTCAAGGTTACCGGCCCTCTCAAACGTTTCAATCACTACTCTGAGTAGCTCTTCGCTTCCCGGAAACCTGGCAGCGGCCTGTTCCGCGACCGGAACTGCGAGTGCGCCTTGATCGGGCCCGGACAAAATGAAGAGAAGCAACAAATAGTCTGACGACATATCTGGGGATAGACGTAACAGCGCTTCTGATTCGCGGATCGCCAGCTCCGCGTTTCCGCTTTCTACAGCGAGTGTCAACGCCTGACGATGCAGTCCGGGGTCGTCGGGGAGCTCTGAAATCGCCCCTTCTATATAAAACAGAGCCGAACTGTAATCTCCCATCGCCTTCTGGGCATCGGACATGGAGGCCAAAAGTACAGGATGGGTGGGATTGACTTTGAGACCTTCAGCGAACACCACAACCGCTTTATCCGGAAATCCGGTCTGCATGAAGGTCAGGCCTCGTATCAGAACGCGCTCTGCATGAGCCTCTAGTTGCGTTTGGCTCTGGAGGGCAGTGGCTGGAGTGGTCAACAACGTTACCAGGAGTATTCCTGCCAGCATCGTGGAAATCGTACTTGTTCTCGGTATGAAGACATACTTTTTCACCTGCTAAAAAACGGGGACACCCCGACGAGGTTTCTCGGCAAAACAGGCATTTAGAAAGTTGTTTCTTAGGTGGAGCCTGATTACTCTATACCGATTATTGGCCGAAATGGGTCATCGTGTTGTCTGACAACGCCTAGTAACACCGATATCGGACAGAAGGTATCAGGGGAGCGCGTTCTTTGGAGCCACTCCAACCGGGAAGAAATACATGGGTCTGCAGGACATTACAAGATTTGAGAATGCCGCCGAACTTCGGCGTTTTACCCGACATATCATGCGGGATATGCGTGCTCTCGAATACATGCTGGATGAAGGCATGTTCGAGACCCATATTCAGCGCGTCGGTGCTGAGCAGGAACTCTTTCTGATCGATCAAAACGCTCAGCCTTCATCACTTGCTGAAGAAGTGCTCGCGCTGAGTGACAATGAACGGCTGGTAAACGAGCTCACGAGATTCAATCTCGAACTGAACCTCGATCCGATTGAATTCACCGGGTCGTGCTTTTCCGAGATGGAAACCAAGCTGAATGAATTGGTTGCCTACGTGCGTTCTTTGAGTGCTCAATTGGATAATGATGTAGTCATGGCAGGAATTCTGCCCACGATTCACGCGTGGGATCTTCGCCTGGAAAACATGGCTCCCAAGCCTCGCTACTACTCGTTGAACGACACGATCATGGCGCTCAAAGGCGGGAAGGCGCAGTATCACATCAGGGGAGTGGATGAACTGTTCTTCCAACACGACAATATCATGGTCGAAGGCTGCAATACCAGCTTTCAGGTACACCTTCAGGTCACGCCCGATACCTTCGCCCACTACTACAATATTGCCCAGCTGGTGTCTGCCCCGGTTTTGGCTGTGGCGGCCAACTCACCAATTCTCTTCGGGAAACGACTCTGGAGAGAAACTCGCATTGCGCTTTTTCAGCAGGCGGTAGATACACGCAGCAGTAATCTGTATCTGCGGGATATGAGTCCGCGTGTCCATTTCGGTACCGAGTGGGTCAATGAATCGGTAATGGAGATCTTCCAGGAAGATATCGCGCGTTTCCGCGTTATCATGACAAGTGAATATGAGGATCCCTTTGATGCTCTGAAACGAGGAGAAGTGCCAAAGTTGAGGGCACTCCAACTGCATAACGGGACCGTTTACCGGTGGAATCGAGCTTGTTATGGAATCAGTGGCGACCAACCTCATCTCCGGATCGAAAATCGCCTCCTTCCTTCAGGACCCAGTACAATTGATGAGGTCGCTAATGCGGCATTCTGGACCGGTTTGGTTGAAGGAATGGCTCGGGAAATCGATGATTTGAGACCGCTGATAACCTTTGACGAAGCCAAAAGCAATTTTATCGGAGCTGCACGACGGGGGCTGGCATCCGAGCTGGACTGGATTGACGAGAAGCGCTACAGCGCCTCGGACCTGATTAAAAGTCAACTTCTGGATCTATCGAGAAAAGGATTGCAGGCCCGAGGAGTCGATGATGGCGATATTCAACGGCTTCTGGAAATAATAGATGAACGAGTGGGCTCCAAACAAACAGGCGCCCAGTGGCAGCTCAGTTCAGTTGCCCAGATGAAAAAGAAAGGGCACTCGTCGAGGGCGGAAAGGCTCGATGCCCTCGTTTCGTGTATGCTCAAGAAGCAGCGCGAAGGTGAGCCGGGTCATACTTGGGACCTGGCTAAAATAGAACCTCGTGCTCTGAATACGATCCATGGAACACGGGTGGAGCACTTCATGACGACCGATCTGTTTACGGTGCGTGAAGATGAACTCGTTGAATTTGTGGCCGTGTTGATGGGATGGCAGCACATCCGACACGTGCTTGTTGAGGACGTAAACCACCGGCTGGTGGGACTCGTAACTCACCGCTCAATATTGAAAACTCTGACCAATCAGCCTGACGACGATGAGCAGGATATTCCGGTCAGTCAGATTATGGTTGAAGATCCAATCTCGGTGTCACCCGAGACGGCGACGATAGATGCGGTCCGGTTGATGAGGGAAAATAATGTGGGCGCCCTCCCGGTCGTTCTGGACGGGCAACTCGTCGGCATTATTACTGAGACGGATTTCAATCTTCTGGCTGCTCGCCTGTTCGAAGACAGTGCCACTCACACCGTTCCGGGAAAGTGATGGCTTGAGTCGGCCGGGTCAGAATCCGTGCTAATCCCACCAAACAGGACAGATACATGAAACGCTTGTCCCAGGCGGCGCTGCTTGCGTTATTTTTAGTTTTTGCCTCCATCCCCTCAACCGCGCAAAAATCAGCCATTTTAGCAGGTCATCTTGTCGATACAGAGACAGGAACTGCTACTGCTGATCAGATCATTCTGGTTGAGCGTGATCCAACCAACGGTCGAAGTACCATCCTGGAAATCGGATCGGACGTTGATATTCCTGACGATGCGGAAGTGATCGATCTCTCGGGTCACTATGTCTTCGGCGGTCTTGTGGACGCGCACGACCATCTCGGTATCACGTATAAAGAGGAGCCGGAAAGTTGGTTCTACTACATGACGATTATAATGGACTCGACACCTTTGAGGGCCATCCAGTCATTCAGTACCGGTTTCCAGAAGCTGGCGTCAGGTTTCACAATCGTTCGCGATCTCGGAAACAACGGATTGTACGCGGATACGGCTTTGAGGCAGGCGATTGAGATGGGCTGGGTGCCAGGCCCCACGATGATCAATGCCGGTATTATTATCGGAGCGTTTGGTGGTCAGCTTTACGAAACACCCGAGCGCGAGGATACGGTTTATCCCGAGTACCTGAACGCGGATACCAACGACGAAATCGTCAAAGCAATTCGCCGCAACATCCACTACGGCGCCAAAGTCGTCAAGGTATGCGTGGACTGCCAGGCGTATCCATATACCATCGATCAGCTGAAGCTGTTCGTGAGCGAGGCCGCCAATGCAGGACAAAAAGTCTCGGGCCACGTTCAAACACGCGAGGGGGCTCGTCGGGCGATTGAAGCAGGGCTCTGGTCTCTCGATCATGACGGTGCGCTGGACCCGGAACTGCACACGATGATGGCAGAGCGGGGAATCTGGCGTGTCGGGACAGAAACGCCCCATGCCGACTGGTCCCGTGTGAGTGAAGGCAGGTATGAACGCAGGGTGGCGAGTTTGCGCGATGCGTACGACAAAGGCGTCAAATTGGCCTTTTCGACCGACGCAGACTACTACATTCCCGGATTGAATCGTGGAGAATTGACGCTCGAATTTCTGAAGACCTGGAAGGACGCCGGAATTCCTGATGCCGAAATCCTGAAGATCTGGACGACGAACGGTTACGAGATCAGCGAAACAGAAAACTCGCGCGGCCCGATCAAAGTCGGCTTCGCAGCGGACATCGTCGCAACCCAGGGCAACCCACTCGAGGACATCGATGCCATCCGGGATATTGGTTTCGTCATGAAAGACGGCATGGTTTTCAAACGCGATGGCATTGTGTCATCTCTGGACTTTTTCCACAACGGGCCAGCCTACGGATGGCGGAAACGGTAGACGGGCCCATTAATCCTATAGTTTGAGGCGCAATCCTGCGAGCAGGATTGCGCCCTGACCCACGTCTTCGCCGTGGGTGGCGATATTGCGTTCAACGCCGAGTCCCAGCGTGGCGTCCATTCGTTTTCCGAGTCCATCGAACGAGTACCCGACCCGCGCCGTCGGCTGAAACACCAGAATTCTGGAATCTGCATTTACCTGCAGGGTATCGTCTCGCCAGTCGATGAGCATGGACCAGAAGTCCACACGGGCCCCAAGCCATAGCCCAGTTAATTCTTGTGACATGTATCGATTGATATCGATCCCGGCTCCGAACCCATATCCTGATTCGTCATCCTTTTCGCCCCAGTCGCCTCGATCTGTAAGGTTGAAACCGATATGCATCCTGGATACGTATTGACCGCTCTGGCGAAATGTGTGACCGACAACTCCAGTCACTCCCGCAGGATAAGCCTGAATTTCCAGGGTTTGGCCCCGAGCGGACAGGCACAAAAGGGTGGTCAACAAGAGCGTGCTGCTCAGTCGTCGATACATTCTCGTCTCAGTTTGTTTTTTTCGTCGGATGTGAGCTCCAGCCAGTGAATATTCCTCAGTCCGGCCTCGAGAGCATATATCAGATTCATGGATGCATTGGTCCCTTTGCCCTTCAGAATTCTGAATAGCAGCGGCAGGCCCAGTTTTCTGATGTCTCCGACCGTCGAAACATCCACGTCGGCGAGCATCTTGCGAGAGGCAGGCCCCAGGTTTTTGATTTCCGATACCGGTGTGGAATCTGAAGGATTCATTCTGATCTTCGTTAGGCAGGTCATTTTATTGCCTGTCGCTTGCGATACTACGAACCCTTAGATTTCGCCGCCACCCATATTCAGAGTTACTCGACCCAGCACATCATGCCGAAAATGCTCAAGACGTTAATCATTCTTCTTCTCGCGACCGGTTTCGCTCGGTCGTCATTTGCATTTCAAGCGGAAGGCCCTTCATCGTTCCCGGAACAGCTTCAGTCCAATGTCGATCAGTTGATTGCGGCCGCGATGGCTGACAGTGCTGCATGGGAGCGACTCGCCTACCTGACTGATACGTTCGGCCCGCGCTTTTCAGGAACCGAAAACCTCGAAAATGCTCTCGATTGGATTCTGGAAGAAATGGAGCGTGACGGGCTCGACAATGTGCACTCAGAGCCGGTTAAAGTGCCTCACTGGGTGCGAGGCGAGGAGTCACTGCTTTTGCTCTCCCCGCACACAAGAAGCCTGCAAATACTGGGACTCGGAGGAAGTATTGGAACCCCTCGTGGCGGAATTCAGGCAGAAGTGCTGGTTGTGGGATCCTACGATGACCTGGAAGCGCGAAAAACCGAAGCTGAAGGCAAGATCGTATTGTGGAACGTCCCGTTTACTTCATACGGAGCAACGGTCAGCTATCGTTCCAACGGGGCCGTACGCGCTGCGGAAGCCGGTGCAGTTGCCAGCTTGGTTCGCTCAGTCGGGCCTGAGTCGATGTATACTCCCCACACAGGCGCTTCCAGCTACGACGAAAATGTCCTCCGCATCCCGCACGCTGCAGTCACGATTGAAGATGCCATGATGATGCAGAGAATGCAGGACCGCGGGCATAAGATAGAAGTTCGCCTCGAAATGGATGACTACTGGTTGCCAGATGCGGATTCGCGCAACGTGATGGGTGAAATCGTTGGAAGTGAATTTCCCGATGAGGTGATTGTCTTTGGTGGACACATCGATTCGTGGGACGTGGGAACGGGAGCGATGGACGACGCAGGCGGATGTGTTGCGGCATGGGAGGCTTTGCGTCTGATGAAGGCTCTTGGTTTCACACCGAAGCGGACGATCCGTGTTGTGATGTGGACGAATGAGGAAAATGGGATGCGCGGTGGAAATGCTTATCGCGATGTCCACATGGACGAATTGAACGATCACATCCTGGCGATGGAATCAGATGGCGGCGTGTTTAAACCAATTGGCTTCGGCTTCACTGGAAGCGACGCTGCATTCGATACGATTACCCAGATTGGGAAACTCCTGGAGCCAATAGAATCCGGTACCATCACACGAGGAGGGGGAGGGGCGGACATCGGCCCCATTATGCGTGAGGGCGTTCCGGGGATGGGTCTTCGCGTTGACGGCAGTCGGTATTTCTGGTATCACCATACCAACGCGGATTACGTCGATAAACTGGATCCGGACCACGTTGCAAGAAGTGTCGCAACCATGGGTGTGATGGCCTATGTGGTTGCGGATATGGAGCAACGACTTCCGCGGTAAATCCACGGTCTTGACAGGGTTGGCTTCCGGACTGCCAGGATATTGAAAGTCAGCTCGTTTTTAGAGGGACAATTATGTGGTTCTCGAATTAAGAAGATGGTGATCGGGCCGATATCCCCTACAGGTTTCCCACCTGTATTCTCGGATTTATGAACGCCCTGAAATTCCTCTTATTGTCCTGTTTCATCTGGATTGCGGCCCCAACGCAACTCCATGCACAAGAATATGTTACGACTTCGCCCAACGCAGGCGAGGGCATATGGAGCCTTCTGCGGCGATCCGGGGTAGATCCGACTCCTACCTCGGTGAATGAATTCAAAGTCTTGAACCAGGATGTATTGCAAGGCGAGGTGAGCCTGCATACCGATCTGAACTATCGAATTCCCACAAGTGGAAAAGCTGATAAAAACTATCCAATATTCGGGCCTGAACACGCGTCCGTTTCTATTAAGAGTGATCGCCTCGAGGGGCATGTGTACTACATAGTCGGAGGCCACGGCGGACCAGACCCGGGTACACTGGGCACTTATGGTGGAAAACGAATTGCAGAAGATGAGATCGCGTACGACACATCGCTTCGATTGGCTCGCGAGCTCCTCACCGAAGGAGCCACTGTGCATATCATCGTTCAGGATCCCGATGATGGAATTCGTGACGACACATATTTGCCGGCGGATCGAGATGAAAAGTATCTGGGGGGTAAAACAATCGTTCTCAATCAGGCAAGTCGGTTACGGACGAGAGCCAGGATCATCAATAGTCTATATGATTCTCACAGGTCAACTGCTCTGAGTCAGCAGGTCATCTCCCTGCATGTGGATTCTTACGGCTACAAGGTGGAGCCCCAGGTGGATGTCCACTTTATTGTGGCCAGCGAGAGCGGGAGGGAACTGGGTGAGGATATTCGCTCCGCGATGGAAAAAAGTTATGCCGAGCACCAGCCCAATCGCGGATACCATGGAGAGATTAAGTCGCGCGATCTTATGATTCTGCGTGAGACCAAACCTCCAGCTATCCTCATCGAACTGGGAAACATTCGTCATCCGGGGGACCAGCAGCGTCTCGTCAAGCCGGAAAACCGTCAGACTCTTGCTGAGTGGATCAAAGACGGACTTCTCGAACGTGCCGCCAACGTCAGGACGTAGATCGAGCCGCGCAAACACCTTATCCATACGGAAGACTTGCTCCTTAGCCCGTCATTTCCAAGTTTATCGCACGACAGATACACTACGGGTAGAAACCTCTCCGTCGACGATCATGCGAATGAAATAGATTCCCGTCGCGACATCTCCAGCCTTCCACACGGCCTCATTTTCTCCAGCAGACCGATAGCCCTCAAACAGTTTTTTGATGTGGCGACCGACACTGTCAAAGAGATCAATTCTTACCTGAGACCTTGTCGGTATGGTGTATGAGATTGTAGACCAACTGGTCGTCGGATTCGGATACGAAGAGATCAAGAATCCATTGTGGCGGGATTCTGGATGTTCGATGGCCGTCGCAGCCGGGTCGATAACGATAAACTGTCCCATCATGCCACCATCTTCGTGGCCGAGAAAGTGGCAGTGGTACATGAACGGAGTCACCGGGTCGGCAAAATCGAGAAAGCGGGTGATGAATCGAACCGTTTCGTTGGGATAGACCAACACAACATCCTTCCATCCGGCTTCATTTGCCGCAGGTGGTTGCCCTCCGCGATCCAGAATCTGAAATTGGATATCGTGAATGTGAAACGGATGAGGGCCGCCTGTCCGGTTTTGGAGTTCCCATATCTCGGTGTCACCGAGTTGGACGATTTCATTGATGATATCCAGGTCCATTTCGACTCCATTGATGGCCAGAGGAGTTCCGGGGCCACCAATAGTATTGAGAATGATGGGGCGGACCCTGTCGGTTTCTGACTCAAGGATGGGTTCAATCGTTACGAGATTGTCCGGTATCGCCAGAATCGAGGTCGCGTCAGCATCGACAACCCTGAGCTCCATCAACTCGAAATCAGTTCCATCAATGTTTCCGGGTGGTCCCGGGGGTGCTCCGGGAGCTGGTACTCCACCAGGCTCATTGCGGGTCAACTCCGAGGAGTAGCTCATCAGCGAAAGAGACTCTCCCGAACGCCCGTTTAGATCGACTAATATTTCTGCTCTTTCTCCGGGAGCCATCCGAATCCGCGTCAATGACACTGGATTTTGGAGCAAACCGCCATCGGATCCGATCTGCTTCATCTCGGAGTTGTCGCTCATTCCGACCTGATACACCCTGGAATTGGATCCATTGAGGAGTCGCAATCGGACGATTCCAGCCTTGGCTTCCAGGAACGGGTCGACGGTTCCATTGACAACTATGGTGGTTCCTTGCTGTCCTACTCCGCCTTCGTTGAATAGAAACTGACGGTTGGGGATGAACTGTCTGTCCTGAATTACCAGGGGGATGTCATCTACGCCGTACGTGCGTGGTAGGGCGAGTGATGCTTCAACCTCATCCCGAACAATGATCATACCGGCCAGACCCCGATACACGTGCTCGCTGGTGTGTTCGTGGAGGTGAGGATGATACCAGAATGTGGTTGCGTTGTCGAGAACCTCAAATTGAGGAGACCAGGTCGCTCCTGCGTCGATAACGCTGTGTGGACCTCCGTCATCTTCGGGCGCGACGTGCATTCCATGCCAGTGTACAGTGGTTGGCTCGCCGATATTGTTGGTCACGTTCATCGTAACGGTCTCACCTTTTTCGAGAATCAGGGTCGGACCCAGATACGAGCCATTGAATCCGTAGGTATTGGTTTGACTACCGGCGAAAAATTCGTGGCTAGAAGGAGCCATCGTGAGATCAAACTGGGTCCCTTCCAGCACCGCAGGAATGCGCAGTTCGTTCTGTGCCGCCACGTCGGAGACGAGAATGAATACTGTGAACGAAGCGATAAAAAAGCGTAAAGTCATTGCGTCGGTGCCGGGTTGTTGTGAGGCAGATGATATGGTACACAATTCAGATGTTGTGAAATGTTACGATTGTATCCCAAATGACGGCTAACTTCTGAAACCGCGCCGTACCTGGTCGATATGACCTGTGGCCGGTTGAAATGCTAATTGCAACACTTAAAATGAGTTTAGAATGCGTCGTATAGCTGCCGTACTGATTCTGATCACCAGCCCTTTCATTGTGGTGGATGCGTCTTCCCAGATCAGTGCTGACGGGGGAATATCGTTCAACGTGGGCGTACCGATGGGAGAGTTTGGAGACCAGCTCGAATCGACCGGATTTGGCGGCAACATCTACGGCGCGATCAGCATGGCCGGATCACCGCTGAAGGTCGGGCTTGACGTGGGATACTTGTTGTATGGGCGCGAGAGGCGAAATGAACCATTTTCGACGACGATCCCGGACGTTCGTGTTGATGTCATCACGGACAACAACATGGTCAATGGGCACCTCTTTCTTCGACTCCAACCTGACGTTCCCGGAATTCGACCTTACGCGGATGCTCTGATCGGCTTCAAGCATCTTTTTACAGAGACTCGAATTAAAAACGAAGGGTTCGATGATCTGGATATCGCCCGGTCGACCAACTTTGACGATACCGCACTCAGTTATGGTTTTGGTGGAGGAATTCAATTCAAAGTCTTCACTGCCAAAACAGACGAAGGTCCGGGGGCCGTTTACATTGACTTGGGCGCGAAATACCTGATAGGATCGCGTGCCGGCTACCTCAAAGAAGGATCGATTCGCAGAGAAGCGGGCTCGGTCACTTTTGACGTGACAAATTCTGATACAACGATCCTGATTGCTCAGATGGGAGTAACATTCAGCTTCTGACCTTGTGGCTCTTGCGGCGGCAGAGGAGAACGGAAAGAGTTTGAGGTACGGGCCTCAAACAAGCAGCGTCAGTCGAGAATGGCCTTCAGGTCGCTGTCAAAAGCGTCCCTATGATCGGCGTCGAGATCCTTTCTCAAGCCTTTGAAATCTCCGGTCGTCAGATCTCGGTCGATCTGCTCGGTCAACCATTCCGATTCGAAGAATCCCATCATCTTCAACCCGTACTTGGATTCAAAGTATGAAACGAGTTGAGTGGCTGAAGAATCTGATGGATCCGCATCATAACCTGCATTCTTAAGAAATGAATGGATTTTCAGGGACAGGCTGTCCAATTTTTTTTGGCGCATCTTGAAGCTGAGAGGAGTTCAAATCTGTGTCTCACTCCCTGTATCGGACTTTCAGCAACCAATTTTAAGAGCTGGATACGGATTCTCCCGATACAACCTGGTACCCACGTACTGATACATCATCTTCGATCAGAGTCGATTTCTGCTTCGCCGGATCGAGTGTCATTTTCCACTGATACATTTCAGACAGATATGGCATCGCGCGGGACATCAGTTCGGAAAACTTTCCGCTCGCCTCATAGGCATGGGCGGCATCTTCATTTTCCCATATTGTGATCGACAATCCTTCACTTTTACCCTTCATTCCGATCAGATACGCCGCTTTGCAACCAGGGACATTCAACAGCTCCGGCACCAATTCGTCCTTGTAAAGTGCACTCAAGTCATCAAAAGAGGCCGGAATAACCGTTGCATTCAGGATCCTGATATAGGTGTGATCTTCAATTTTTTCCCCGAGCTCGTCTTCAGCAGTCCCGGCGGCGACCGGCATAGCTTTGACCACCGGCTCCTCCTTTACAGGCAGATACTCCAGCGTGTTGTCGGAAGAAAGCTGAATCTTCCACTCTGTTGATTCAGCTTCGAAGGGTGCATTTTCTGCAATCAGACTGGCATACTGGCCCGAGTCTTCATAGATAAATGCTTTTTCCGCAGTTTCCCAGAGAGTGAAGGAGATGAATTCTGTTTCTGACTCAATTCCTCGAATCAGGCGCGCAAACTCACACCCATCGACCGCAAGAAGGGCCGGGGCAACCCTGTGCTCATAGAAACGCTCAAAAGCTTCGGCAGCGTCCGGTTTAATGCTAAGTTGGACGAATCGCATAAACATGTCGTTTCCTCCTCTGGTGGGTTCGTGGTTGTCTAATTATCGGGTTCGCGGACCGATTGATCAAGTAGTCGCTCAATTCGGGACCGGGCGTAGCGGACTTTGGGTTGTAGATCTGCGTCTGCTTCTTCCCACAGATCAACAAAATTGGAATAAGCTTCAATGGCTTGGTCCGTCTGCCCACTTCGGCTGTACAACTCGCCCATGTCCAGCCAGGCCGCCGGGCGAGCATTGCCGACAAATTCAACTGACTGGCCTGTAGTCCAGTCTTGAAAAATCTCGTATTGCTTCAACGCCTGTTCAACGCTGTCCATTTCGGCGAGATACATGGCTTCAATATTTCGGAAACAGTTAAAACATCGATCTTCCAGACGACCCCGCCGTAGTGTTTCCACAGCCTCCATCGGATTGCCCTCTGCTCTCAGAATCTCCGCTCTCGCAACATGCCTGGAAAAATCTCCACGTTGGATACCTTCGGGCAGCTCGGAAGAGAAGCGATGCATGAGTGATTTAGCTTCGTCAATTTCGCCGAGCCGAGCTTTCACAGAAGCTACTTGCGTGTACGGTCGATTGTAGATCGATATGGAATCGAGAGGAACCTCTTCGAGCCCTTTTTCGAGGGCCAAAGCAGCTTGATCCAGTTCACTTTCATTCAGGATGAAATTCCAGGCGAG
>Ga0209992_10000387_pt1 | contig 59830 bp, 40 predicted proteins | sample 2SBtaG_2_FD_182564 | JGI IMG/M metagenome (GOLD analysis project Ga0209992, IMG submission 182564) | Deep subsurface microbial communities from Kolumbo volcano to uncover new lineages of life (NeLLi) - 2SBTROV12_ACTIVE470 metaG (SPAdes)... | ecosystem: Environmental > Aquatic > Marine >... | reverse complement strand
GCTTGCAAACACGCGTCTTCGGGAGAGGACAGACTGCCTTCCCCTGATCGGTCCTTCCCCCTTGGACCCCCATCCCCGTTTACCCCAACCGCCTGTTTTTGTGGTTCTTTTTTGGCTTCGCAGCGAGTCTCGTGGGACGGCAGCTACGCCAAGGCGGACATACGACGGCTATTCGATGGACTGCTCGGCAGCTGCCGTCGCTCCAGCCCGACACCGATTGTCATGCATTTCCGAACAATCCAATCCTGATCATTCCGATTCACAACACGATAGAACAACGCCAGTCTGCTCTTGGGACATCAACCGGGAGCCACCATGCGTCACCTCGCTCTACCAACCGCTTTTCTCTTCTTCGTCTTCCTCGGCGCCTGCCAGGCCGACCTCGAGGAGGTTGCGTCGACCAACACAGCCGCGCACGCCTACAACGGCGCGTCGACCACCGCGATTACCACCGACAAGGCCGCGACCGCCAACCCGGCCGGCAGCGATGACAAGGTGGCCAAGTACGGGGCGCGCGCCGCCAAGTTGCCGATCTGCGCGCCGCAACCCGCCGTCTGGAACGCGCCGAAACTGCAAGATGAAGCCGGTGTTATCGACGGCGAGTGCAAGCTCAACTCGGTCCTGGTCGACAGCAACGCCGACGGCGTCCCCGAGTCCAAGATCCTCGTCACGCGGTCGGGCAACCTGACGACGGTGCACTACAAGCACGGCAAACGCGTCTACACGACCGACAGCGCCGGGCGGGTCATTCGCCGCGAACAACACAGCAACTACGGCAGCCGCACCTGGATCGTCCAGCAGGCCTTCGACGAGGCTGGCCGCGTCGTGATGTACGGAACCAAGAGCGTCCAAAAGCACGACGGTGCCATCAAGTACGCGCATCGCGTCGAACAGACGTTCAGCCACGGCCGTCTCGCGTCGCGCACGACGACAAACCAAAACGGCCCGGCCGTGCGCACCACGTGGACGTGGAACAAGGCGGGCAAGCTCGTGCTCAGTGAACGGCGGATCGGAAGCCCCGACGCAGCCGTGCAGGCAGCCGCCGCGTGGACATACGACGATGCGGGTCGCCCCACCGAGGTCAAACGCACCATCAAGGGCAAGCCGTCGATGGTCGCGCGGTGGTCCTGGGCGCCCGATGGCACGCTTCGTTCGCGCGACGTCACGGTCAGCAGGGCAAATGGCGCCCAGCAGGGCGGCCGGCTCGACACCTATGACGCGCCGACCGGAACCAACCCCAGCGGCTGCTACGGATGCGGCTACTACGGCGGCAGTGCCCACGGCGCCCAGCCCTGGCAGGACGCCATGATGCGGGTCGAAGAAGGCTGCCGGACGCTCCCCGTCGCGGTTGGGCATGGCTACCCGGGCGCCGACTACGCGCTGAGCGACGCCGAAGACAAGCAGCTCATCGGCCACAAGTACGCCGGCTACTACGCGTACGGCTACGGCTACGGCTACTACGGTTACTACGGCTACTACGGCGGCGGCCCGCGCCATGCGTCGCACATCGGCGGCGGCGGTAGCTGGGACGCGCTCGCGCTCATCGGCAAGTTCACCGCGGCGCGCTTCACCATCGCGTACGACGATGAAGGTCGCATGGTCAAAGAGGCGCTGCATGTCACGCCCATCACCGACTCCAAGACGGCCGCAAAGCCCCATGTCTGGCTGCGTGTCCGCTCGTTCAACGCCGCCGGCCTCGCCAAAGATGTGGTGCTCAAAGACGGCGTTCCCCAGCGCACGCTGCAGTTTCAACGCGACGCCGCGGGTCGCCTCATCCGCCGCGAGCTCGTCATCACCGGCCACGCGGTCGAGGTCGACAGCTGGCAGCGCGACGCCAATGGGATGCCGCTCGTGCGCGAACACCGCGGCTTGCACCAGCACTACAAGTACCTGCACCCCGGCGCGAAACCGACCACGATTCCCGCACCTCAGCTCATGATGCGCCTGGTCAGGACCTGGGACGAGCGCGGCCGCACCCTGTCCGCTCGTGTCGAAAACGCTGTCGCCGGTCACAAGGCACAGATGATGCGCTGGGTGTGGGACGACAAGGACCGCGTGGTCGGCCGGAGCATCGCGCTCGGTGATCAGCCGGAGTCGCAGGTTCAGACATGGGCGTTCGACAGCGACGGGCGCGAGACGATGAAGACCAGCTGGTCGCGGCACAGCAAGGGCGTGGCGCGGTGGTTCCAGAAGACGAGCTACAACAAAGCCGGCCAGCGCACCAAGATGATCCGCGGCCAGGACCCGTCCCAGGAAGCGACCTGGCGGGAGCTGCGGGATTACACCTGCAAGTAGCGGTCCGGCTCAGCAGAGCCCTTCTTGAGCACAGCCCGTCTCGAACGAGTCACATCGTTCGGGGCGGGTTGGGCCCTTTTTGGCGGCGGTTACCGATGGCAGTCGCGAGGGGCGGGTCAGTCGTCCCGGGTCACCAAGAACGCGTGCGCCGACCGAACGGCTAGCAGCGCCCCGATCGCGAACAACCATCCCCACCACGGGCCGATCGGGCGAAGCGGAACCTGGCGACTGGTGCTGCAACCGCTGCTCGTACATTCCTCGTGCACGCGATTGGCGCAATCCTCCAAGCCGGCTCCTGTGCAGGAGCTGCAGGAGTACTTATCGCCGAGATAGGAGTAATACGCGCTGTGACATACGCCGTTGGTCTGCTTGTAGCAGAACTTGACGGAGCAATCGTAGCTGCTCGACGCGTACTTGCAGATGTGGCTGCCGCTCGAGCTCGAGATGCCGCTGCTGGACGACGAGCTGCTGGACGACGAGCTGCTGGACGACTTGGACTTACAACCGCCACCGGTGGCGCAGTACGTCCCGGACTTGCAGTAACTGCAGCTGCTGCCCTTTAGCCCACAACAATCGGCCGACGACGGAATGCAGCAGGTCGACTTGCCGCAAGCCTTCTTCCCATAGCCGCAGCCGGACGAGGAGCTGCTGGACGACTTGGTCTTGCATGACGTTGTCGAGGCGCAGTACTGCGAGCTCGGGCAGGCCTTTCCGGTGGTGTAGCTACAGCAGCTGTACGTCGACGGAACGCACTTGGGGCCGCATTTCTTGTACGACGAAGAGCAACCCGAGGACCCGCCCGAAGAGCTCGACGTCTTGGACACGCACTTGCTCGAACCGGAGCACTTCTGGGATGACGAGCAGCTGTAGCCTGTCGTGTAGCTGCAACACGAATAGCTGGTGGGGATGCACTTGGGGCCGCACTTCTTCTTGCCTTGGCTCGAACAGTACGACGACGTGATCTCGCATTTCCACGACGACCCGCTCTTCTTGCAGTAGTGCTTGGCCGGGCAACTGGTGCACTGCTTCGTGTACGAGCTGTAGCCGCAGCAAACGCGGCTCGATGTGATGCAGCAATTGGAGTTGCCGCACGACTTCTTGCCGTAGCCACACGCCGCCTCGACCGGCGTCGGCGCAGCGAAAAGGACCAACCCAGCCACCAAAAACAGGGGCGTCGCCCAACGCAACAGGCCAATCCCGGTATCTGTGTCGATTTTCTGCATTTGTGGCCTCTCAGAAGGTCAATACCAGGTCGCCCCGAATCCGAGCGAGACGACCCACGCGTTGAAGTCGTCGATGGGCGGCAGGAAGAACCCGAAGATCCGTAACTGGGCTTTCTTCGCGAGCTTTCCCACCGCCGCTTCGAGCGTGGAGAAGTCGAGCGTGAAGCTGAATCCCTTCTCGTTGAACGACGCTTCCTGGTTGTCGTCGGTGGGGATCGTGAGCGACGGCCGGTAGTACAGGCCCAGGACCACGCCGCGCCATCGGTTGTCGACGACAAACGAGCCACCGCCGAGCATGAGGCCGAACTCGAACGGAACCGTGAGCGACGTCATGGGATCGTCACTACCGCCTGCGCCGCCACCAGAGCCGCCGCTGTAGCTGGGCGACAGCGATGTGAGCTCGCTGGGCGCGTCGCCGCCACCACCGCTACCCGTGAACATGGCCTGGAAGTCGAGACCGGCGCCGAACTTGACGGCGAAGAAGCTGCTTTTCTTGCCGTACACCGGCGGACTCAGGATCAGGAACGACTGGCCAAGCGTGAAGCCGAATCCGTTGAGTGAGTTGGCGCCTTCAGCTTCGGGAAAGATGCCGACATACGACGCGCCCACGTGCGTGCTGCCGATGAGCCCGCCGCGTTGTACCCATGCGCGCCGAATCACATCGCTCTTGAGCCGAACCCCGGTCGAAAAGCCGACCCCTTTGCCGCCGCGCTTGCCCGATGTTCGGCCGACGCGATTGGTCGCTTCGTGGGCGGCGCCGCGGGATCGGCCGGGGCGTGCTGCCAGCGAGCGACGGGATGGAAGACTGCGGCGGGTCGGCGCGGCTGTGGCACCGGCAGCAGTTGATGGACGTGCCGCGAGCGTTCGGCGGCGGGTGGTCAAGGTCGCACGCACCGGTTGGCCGCCGCGCTTGACGGCGAGGGTGCGCCTGCGCGGTGCAGACACGACTGGGCCGGTTGCAGACGACCGGGGCAGGACCGCTCCGACGGCGGCTTCGACCGCAGCCTTGAGACCAGCGCGCGACCACGACGCGAACTGCGGGGCGCCCGAGCGGGGTGACGTGTAGACCATGGCCGATAGCGGGCCCGTGGGAGACGTCGCCTTGGACGAAATGATGACAAGCAGGTCCAAGCCGAGAACGCCGCGGATCGCGTCGACGCTTCCAAAGCGCGCCGTTCGCCAGCCGGCTGCGAGATGGTCCAACGCAGCATCGACCCGCGATTGCGCTGTTGGTGTCCCCCCGGCCGCAGCCACAGCGTTCCGAGCCGCGGCGACAATCTGTGCGCGGTCGCGTTTGGGGGCGACGACGACGAGACCGACCTTCCCGCTGTAGCGCGCCGCCGACCCGCCGGGTGCAGGCCTTGGTGCAGTGGCGGCCGGAGCAGTCACAGGGCGAGCGGCCCGCGCGGTCGCTGCTTGCTTGGCCAAGAGCTTGCGACGCGCGGCGCGGCTTGGATCCCGCATCGATGCCAAGGGCGGCAGGCGGGATTTCTCTGCGAGAAGTGGATCGTTGCTCTTGGGCGCCGGTGCGGGTCGGGGGCTCGGGGCCGGTCGCGCCTTGGGACGGGCCGGCGGAACGGCAGCAGGCGGTCGGGGGCGAGCAGCAGGTGGCGCCGCGGCGGCGGGAGGAATTTGCGGTTTCGCAGAGGGCGGCGCCGGCGAAGCTGGTGGGGGTGTCGTCGGTGGCGGTGATGGGGCGGGCGCCTTGGGTGCCGGCATCGGAGTGGAGGCGAGCCAGGTGACGTCGTTGAACACCAGCTTGGTCGCGTCGCACGTGTAGGGCAGCTTCACATTGACTTTGGCAGGGGTCAGCGTGCCGCAGCGCTTCGTTTCGAGGTATTCGACGTGCAACTTGCCGCCGATGGCGATCCAGGTAAACGACGTCACGGTGGGCTCGCAGCGTCGCGAACAGTCCGGGAACGAAAACGTGCCGGTTCCGTCGGCCTTGAACACCGCGACCTGGCGCTGCTTGCCGTTGCAGTCGGCAACCTCGAAATGCCGGGCCACGCACGAATCCGCATGGGCTGTTTCGGCGGCGGCGAACGTCATCAGACAGACCGCGACAGGGACGAATACCGAGCGCGCAGGATGGGGCGATTGCATGGGTTCGCTCTGCTTCACTTGCTGTTGCGGATGTAGATGCGGAAATCAGACGCGTCGGGCGAAAGCGAGTTGCTGCGCCATGTTTGTGACACGCCGCTCTTCAACATGACCGGCGCAAAGCTGGTCTTTTCGAGCTCAAACCCGTTGGAGTCGCGAAACTCGCAGCGGATGTCGACGTTGCGGTCCGACGGTGACCGGTTGAGGAGCTTGGCCGCCACCTGCAGCTGACCGGCCGGCAGTCGCCGCGTGCCGATCTTGACGACATGCACCCATACGGCGTTGCCGAAGTTGAGCATGATGACGTTGTTGCTCTCTTGCATCGGTGTGCTGTCTTTGACCGCGCCGTACGCGCAGCCGACCAACAGGGCGCATACAAGCGGCCATGACCAGCGTCGAAGGCGGCGGTTGGGTTTGTTCATCGGTCCTCACGCGGCTCCACCAAGAGCTCAGTAAACGATCCATCGGTTGCGCAGCACGATCCGTTCGAACAGCGTTGCACCGGGCGCGGGCGGGAAGATGCACTTGCCCCCATCGAGCGCATGGCGACCGCAGCCGCGCAGGTCACCCTCGGGGAGTCGGAAGCCCGCGTCGGCGTAACGACCAAGCACCTCATCGAGCGACTTGCCGGCGAAGAAGCCCCGTCGCTGCCAGTCGGCCAGCACCGCCGCCGACGGCATCCGGTAGTCCTTTCCGCCCAGGGCAGCAGGCTTCATGCCGGCCGGGCAAGGGACGCCGTCGAGACAGACCTGCACGCCTTTGTGACGGAAGCTGTAGCGGCGATACCTGGCGGGAGCGGTCCGGGTTCGCGGCCAGAATTTCTTGTAGGTCGTCTGAAAACGCGCGTCGTCGTCGGGGTAGTTGTACTCGTTGGGTGTGCCGCAGCGTCGTCTGCTCGCCGTCGCCGCCTGCCGATCGAATCCCAAGCGCACGTACGTCACGACGTGTCGATCGGACGGCACGGCGTAGATCTCGCGCGAATAGGCGTAGCGCGGCATCACCCTGCCAGCCGAATCGAGCGCGTCGATGCGCAGCATATGCATGCCGGGAGGCACCTGCGCCGTCACCACAGCGACAAACCCCGGCATCGTGGGAAAGGCGCGCAGATCCGCCTTACCGATGTAATCCCCGCCCAGGCCGGTGAAGCGCCCGCCGGTAGCTTTGTCGAGCACGCCACCACCCGCGCGCGTGACGACACCCTTGCCTGCCTGCACCTTGTGGCGCGTGGGCACGCTTCGTCCGGCGGCCTGGGCGCTCGCATCGAAGACCTGAACGCACCTGCCGACCGCGGTTCCGTCGATGGTCACGGTGCAGCCCGCGACGGCGCTGCCGCCAGCGAAATAGACGTCGACAGCAGGATCTCGGTCGATGGCGCGAACCGGCGGCTTGCCATAGCCGACGACGAACACCGCGTTGTCGTTCTTGAGGCGCGCGCCATCGCAGAACGGGCAGTTGGGCGCCCAGTGCTTGAGACGCCGGGTCGCGATCGCGAGGTTGTCCGTGTCGCCGCTGCGCAGCATGGACCGCGCCAGGAAGAAGTACGCCAGCGGTACGTCGCCGCGACTATCACCGAGACTGAGCTTGTCATCGACCAACAGCGCCAAACGCAACGACGCTTGTGCCTTCTCGTCGTCGCCGGCGTGGTAGTAGAGGGCGCCCTGCAATGCGAACGCGAAGATCTGCTCGTGGACCGTGCCCTTGAAGTACTTGATGTTCTCCATCAGCGCGACCGACGCCATGCCGCGATTGCGGCCGACGCCAGTCCGCATCGTCCCGGTCACGTTGCGCAGCGCGAAGAGCGCCCGCGGATAGTCGCCCTCCTCGGTCGCCGCGATGGCGTAGGTCATGTTGTACAGCGCGAAGTTCTTATTGCTGGGGTCCTTGTGGCGCCCCTCCCGATCCAGCAAACGCAGCGCCCGCGCGTTGTTGTGGCAGAACGCGTACGCCTCGGCGCTATCCATGTAGGGCAGCGCCATCGAGTTGATGCTGGTCGCGCACCCGGTCACCACAACAGCGACCACGACGGTCAACAGCGCACGGAGCAAAGTTCTCACTTCTTCCTCCGCCGCGTCTTTTTGCGTCGTTTCTTGCGCTTCTTGCGGTGTTTTCGGGCGGTACGAACGGCGGGAGGCGCATCGACAGCGCACCGAAAGCCGATGTGCTGAGCCGCCCGCGAGTCCGCCGGCAGTCCGATGCGCCTCGTTACCCGGATCGCCTGGCGCGGTGTGACCCATGACCCGCCGCGCACGGTCATCATGGCGCCAGTCGAGGGCCCAACAGGGTCATGCGCCGCGGCGTTGCCGAACCCGGTCGCCGAGAACTTGTCCGCCACCCACTCGGCGACATTGCCGCCGCCATCCATGACGCCGTACGGGCTGATGTCACCGGCCACGCGCCCGACGGGAGCGGTCTGCGGATAGCCATCGGTCGGCCCAGCTCCGTTGACCGCCATCTCACTGAATATGGCGAGGGGCGCCGGCCACGCGCCGCGCATCGCCTTGGCCCACTGCGCATCGGTCGGCAATCGGCGACCTTTGAACCTGCAATACGCCTGCGCGTCCTTCCAGCTGACGCCGACGACCGGATGCTGCGCGCCGCCAAACGTCGGATGCGCCGCGTAGGCCGCAGCCTTGCACTTGCCAGCCGCGACGCACGCCTTGTACGCGCCGTTGGTGACCTCCGTTCGGTCGATACAGAAGCGCTTGAGCATGACGATGTGCTCGGGCTTCTCAGCGGCCATCGTCGCGCGCCCGTTGCCACGCCAGAACGCGCCACCGGCAACGGCAGCCATGGCCCCCGGACACCCAAACGACGCCGCACCAGCTGTCGAGGGCGCCTTGGCCGCCGCGATCTTGGTCAACAAGCGCGTGCGCGTCGGTAGAAGCTTGGCCTGGTAGCGGCCGCCCAACCCGTCGCGGTTGTTCAGGAGGTATTCGATGTTCGCCAGCGCCGCGCCCGGACGGCCCGACTCCTCCTGTGCGCGCGCGAGGTTCCAAACGTACTGGGCATCGCGACGCAGCGAGAGGGCGTCTTCAAAGGCCCGCCGCGCGCCGTCGATGTCGCCCTTCACCCACAGCTTCTGGCCGCGCTTGTTCCAGGTCTTGTCGGACGCGTGCGCCGCCGTGGCCAGCGTCGCGCCGAGCATTGCGCAGAGCACGACGCCGAGCACGATCGGTGAACGGCTTGGCAATCGCGCCGTTTCAGTAGTGGTTGTGCCGATCAGATGAGACATCAGTCGATTCCGCCGTCTTTGCTCACGGTGCGCCTGGTGCTCTTGGGGCGCTTGGGACGCACCGGCGGTTTCCGAACGGTCCGCGCGCCCGCGCCTCCGCCCACCTTCTTGCCGGCACGCCGCGACCCGGCGGCGACAGCGGTACGTCCCCCTCCCCTTCGTCCGCCTTTTTTCGACGTGCCCGCGGCCTTCTTCGGGGCGAACGGACGCACGACTGCGCCCGCAGTCAGCCGGGCGGGCACGACCAAACGTTGGGTCTCACTGTCCGTGCCGACGAGTTTGACGATGAACTGCGCATCGCCCGCGCACACAGAGAACGTCTGCGGCGAGCTTCCCAGCTGCTTGCCAGCCCGAAACACAATCCCCGGCTGGTCGATCAAGACAGTCGAAGGTTTCTTGCCGCCCGCGCATTCCGGCGCTCCTGCGGGAGGCTGATCGTCGTCCTCTTTCGCGACCTGGGGTGGCGCGACGGCGTTGTTCGCCTCTTTGCCCGGTTGGTCTTCGGCCCCTTTGTCGGGCCGCGGATCGCCAGCCTCCGCCGCGGCAGTCTTGGCAACCGATTCGACCGCGGGAGTTTCAGCTGCTGCCGGCTTCTCGACCGGTTCCGACCCGCTATCGCGCGTTCCATAGACGACCGCCGCCAGCGCCACGGCCGCCAGGACAGCGCCGCCTGCCCAGAGGCCGACCGGTTTGCGCGACGACAGCGCGCCAGGATTTGCTGCAACCGACGGTGGTGAGGCGCTTGGCTTGTCCGCAACTTCGCTGCCAGCGCCGACCGGAAAGATCGCGTCGAGCTCGCGGATCGCGTCGGTGCACGACGACGGTCGATTGGCCGGATCCTTGGCAAGCATCGCGGCAACCAGCGCGGCCAACCGCTTTGGCACACGCAGCGAAGGGTGGTCGGCCAGGTCGCGCGGCGCCTCGTTCATGTGCTGATAGAGCATCGCCATGGCGGTGTCGGCCACAAATGGCGGGCGGCCGGCCAACATTTCGTAGAGCACGACGCCGGCCGCGTAGATGTCGGTCGCCGGTCCGATCGCAGCACCGTCTTGCCGCACGATTTGCTCGGGCGCCATGTATGTCGGTGTGCCAAGCGCGGTGTTGTCCTGGGTCAGGTCGAGCCCGGCGCCATCGGTCCGCTTGGCGATGCCAAAATCGATGAGCTTGATGGCCTCGCCCGTTCCCCCTTGCTCCAACAAGATGACGTTGCCGGGCTTCAAGTCCCGATGAACAACCCGTTGCCCATGCGCCTCGGATAGCGCGGACAAGACCTGGCGAGCGATGCGGGCCGCCCGGGCCGGTCGCAGCGGCGCATGATTCTTGATGACGGACTGCAGCGTCCGTCCACGCAGGAGCTCCATCACCACGTAGAACTCACCGCTGTCGGTCGCCCCGCAGTCGTAAACGCGCACCGTATTGGGATGGCTCAGCTTCGCGAGCGTGCGCACCTCTTGCTGCAAACGCTGGGTCTCCGAGTCCGCCAGCGCCTTGTCGGTGCGCAGACACTTCAGCGCGACCATGCCGTCGGTCTTGTTGTTGCGGGCTCGGTAGACGACGCCGTTGCCTCCAGACGCGAGGACATCGGCGATCTCGTAGACGCCATCGACAACGGAGCCCGGGGCCAGCGGATCGGGCGCATCGACGATCGCCGTCGGATCAGCATTCTCGGACGCGGCGGCGGCTTCGAGCCCGTGCTGCGGTCCGCCGGCGGCTTGCATGTCTCGCGCTTCGTCGACATCAGACTCGACAAAAACGGTCGTGTCGGCGACGAGCTCGCCAGGCACTTCGTCGGTTTGCTCGAGCTTCGCCGTGGCGTTCGGCCGGACGGGCGGAGCTGCAGCGAACTTCGGTGGGTTCACGTCGTGGTCGTTCACCGCGCTCGGATCGAGCACCTGCGTTCCGCCGCTGACATCGGACAGCGTCGTGGCGTCCACCTCGCCGTCGATCTCCGCTCCGAAAAGCGCCGCCAGGTCACCGGCGTCGGGGCGTTCCCGTGGCTCTTTGCTCAGGCACCGAAAGACCGTGGTCTTGATCGCGCGTGGCAGGGCTGCGAACCGTTCGTGGTCGGGCGGCGGAGCGGTCGTAATCGCCCGCAACAGCGTCGGCAGGTCGCCCCGAAACGGCTTGCAATCCGCAAACGCTTCGTACGCCATGACGCCAAACGCCCAGATATCCGTCTTCTCCGTGATGGCGCCGCCGCGCATTTGCTCGGGCGCCATGTACGAAGGCGTCCCGATCACCTTGCCGGCCGTAGTGAGCCGCTCGCTGAGGTCAGAGCCGACGAACCAGGCGATCCCGAAATCGAAAACCCGCGCGCGCACCGCACCGGACGCGTCCGTCTCGCAGATCACATTGTCGGGCTTCAGGTCGCGGTGGACGATGCCCAGCCGATGGGCGCAGTCGAGCCCGCGCGCGATATCACGGAAAATGCCCACCAGCCGGCGCACATCGTCGTCTGCTCGGTCCGCGCCACGCAGCTCACGGAGTTGATCCCGCAGCTCGTTGCCGCGCACGTACTCCATCGCGAGATACCACCCCGCACGGGACTTTCCGGCCGCGACGAAGCCGACGATCGACGGGTGGACGAGCCGGCTGAGCGCATCGATCTCACGCTTGAATCGGCGCCGGTGTTTGTCGCTTGGCGCGAGCTCGGGGAGCATGACCTTGAGGGCAACTTCGCCACCCGAGTCGAGATCCGCCGCGAGAAACACGGCGCCAAATCCGCCGGCACCAAGCTCTCTTCGGAGCTCGAATCGATCCGCGACAACTTCGCCAATCGAAAGCACGACGGCCTATTGGTCCCACATGCCGGTGCGGGCGACCTTCTTCATCTCGTATTCATCTTCCCAGAGGATGTCGGAGCTCTCGGCGTCGGTCAGCCGAAACGCATAGCGCGTATACGTCGACCGTTTTCCGGCTCGGGCCTTGTCGATCGACCCGATCTCCCCAGTGAGGAAGTAGTCGGCACCAGACAACATCTTCGAGCCGCGGCTGGAGACAACGGCGGTTCGTTTGGCCTGGCGCTCGCGTTGAATCGCCGCCGACGCCATGCGCGATCGATCCACGAAAATAACGCGGCCCCGCGCGTACTTGATCAGCTGCGTGCGCATCTTCCGGGTGAAGAGCTTGGTGTCGATCATCTCATTGCTGCGGTTTTCGACGCGCACAAGCGCAATACGCGGCGGCTTCTTCGCGGTCTGGATCTGGTGCAGCTGGATGAGCGAACGCACCATCTTCTGGCAGACGGCGCGCAGCTCTTTGCTGCCCGTGCCGGTGTCGCCAAGGTCTTCGGTGTCGAGATCGACGCGATTGGTGCGCCCACCGCTGCACCCAGCTGTTACCAGGACGCAGATGATCGTCACACAAACGGCAAAGAGGCGCACAAACGCCACGGGACGGATGGACACAGCGCCTCCAGACCGAATCCCGCGCCACACGAGCAGATACCCTGATGGCCGGGGACTGAGTGAGATTGAGGTTGCAATGGTGCACAGGCGCTGACCGCGGGTCAACGACGGATGCCGCGCAGTCGTTCGAACACCGGCTGTTTCGGGCAAGCCACTCCCGCCCAGCGCTGCGATCAAAACCGACGATTGCGCCTCCGACGCTGGCCGCCTTCGGGCCTCGTTGCCGCGCATTGCCTCGTTGCCGCGCATTGACTGTCGGGGACTGGGTGCGGATCGTTTGAGTCGGGCTGCCGTCAATCCGGCATTCCAAGTGCGGATCGCGTCGGGTCGCGTGTCCAATCAAGCGACCACCCAACGGAGGCATCATGCACACCCTCGCCAAGCTCGCCGCGCCCATCGCGGCCGTCACCGCAGTCCTGCTGCTCGCCCCCATGGCCTTTGCATACGGCGGACCACGCGGCCATCACGGGCCGATGAACCTCGGCCTGAGCGACGCCCAGACAGCCAAGATGCGCAGCCTCCACGACAAACACCGCGTCCAATCCGCGCCGCTGCGCGCCAAGCTCGACATGGTCCGCGCCAAGCTCAAGGCGCTCTGGATCGCCAAACGCATCAATAAGGGCGCGATCACGGCCACGGAACGAGAACATCACGCCCTGCGCGGCCAGATGGCCAAGCTGCGGCTGCAGATGCGATTCGCCGTCGCCGGCATCCTGACCTATGCCCAGCGCGTGAAATGGGCCGACAAGATGGGTCGTCGCCACCATGGTCCTCCGCGCGGCATGCACGGTCGCCGTGGCCCCAACGGAAAGGGCAGGCGAGGCGGACCGGAGACACGCGGTGGACCCGGAATGCGCGGCGGACCCGGAATGCGAGGCGGACCCGGCGGACCCGGAACGCACGGCGGACCCGGAATGCGCGGCGGACCCGGCGGATCTGGGCAGCGGTAGCTCTTGCAGCCAGATCGACGCCTCGAGCCCTTCGCGGAGCCCTTTTTCGAAGGCATATGCCGCTACAGGCCACGCAGAAGCCCCTGGAGCGGTTTTGGCAGGGGGGAGCTATATCAGGTGCTTCGGGCCCGGATCGGCCCGTAGACGCGATTGTTCGCGTTGCCAACGTCGATACGACGGGGCGCCGATCACGGCCGGAAGCTTGAGCAGCTTGCCCACCAGCCACGGGATGGGCTCCACGAATTCGGTCGACGGAACCGCGAGCGACGGCGATGGCGCGCCGAGTTCGACATCCGTGACGACGACGCCTTCCGTGCTGTCCATGGACGTGAGCGTCTTCCCGGCAGCGTCATAGACAGCCGACTGCCCGTGAAAGGGCAACGAGAAGCGGAGAAGCGGCACGTACGGCACCTTGGAGGTCCAGGTTCCCGTGACGCACGCCACCGCCGTCGGCGCCCCGGTCGTCCGCGCCCAACGAGCACCGAGCCGCCGCAACATGTCCAGCGGCGGGCCTCCGAGAAGACGGGTCAGCCACGGGCTTGTGCCGGGGCTGGAGTAGCCGATGAGCACCAGCTCGGCCCGTTCATCGACAACCTCGGTCAGCACCTCGGGCAGCATCGACTCATAGCAGATCACCAAAGCGATCCGACCCAGCGGGGTCGACACGACGACAGGATCGGTGCCGGGCTCGAAGAAGAAGGACTCAAACGACGACGGCAGCCGCTTGCGATGCGTGTATTGCTCGCCATCGGGACCGGCAAGAATGAACGTGTCGAAGCACGCCGTGTCGCCACGCTCGTAGACGCACCCGCCCAGCCAGATCTCATGTTCCCGTGCGAGCGTCTGCAGGACCTCGGCCGACCGACCCGACAGCGGCTCTGCAAGCGCGCGCGCGTCGAGTGAGTAGCTGTATCCGCACGCGAAAAACTCGGGCAGCACCACCAACTTCGCGCCGGATGCGGCCGCCTCGACCACCATCGCGCGAGCCCGAGCGATGTTTTCATCGATCCCACGGTCCGTCCGCATCTGCACGACCCCGACCCGGAGCGTGCGTCTCGAGTTGTCCATTGCCGGCATCGACCTCGGTTGGTCCGGGGTTCAGGGCGCAGAATCGCTACTTGATCTCGTCCATGCCGATATCCGCGGGGTTGTTGCGCTTGTCACCATCGATGTCGAAGCGAACGGCGTTCATCAGCGGCGCACCGTTGAGGCACGGACTGGTCGGCTGCAGGTGCAGGTCCCAGTTCGGCGCCCCGGACTTGAACACAGGCTTGGCCTTGACGTCGGGCGGCTTGGCAACGGCGCCATTGGGTGCCGAGATACCGTGCAGACAGTTGCCACCATACGTGTTCACCGGCGTCGACTGGATGAACGTCGCCGAGCCCAACGCATACACGAGGTTGTTGCGCACATCCTGTTTGTTGCCGGAGAGGCTGCCTCGAATGACCTTGCCGCCGCTGGCAAGGACCACCGAGTTGTGCGCGAACACCGCGTTCGTCTTCAGCGTGTTGCTGCCGTACCACTCGAGCGCCGCGAACTTGCCATCGTCCACGATGAGCTGGTTGTTGGCGATAACGACGTCGGTCCAGCCGTTGCCGTTGCGCAGGTTGATGAGGTCCATCTTGCGCACGCCCGAGATGCGGTTGCCGATGATTCGAAAGCCGTTGTGGCGGCCGTTTCGGGTCGAGATGCCGCCCTGCGTGTGAAACGAATTGGGCGGGTTGATGTTGTGGATGCGGCAGCCGCGGATCTCGATGTCCGTCACGGTGTTGGACTGCTGCATGTAGATGGCGCCGAGGTAGGTGTAGGTCTTCCACGCCGTCGGCCCGAAGTCGTGGATGTACAGGTTGCTGAGCGTGATGTGCTTGTGGCCACCCGAGCTGCCAAAGACAACGGGCCCGCTGTAGCTGCTTCGGACCTTGTTGTTGGGCTCTTTGCCGTCGATCTCAAAGCCCTCGATCGTCAGCCCGACGGCGTTGCTGTCGATCTTGATGGTGCCGTTGTAGCTGCTGGTTCCGGTGTTTCCGACCAGCTTGACCGTCGCGCCCGGCGCCGCCCGAAAGTGCACGCGCTTGGTGTTGGACGCGCCCGTGATGACCGGGAAACGGAAGCCCTGGCTCTCCTTGTACGTGCCCGCGAGCACCGTGACCGTCGTCTTGGCACAAACTCCGCTGGTCTTGAGGGCGCTGATCGCCGCGTTGATGGTCGCCCACTTGCCGCCGGGCCCGACCGTGTAGCTGCCACCGAGCTGGCCACCTGTGCACACCGGCTTCTTGCAGGTCCCGCCCTGGCACGTCCCGCCGATGCAGACCGCGCCGTCCTTGAGCGGTTTGGCCGTGCACCCGGCCTTGTCGTCGCAGGCGTCTGTCGTGCAGGCGTTGCCGTCGTTGCAGACCTTGGCCTTTCCCGAACATTTGCCGCCGCTGCACGTGTCGTTCGTCGTGCAGGTCTTGCCGTCATCACACGGACCCGAGACGTCTGAGAACAGGCAACCAAAGCCCTTCTTGCAGCTGTCGTTGGTGCAATCGTTCTTGTCGTCGCAGACCTTCAGTTGTCCGACGCAGCCAGTCTTGGCGCACTTGTCGTCGGTGGTGCACGGGTCGCCGTCGTCGCACGCCGTGTCGAGCACCTTGAAGACACAGCCGGCCTTGCCCAGACACGATTCGGTGGTGCACGCGATCTTGTCGTCGCAGCTGACATCGTCGGTCTTGCCGTCGCAGTCGTTGTCGACGCCGTCGCAGACCTCGGTCGGCGGCTTGGTCTTCACGCAGCTTGGGCCCGTATCTGGCGTCCCCGCATCCTCTGGCCCCGCGTCGGCCGCACCCGCGTCCATTGGACCGGCGTCGATCGGGTCCGAACCCGAATCTTTGGCTGTAGCTGTGTCGGTAACCGCTGTATCGGGTGCGGTCGACGTGTCCGGCGTACTCGTCCCGCCCGAATCGACGTTGGCAGCAGTGTCCGCGCCGGCCGTGGCCCTCGAGTCGCTCGTGCCGGCGTCCGCAGCTTGGCCCGTATCGGACTTGGAGACGTCGCTGCCCTGCGGGTTGAAGCCGCCGCCCGTATTTTGCCCCGCTGGTGGCGTGGCGATCGTCGACGTGCCGCAGCCAACGAGCGCGATGCAGATGGAAAAAAGCGCGACGGCCGCTGGATGCGCCCTCATTGCTGCCCCCGGGTACGTGCCTGAGTGGGAGAGGGTACCGCATTGTGTGGATAGCCGCGGGCCCCTCGGAAGCAAGACCGGGCGACACACACGTTGTGCTACCTTTCTTCCCATGGTGGATCTGCGACCGGACGAGTTACGGCAATACGCCCGCCGCAACTGGAATCAGCTCGATGACCTGGATCGCGTCCGCCGCGCCCGTCAGCCGGCCAGCGTGAAGGCGCGAATCGGTGAAGAGTTGTACCTGGCGGCGAAAGCGGCTCGTCCGTCCTGGCCATCTGACGAAGACCGCCGCGAAGATCTGGCCGCGCACCTGCGGTATCGAGCGCTCTTGGACCGAGCCGCCCATGTCTGCGCTACGTGATTGCCTGACCGCGCTTGTCGGCGGGCTGGCCGGCTACGACTGGTTCGTATTCGGAGCCCAGGCGGTTTCCATCCGGGGTGTTCCGCGTACAACACAGGACGTCGATGTGACGTGCATCGTCGCGCACGAGCAGCTCGACGGCTTGGTCGCGGCGATGCTGCAGGCCGGGTTCGCGCACAGATACCCGGAGCTTGCGGCCGAATTGCTCGAAAGCGGCGCGGTCTTGCCACTGATCCACAACGGAGGCTTCGAGGTCGACCTTGTGATCGGCCGCTCCGGACTCGAAATGCAGGCATTGTCGCGTGCAAGCGCAGAGGAGCTCGCTGGTGTCGTCGTGCCGGTGGCCAGTTCGACGGACCTGGTCGTGATGAAGATCCTGGCGGGTCGCCGAAAGGACATCGAAGACGCCGCCGGCCTTCTCGGAAGCGGCGATGTTGATGAGGCCTTGGCCCACAATCTGCTCGCTCAGTTGGACGAGGCACTTGGCCGGTCGGACCTTGTAGAAGCATTCAACGCGCTGCCGCGCCGGTGACGACAACCGCGGATGCTCAGGCGACAACGTCTGAAGCGATCGCGACGGCCCAGAAGTGAAACCCACCGGCCGCGACCACGAGGGCGTGAAAGACCTCGTGGTAGCCGAACACCTTGGGCATCGGGTTGGGCGTCTTGAAGGCGAACGTCATGGCCCCGGCGATGTAGGTGGCGCCGCCGATGAGGATGAGCGCGACGACGTTCGGATCGGCCGTTTCCAGCCAGATGGGCACGAACGGAACGACCATGCAGCCGACAATCACGTAGATGGTCGCGGTGATCCAGCGGGGCGCATGGGGCCACAGGATGGCTTTCATCACGCCGACCGCCGCCGCGACCCAGGTGGCGATGAACAGCTTGCCGCCGAGCTCCGGGGGAAACGAGAGCAAGCAAATCGGTGTGTAGGTGCCCGCGATGAGGCCGAAGATCGCCGCGTGGTCGAGCCGTCTGAGCAGATGCATGCTGCGTTCGGACCAGGTGCCGCGGTGATAGGCCGCGCTGATGCCAAAAAGCGTCGCGAGGCTGGCGACATAGACGATGCAGGCGGTGCAGGCCACGCCGTCGCGGACGTGGCGAATGAGCGCACCACCGGCGATGAGGAACGCGAAGAAGGCGATCGCATGCGACATTCCGCGCATGGCGGGCTTGTCGAACGTCAGCCCGTCGGCATCGAGAGAAAACAGGTCTTTGGGCATGCCGGCAGTCTACCGTGTGTAGCGACGTCGCAGAAAGCGGATTCGCGGATGTTCCTGTGCGGACGGCGGGAAGCTGGCGAACGGAAGCTACTTGTGCTGGGCGCAGAGCACGACGGCGCAGTTGAGGTTGTGGACCGCGCCGTTGTTCTGGCCGCCCCACTTCACCTGGGAGCCGTTGGGCGTGACGCTGCAGTAACTCGACGATGACTCGTTGCTGCCGCTGTGGTGCAGGTGATTGAGGATCGTGACGGCCTGGTTGTCGCCGCAGCCGCCGACCAGCTTGAGATCGTCGGCCCACGTCTTGCTGAACACCTTCCACGTGCCCGTGTGACCCTGCTGGCTGTTGCTTGTGGCGCTGTTGACCTTGTAGCAGATGTCATGACCGCCGAGGTTGTGACCGCCGTTGTAGTCGTACGCCCAGTTGGGGTCGTTCTTGTTGCCGCCTTCGTCGCGCCACAGCCGCAGCCCGACGGACTTGCACAGCGCGACCGACTTGCTCTCCGAATACGATGAATGCGGGTACTTGACCGGGTACCAGCGGGTCCAACTGCTCTCGAGCCACAGCTTGCCGTACTTCAGCTTCTTGCACTGTTGCGTGCAGTTCTTCTTGGTCGCGGCGTGGTTGAAGTCGCACTCCTCGCCCTTGTCGATCTTGCCGTTGCCGCATTCCTTGATGCACAGCTGGTCGCAGCCGTCGCCGTTGGTGTGGTTGCCGTCGTCGCACGTCTCCCCGCTTTCGAGCAGTTTGTTGCCGCATTCGTGCACCGAGAACGTGCCCCACAGCCCCGACTTGCGGCAGATGTGCACCGCATCGGTCTTGGCGTCGACGTAGGTGAAGCCGCGCCATTTCGCGTTGCAGGGATAGGGCGGCTTGGCGAGCACCGGCAGCTTGAACCCGCCCGAGGCGACGAACGTGCCGGTCGCCTGGATCTTCTTGGTGCTGACAGTCTCCATGTCGATGGCCCACGACAGCAGCTTGCCGTCCGACTTGTTGTCCTTGAAGGCCGTGTCGACGATGACCAGCGACCACTTGCCCTTGGGGTTTTTGCCCGCCCACTTGGTCAGGTCACCCTTGGCCGGTTTGGTCGGCGGAAAGGTCGTGACGAGGTTGGGGCCAATGCCGCCACCGTCGTGGAGGATGAACGTCGCCTTGGACGTGTTGTTGGCGATGCTGGCGGGCAGCGGACCGGCGGTTGGGTCGAAGAGGTAGACCTTGAGGCCCTTGATGCCGCTGGTGCCCGAGATTGTGATGTGCACCTTGACCGACTTGGCGGTGCCGACATCGGGCACGTCGATGACGTCGGTGATGCCCGATGGGTTGTTGTCCTTGATATCGCGAGGCGCCGTCTTGGACGGGAAGAGGTCGCTGAACTTGTTGGTCAGCTGGCCGCCCGACACGGCGGGGAGCGCGTCGGCGCCGAGGCTCTTGGGATCGAGGCCCGGGCTGCACTTGAGCGAGCCGTCGCCCGCGATTCCGGTCACGACATCGCCCTGCTTGCACGCGCCGGAGGGGATCTTGATGCCGGTCAGCTTGCTGCCATCGCCGAAGAGCTGCTGGGCGACGACGGTCTTGGCGGTGACCTTGTCCGCGGCGAGGTTGCGGCCGGCGAGGTTGAGGTCGCTGTCGGCCTTGAGCGCGCTGATCCCGACGCAGCCTGTGCAGCCGATGCCGTGGGCGGTCTTGGCGTGAAATGCCCAGGTGACCGCGTGCAGACGGCGGCGAGGTAGCTCGGGATCGGTTCCGACGCGCGCGCCCAGCCATTGGGCGGCGCCGGCGAGCTTGGCTGCGGCGATGGGCGTGACACTTCCGAGCGCGTGGACGAAGCCGCCTTTGCTGACCTTGATCGTCGCTTTTTCGGTCCACAGGTTGGTGCCGCCGGTGGCCTTGTCCCACAGCGAGAAGGTCATCGAGTAGCTGCCGTCGGCGACCGGACCGCCGCCCTTGGACTGCAGGGTGCCTTCAACCTGGATCGTGGTCGGTGCGGCCAAAACGACGGTTGGCAAGAGCGCGATCATAAGGCCAGCGAGCGCGGGGGTCGCGCCCAGGAAGCAACGGCTCAGCAGCGGCAGGCGTCGTGCGTTCGTCATCTCATTTCCCCTTCAGCATCGCGATGAAGCGGTGCCAACCCCAATCGATCGACCGACTCGAGCCACCATCGGAACGGCCCGCGACGGAGCCCCCGACGCGAACGTGCAGGGTCGTGTTCCCGGCAGATCCCGAGACCGAGCCGGGCCGCTGAGCGACCGACCATCCGGCAGTTCCGCAGCCGGTATCCGTCTTGCCGTCGCAGTCGTCGTCTTGGCCATCGCAGAGCTCGACCTTGGCCGGCGTCACCTCGCCCACACACGGACCGAGCGTCGCGTCGTTCTTGCAGGTTCGCTTGCCCGCTTTGCAGGTGCCCACGCCGTCCGATTTCTTCGGCCCGGAGTAACAAGTCGCGCTGTAGGCACCATCGAGCTTCGTCGCACAGCCGCTCTTGGGCGCGCAGCTGTCGACCGTGCAGACATTACCGTCGTCACACACCCGCTTGGCTCCGGGTTTGCAGCTGGCGTCGGTCGCGTTCGTGCCTGCACAGGCGTCGCCCACCGTGCACGCGTTGCCGTCGTCGCACGAGGTCCCGGGTTTGTGCGCAGCGGTCACGCAGACGCCGGTTTTCGGAGCGCAGCCGACGCTCAGACACAGGCCGGCGGGTTTCTTGCAGACGACGATCGTCGACGGATCGAGCTTGCAGGCCGGTTGCGCGCCGTTCTTGTCGCAGCGCAATACGCCGTTGCAGAGGTTGCCGTCGTCCTTGGCCACGCAATCGGCGTCGACCTTGCACGCGCACGTGAAGCTGCCCGCCTTGCACTGGCCTGATTTGCAGGCGTCATTGGCGGTGCACGCGTCGCCGTCGTCGCACGGCAGGCCGTCCTTTTGGACGTTGACGCAGCCCTTGGCAGGGTTGCAGGCGTCGGTTGTGCAGGGGTTGCCGTCGCTACACGAGGTGGCCGAGACCGGCAGGCCCACACACGTTGCGCCCTTGCAAACATCGGACTTGGTGCACTTGTTGCCGTCGTCGCAGCCCGCGCCGCTGGATTTGTGGACGCAGCCGGACTTGTCGCTGCAGCTGTCCGTCGTGCAGGGGTTGTTGTCGTTGCACGAGATCGCGCCGCCTTTGCAGAAGCCCTGGTCGCAGGCGTCCCCGCTGGTGCACGCGTTGGCGTCGTCGCACGGGGTCTTGTCCGACTTGGTCGAGAACAGGCATTTGCCGGTCGCGGGGCTGCACTTGGCGAGCACACAGGGGTCGTTGCTGGCGCAGTTCTTGGGTTTGCCGATGACGCACGCGCCCGCTTTGCAGATGTCACCGACCGTGCAGGGGTTGCCGTCACCGTCGCAGGTCTTGCCGTCGTCGATGGTCTTGGTGCAGCCGCTTGCCGGGTCGCAGGCGTCGAGCGTGCAGGGGTTGGCGTCGTCGCAGTTCTTGGCTTTGCCGGGCACGCAGACGCCGTCGGTGCAGGTGTCCTTCTCGGTGCACACGCTGCCATCGGCGTCGCACGCGCTGTCGAGTTTGTTGTGTTTGCAGCCGTCCTTGCCGCCGGTCGCCGCGCTCGGGTCACAGGCGTCGGCGGTGCAGGCGTTGTTGTCGTCGCACACGTTTTCGTCGGTCTTGCCGTCGCAGTCGTTGTCGAGGCCGTCGCAGGTCTCGGACGTGGGCGGCGGCCCGATGCACTTGGTGAGCCCGTCCTTGGTGCAGGTTCGCGTGCCCGGACACGTCGCGGTCACCTTGCCGTCGGTGCCCTTGTGGGAGATGACGCACGTGGTGGCGAGCTTCTTTTTCTTCGCCGTGTCCGAGCAGGTGCAGGTGCCGGGGCCCGGCTGGGTCGAGCCGACAGGTTGCTTGGGCACGCATTGCTTGGACGCCGCGCCTTCGACCGACTGCACGGCCATACACGCATAATCGGGCGGGCAGACCTTTTCGTTCTGGCAGGGGATGCCGCAGAAGCCGCCGTTGCCGCCGTGGTCGACGCAGACGGCCGATTCGAGCCCCACGCGCTGGCATTGCTCGGACTTGGTGCACGGATCGCACGCCCAATCCCACGTTGGCAGGCAGATCTGGACATTATCACCACCGCCGACCGCGAACGGGGAGCAGACAAACCCGGCCTTGGCGCAGCCGTCGACACACTTGGCGGCGCACACCTTGCCCGACGCGGTCGCGATGCAGATGCCGGTATCGCACTCGTCGTTTTGCTGGCACGGGCAATACGCCTGGCCGGGGCATTCGTCGCCGCCGGTATCTGCAGAACCTGCGTCAACTGTTACGGAACCGGTGTCTTCAGCGCCGCTATCCAGCGAAGCACCAGCGTCTTCAGATCCGGTCGTGCCGGTGTCCGAGGTGCCGCCGAAGACGTCGCCCAACACCTGCCCACCGCCGCCCGCATCGGTCCCGTCGTCGCCCTCAGCGGGGTCGCCACAACCGGCCGCGGTCGCGACAAGCAGGCCGCCAAGGAGGAAAACGAGGCCGGATAAACGACGTGACATCGCCGACAGGGTAGCGGATCCGGCGTGATTTGCAGAACGATTGGGCGGCAAGAACGATGACGGGGCAGCCGAAACCGCCGCGCGATCACCGGTTGGACGTGTCAGGCTCGCTGTAGAGCATCAACCCGACGCTCAGGCAGGTCGCGTGGGCGGCGTCGCTCGCAGCCAGCCCCTTGCGCAGGAAAACACGGCCGGGATGGGTCAGCTCGGCGGCGGCGTACGGCCCCTCGTCGTCGAATCGGTAGCCGGTCGCGTCGCGCGTCATGGTGCCGTTGGCGTGTTCGTGCAGGGAAGTCAGCTGGATCGCAGCGCCGCCGATCGTCGCCATGCCCTTGTACCCGCCGCCGGTGGACTTGACCTCGAGGCTCGATTTCACCTTGCCGTCGTCGCACGCGCAGCGGATCTGGTGGGTGTCCTTGCTCATCGAAAAGCCCGAGCCGCCAACGCCCATCGACCGTCCCACCGACCCGCACGTGGCTTTGAGCGTGGCGCCGTTGCGGACCATCGCGAACTGGTAGCCGGTGGTGACCTTGCTGCGGCTGAACCCCCCGACCGAAAAGCCCGATCCCGAGTTCCAGTCGCGGTCGACGTCCTTGACCGCCCACGGCGCCAGCATGAAGCCCTCATCGACCAGCGACCCTTTCATGCGCGACCGGTCGGTCACCGTCAGGACCGTCGTGGCGGCGGCGACGTCGGGCGGCACCTGCATGTATTGCGGTCCGCATGCCGTGGCCAACAAAGCGGTGATGAGCGCGGCGGCGAGCAAGTGGGGGCGGGTCATGTCTTCTCCGTAAATAAACGACGTACTCAGCGGCAGTCAGCTCGATCCGGCGTGGTCGACGCGCCAACCGAGCCACGCAGCAGCCGCATAAACAGCGAGCGCAGAGGCGGCCAGCTCGGCAAACGATGCCGGGGTTGGGACCACGAACTCGGACAGCGTCTGCAGCAGCAACAGCAAGCCAACGAGCAACCCCAGCGCTCGCTTCGATCCGGCGGTGAGATGAGGGCGCAGGACAGCGTACGCGGCGACAACAAGGCCACATTCGAGCGCCCAGGCCCACGGCGGATGCAGCCACAATCCAAGCCCAACCGCCGGCTCCTGGGTGATCCCGAGAGGGAGGTCAGGCGTGTGGACCAGCAGGTCCGTCAACCAATGCGACGCGACGACCAGGCCGATCGCGACACCGACCTTCCGGCCCGCAAGACGCGCGGCGACGAGGCCACAGACGACCGACCAAACGATGGTGGCGAGGATCGAGTGGGTGAAGACGCCGGCCGTGACGACGAGCTTGGGAACGTGCTGGGAAAGCGCCGCGGACTCGATGCCGAACAGTCCGAGCACCATGAAGCCGACGTCGACGGCCTGCGCGGCGAGCAACAACGCCCAAAGCGGCGCCCCAGGGACATACCGATGCGCCAGGAGAGCGGGGGCATAGTGGCCGGCGAGCATGGCGGCGAGACCGGGCTGGGTGTGCGTGGGACGACGGGTTCAGGTGTCGCAGAGTTTGCCCGCCAGAGCGTCTCTTTGCGAGGCCGCGAACGCAGAAAGAACGTCCATCACACGGCGAACACGCGGACTCCGTCGCAAATCCGGATGGGTCAGCACCCACAAGTCGCCGTCGAGCATCCACGGGTCGCTGCGGCGCTCCAATCCCGGCTGCGCATCGCCGTAGATGCACGGCAAGGTCAACGCGCCAGCGCCTTTTAAACCCGCTTCGACCCAGAGCCCATAGCTGTTAACGCGCATGACGTAAGGGCCGTTCGCCCCAAGCCGCTTGCGCACCCGATCGGTCGTCGAAACCGGCGCATCGGACAGGTCCCAACCAACCCAGGGCATCGTCAACACGTCCTGGTCGGCCAACGACGGCGCGGCATAGACACAGCCGGCAAGCTTCGCGAGACGCCGACCGACAAGATGTTCGGGGGGCTTGGCCGTGAATCGCAGCGCCACATCCGCCTCACGCCGCGTCAGGTTGCGGAAATCATCGCCGCCGATGAGGTCGAGCTCGAGCCCCGGGTTGTCCTTCACCAGCTCCACGAAGCGGGCCATCCAGGGCACAACCAACAGCTCGGGAGCGGTCAGGCGCACGGGTCCGGCGACGTCGGGAAGATCGCCAGTCAGGTCCCGCTCGAGGCCAAAGACGCGGGATTCGAGGTCCTCGGCAGCCTTGGCGACCGCTTCGCCGGCGGGCGTCCACTGAATGCCGCCCCGCAAGCGCTCGAACAACCGCCGGCCAAGCTCGTCCTGCAACGCCGTGAGACGCCGCGTGACCGTGCTCTGGTCGACATTGAGCGCCCGCGCCGCGGCGGTAAGGCTCCCCTCGCGCGCCGCGGCCAACACAAACCTCAGGTCGTCCCAGCGATCGATGTGCATGGCGCCTCCGGCCTGGGCGACGGCTGTCATGCCGCGGCTGCCGTCTTGAGCGGCTCGCCCACTTTGCCGCCCTTCTCGATGATGCGCCCGGTCGACAAGTGCGTGTCGAGGCCGTCGATCAGCTGGCCCAGCAACTTCTCAAACTGCGGTTTCATCATCAACGTGCCCATGACCCAGCCGATCGGGCCGTACTTGGGCACAAACCCGCCCTCGAGCAGCACGCGCGACCCGGCGCCGTCCGGCTCGACCGACATCGTCAGCTCCATGTGCGTGAGCGGGAAGGGGCCGTGGTCGGTGACCTCGACGGTGAGGGTGCGGTTTTCGGCATCGTGGGCGCTGACGCGTTCCTTGAGCTGACCGCCGTTGTACAGCGTGCACTGCCGCTCAGCGCCGAGCCCGCAAGACTGGTCGTTGAGGCTGCTCGAGTTGGCGACCAGCGGATGAAACATCCAGATATCCGAGAAGTTGTTGAGCGATGACCAGACCTTGTCCGGGCTGTGGTTGATGGTCTTTTGGATCTTCAAGGCGTGCATTGCGGACTCCGTGCGGCGCGGTCGGCGCGAACTTGCATCCACGCGGGTTTGCGTGGCGAGCTGCACATTAGAAGTCGCAATCATGCGGGTCAATGCGCGTGTTTACGGACTACAGCCCGCGTTTTTGCGGGTTTGGCTCAGGCAGGTGTCGTCGTGCCGGGTCGCCGAATGAGCAGCCACGAATAGAGCAGGCTGCCGATCAGACCGATGCCGAAGACGCCGAGTAGCCAGCCGAGGTAGTTGCTGTGGGCCTTGCCGCAGACCGTGTACCACTCGCTCCCGTCGGCGGGTGGCGTGGTGCAGTCGAACGTGTAGTCCTCGTCGAAGTCCTTGGCGCAGAGGAACTCGTGCCGCTTGTTGCCGGTGATGTCGACGGCCTCGACATAGCACTTGCCCGGCAGCTGGTGAATGCCGGTGCTCTTGTGTCCGGTCGGATCGAAGAGCGCCATGATGGCGGTCAGCGCGAGGAAGTAGACCACGATGGCCTTGTGCAAGACGCGGTCGGCGCTGGTGACGGCGGAGCGGGGCTGGTCGTTGACCGCGCCGCGACGGTAGCCCCGAAAAGCGATAGCGGCGTAGATGACGGCTGCGGTGGCGATGGCGATGTAGGCCGGCGTGCCTCCGTCGAGCTGCTGCAGGACTGTCATCTGGACCATCATGATGAACGTGGTCAGGCCCGCCACCATGACCAGGCCCTTGGCGAACGTGGCCGGCGAGATGTCGGGGTCTTTGCGGGTCGCGCGACCGATGAGCCAGGCGAACGCGCCGACGAAGGTGATGACCCACAAGCTGCTGCTCGTCGGCACCCCGAAGAGCCGAGCCGCGATGGGCAGGTCGGTGTCGTGCCAGGTCCACCACAGGAACTTGGCGCCGGTGATGTCGTAGGGCGCGTAAAAAGCGATGCCGGCCAGGCCGCTGAGGGTCGCGGTGGGCAGCGGCGCGAGCTTGAGGCGACGCACCGCCACGGTCGGCAGGTACATAAAACAGACATACACGCACGGGATGTACAGCGGCATCCGCGGCGTGAGCATGAACATGCCCTGCGCTTGCCAGAAGTTATCGACCAGCGGCAGGGCCATGAAGATGAAGTCGTTGGCGGTCCCAGCGATGAGCGCGGCCACCCAAACCAGCACATGGTCGCGACCGCTGCGCACGGCGTGCCACAGACAGATCAGCGCAAGGGTGATGAACAGCAACTCGCCCACGACAAACGACGGCAGCACCGCCCACTGGTCAACGGGGCTGTTGAAGTGGCGCCACGGCAGGTGCGGGGCAGCTTCCCACGGGAGTTCACGCGCCACGAATCCAACCTCGGTCTTCGAGCAGCTTCATCGCCGCAGGCAGGATGAGCAATGAAAACAGGGTCATGCACGACATGCCAAGCACCGCGATCCAGCCCATGCCGCGCAGGCCGATCATCGATGCGAAGAGCAGCGCAGACCATCCCACCAGCGTCGTGGCGGAGCTTCCGAGGATGGGCAGGAGGTTGACCCGCAGCGCCGTCGCCGCGTTTCCGTAGAGCCGATAGCCAAACACCATGTGCACGCCATAGGAGACGCCGAGGCCGACCAGGATCGGGAACACGATGAGGTTGAGAAAGGACAGGTGGATGCCGTGTTCGCCGATCCACGGCAGGCAGCCCAGCATCCAGATGAGCCCGGCGACCAGCGGCAGCATCGACAAGACAGCGAACCGAATGCGGCGCGCCTGCACCCAAAACAGCAGGAAGATGAGCACCATGCCGACCACGGACAGGACCACGGTGTCGTCGCGCACGATCTCGATGACCGACAGGAAGATCTGCGGGCGGCCGGTCATTTGCAGCTTCTTGCCGTCGACTTCGAGCTTTTCAATCGACGCGACGAAGCGGTTGAGCTCGCCGAGCTCCCACAGCCACCCCTTGGGGATGATGAGGCCGAGATAGGCGCCCACCGAGCCGTCCGGTTTGCGCGGAATGTAGCGGTCGGTGAGCGTCGTGGGGAGCATGTCGAGCGTCAGGACCTTCGGGTCGGCCATCAGCTGCAGCTGCTTGTAGACAAAGTCGAGGTCGGGGTCGTCTTCGGACTTCTTGGGCAGGCGCTTGATGGCCCAGCGCAGGTCGTCCATGGCTTCGAGCGCGGCTTTTTGCTTGTCGGGGTCGGGCAGGAACTGGAAGACCGACTCGTAGCGCGAGATGTCGCGGTGTTCGCCGAAGGTCTCGGTGAAATAGCGCTGGATGGCGCGGCCGCGTTCGGGGCTCTCGGCGAGCACGAGGGTCGGATCGATGTTTTCGCCGTAGTGCTCAACGATCTTGCGGTCGACATCGAGGGCGGACGCGCCTTCGGACGTCAGCTCTTCGCCGGTGTAGGCAAAGATGACATCGCGCGCCGAGATGGCCATGACGACGGTGAGCAACAGCGCCGCGGGGACGAAGAAGCGGGCGAGTTTGCCGGTCGGGTTGAGCTTGGCCAGGCCGCCCGACGAAGCGGCGCCGATGACCTTGGCCTTGACGCGATCGCGGACCGATACGACGTCGCCGTCGCCAGGACCGCCATCACCGCTGGCCCCATCGCCGCTGGCCGCATCGCCTGTCTCACCATCGCCGCCTTTGCTGTCGAAGAGGACGAAACACGCGGGCAGGAACGTGTACATGGTGAGGTAGGTCAGCCCGACGCCGACGGCCGAGATGATGCCGAGCTCCGAAAAGCCCTTGAAGCGGCCGAAAGCCACGAGGATGAAGACGGCGGCGGTCGTCATGGCGGACAAGCCGGCCGGGATCGCGGTCTGCAGCCAGGATTCGACGACGGCGGCGTTGCGGCCCAGGCCCTCGGACCGAAACAGCGCGTAGCGGGTCGCAAAATAGAGGCCAAAGTCGATACCCAGCCCGCCCAGGATGGCGAGCAGGAAGACGGTGATGAAGTTGACCGAGCCGATGAAGACGTAGGCGGCGCCAAAGGTCAGCCCCATGCCGATGAGCAAGCTGACGTACACGAGGGCGATGGCGAGCAGGCGCCGCAGCGTGATGATGGTGACGAGCAAGATGAGCACGCCGGCGAAGATCGTCGTGAAGCGGAAGTCGTCGATGGTGGCGGTGCGCTGGTCCCAGTCGAGGGCGTAGGCGCCGCCGAAGTAGGTGTCGATGTGTTTGCCGTTGGGCAGCGTCTTGCGGGCGTGGGCGAACGCGGCCTCGGCATCGGCGACGAGCAGCGGATATTTGTCGGCTTCGGCGCGGGGGAAGTTGGCCTGCAGCGCGAAGATGAGCATCCGCCGGTCTTTGGAGATGTAGTAAAGCTGCGACGCATCGGCGTTGAGCGACTCGCGGATCTGGGCGATGGCGGCCGCGCCCTTGCTCAGCCCGCCTTTGTTGCCGTCCTCGCCGGACCCGCCGTCGCCGGCACCTTCGCCACCAGCAACGGAGGTCGCTTCCTTCGGTGAATCGACGGCGGTGGCGGCATCGGCGGCATCGACGCCCTTGGCAGAGCTTGCACCCGAAGCGAGCTTCGCGCCCCACTGGAAACGCTTGGCGTACTTGGCGACCAGGTCGTCGAAGTTGGGGCCGGGGTCTTCTTGTTCGTCCTCGTCGTCGAGGTCGAGGAACATGCCCGAACGCTTCTTGCGCTCCTTCTTGACCATCGCCTTGAGGCGCTTGCCGACCTCCGCGACGTCTTCGGGGTCTAAAAAGAGGGGTGCGCTGCGCTTGAGGGCGTCGAGCTCGACACCAAGCGTCACGTCGCGGGCCCACTTGCTCTTCTTGATGCGTTCACTCACCACTTCAGCGAACTGCTTGAGGTCCGCTACAGTCGCAGGTTCATTGCGGACGACGCCGACGTACACGGTGCCCGACCGGAACGACCACGACTTGAGCTTGTTGAGCACCTTGACGGCGGGAACTTCGACCGGCAGCAGGCTGATGAGGTCGCCGTCGAGCGGCAGTTGGGTCGCCGCGAAGGTCGCCGGGAAGAACAACAGGACGAACGTAATCACGACGAAGCGAGCGCGGGTGATGACGGCGTGGATACCGCGCTGCAGCAGCTGGACGCGTGGCAATCCCATGGCCTATTCGCCCTTGTCTTTGACGTCGTCGGCGCCGGTTGCTTGCTCGAGTTCGGCCTGTGCCTGCCAGCCGCCGAGCAGGTGTTCGTAGTACGCGTTCTTGGCCTTGAGGTAGGCGCCGACGCCCTCGAGCACGTCCTTGGGTTCGCCGGTTCCGGTCGCCCACGCGGTCGCCGCGAAGGTCATCCACTTGCGCGCGGCCTTGACCTGTTTGCCGGCGATCCGAGCGAGCGCGCGCTGCTGGCGAACGTCCATCCAGGCCTTGCGAACGGTGAGCGGGATACCGGTCGCGGCGCGTCGTTTCTGGGCCAACACCCACGCCTGCTTGGCGCGCGCGGCGGCTTCCTTGGCGGACACGACGCCGGGTGTGGTCGACAGGCGCAGGCCAACCGCGACGCCGACGAAATAGTCGTTGAACGTGTTGAACGTGACCGACGAATAGCCGCTCGGACGCACCGGCGACCAATCCACCTGGCCGACCAGAGCCGCGAAGAGCACGGGCATGTTGGCGAGGTTTTCGGCACGAATCAGCGCTGCCGTCGCCTCTTCTCCATGGCGGACCTGCAGGATTTCGGGGCGCGATTTCATGGCCCTGGCGACGAGTTCGTCGAGCGGCGGCGGCGCTTTGGGGCGTCGAGACAGGCGGCTGACGGAGAGCTTGAGCGGATGGGTGGCCGACATGCCCATCGCCTGGCGCAACGCGTACCCGGCCAGCTCTGCACCGTCCTGGGCGCGCCGGATGTAGCGCTGCACCTCGCCGACGCCGTACTTGAGCTTCATGACGTCGGCCATCGTGACCTCGCCGGTGCCCTCGTCGTACTTCTCGCGGGCCTTGTCGAGGGCCGTTTCGATCACCTTCGCGGCGTTGTTCAGGCTCGGCAGCATCGACTGCGCATAGAGCTTGAGGCCGTAGAGCTTGCGGACGTTGCGGCGCACGGCGTGGGCGATCTCGCGTTTGCGCTGCTTTTGCACGGCGGTGCGCGCCTTGGCGGCTTTCATGGCGGCGGACTGGCGGCCAAATGTCGCTAGCGGCAGCACCACGCGCGCATCGGCGTGGGCATAGGGGCCCCAATCGGTGAGGTCGTTTTCGTAGCTGCCGGCGACGCCAATGCCGCCCCTGGCGCCGAACATCGGGGCGATGAAGCCGGTCGCCTGGATATTGGGGGACAGCAGCGCGTCGACCTCCTGGACCTTCGCCTGCCAGGTCTTCACATCGGCGGCAGCGGCCTGCAGACGGGCGCTTCGACGCAGCGCTATCGCCACGCAATCGTCGACGGAGAGCGCTTTGACCGACTCGCCACCAGCGGAACCAGCTTCCGCGGCGGTCTTCTCGTCACCGGGACCGGCAAAAGCAGGGGCGGACCATGCGAAACCGCACGCGAGCACCGCTGCGATGAGCCGAGCTTCTTTCACTGCACGATTTTCTTGGCGGCGGCGAGCTTCTTGTCGAGCTTCTTGATGAGCTCGGCGCCGGTCTTCTTCTTGAGCATCCGAGCCACCTGGTTGCGCGTATCGGAGGTGAGCGAGTCGCCGTCCATCACCAGGTCGACCACCTTGCCACTGGCGCCCCAGACGAACGCCGCTTCCATCGTCAGGTCTTCCTTGGCGAAGAACAGGGTCAAGGGGACGCGCGTCTTCTTGCCGCGGACCCTGGCTTTACCGAACGTGATCTTGGCCTGCCGGAACGCGTCGCCGCCGCGCGTGTACCCGTTGTAGCGAAGGATGCCCTTCATCTGCTCTTTGAACCGAGCCTGCTGGCGCTTGTCGAGCTTGGCCGCGGACTTGCCGAGGCAGTCGGTCGCGAACCCGTCGAAGTCGAACAGCGAATCGAGCGTCGCAAACGCGCGGTCATTGGCGGCCTTGTCGGCTTTGTTCAGCTTGCCGCGGGCGGGCGACTTCTTCACCGCCTTCATGGTGGCGACGATGGTGCGCGTCTTCTTGGTGAAGTCGGCGGCGAAAGAGGGCGCGGCGAGCAGCGAGACAACGACAGCCACAGCAAACGACGGGACAACAAACGACGGGACAACAAACGAAGGGACCGGCAACGCGAAGCTGCCTCGAGAACTCATAGCTGGGGTGTGCGTGTTCATGAGGCCTCCGAATCGTTGGTTGACGTGCACGCGTCCCGAAAACGCCTGCCGATGTCCGCAGCCGTCCACCTGGACGTGATGCGAACCGGTTTGTTGGCGACGTGCCGGTGGACCTTGACGTGCAACAGGGTCGGTCCATTCGACGCAAGGGCCGCCGCGACCTCGGTGCGCAGGGTGGTTTCATCATCGAACCGGCGCGTCACCTTGTACCCGCAGGCGCGGGCGACCTCGCTGAGATCGGTTGTCGAGGACGTCGTGTCTTGGTTGCCGGTGCTCTCGTAGGCCTCGTTGTCGATGACGACGTGGACGAGATTGGCCGGCGCGTAGTGACCGACCGTCGAGAATGTACCCAGGTGCATCAACGCGCTGCCGTCGCCGTCGAGAACGACCACTTTTTTGTCGGCAGCCGCAATGGCCACGCCGAACCCGAACGCGGCGGCGTGCCCCATCGACCCCATCATGTAGAAATGGGCCGGCTGGTCGTCGACCTCGAACAGCTCGCGCGCGGTCATGCCCGTGGTCGCCACGACGGGTGTGCCATCGGGGATCGAGTCGATGATCGCGGTGATCGCGTCGCGCCGGCTCATCGGGTGGGGGAGCTCGGGGATCTCGGCGGACAGGCCTTTGCCCACGGTGCCCTTGGGGACGACCACAGCGACGGGCGTGTTCTGTTCGCGGGAGATGTCGGTGAGCTCTCGCAGCATCGTCGCGATTTCGGCGGGCTCTTCGGGCAAGTCGCGATGGGGGATCTCGCACGCGTCGAGCATCGCGTGCATCTGGCGCCCCATGATGATGTGTTGCGGCTCGTCGTTGACCTTGTAGGCGCGGCCCGAGACGAGCAGCAGCATCGGTTGCCGGTAGATGCTCGCGAGGCTGGTCAGCGGGTTGATCATGTTGCCGAGGCCCGAATTCTGGACCATCACAACCGGCTTGCGACCGCCAGCTTCCGCCCCGGCGGCGAGCGCGACCGCGGCACCTTCGTTGGCAGCCGCGATGTAGGCGACGTCCTCATCGAGGATCGCGGTGTCGATCATCGTCTTGAAGAACGAACACGGAACGCCCGTGTACAGGTCGTAGTCGAGCGCCTTGAGTACATTGGACAGCTCGGCAGATCCGATCATCGAGGGCTCCAGGATTGACGTTCGCCAAGAGCGCACCTGTATACGGGACTGCGAACCAAAGTGTAAGCTCCGCGCGCTCCGCAGCCCGCGGGGATGGGTCAAGCCCGCCGGAGACGCCATGTCCGCGCCCGTGACAACCGCCATCTTCCTCGCTGCCGGGCTCGGCTCCCGCCTGCAGGAAGTTCACGCCCACAGCCCCAAAGGCCTGCTCATGATCGGCGGCGTGCCGTTGGTCGAGCGGTCGCTGAAGCTGCTGCTCGAACAAGGCATCGAGCGCGTCATCATCGTGACCGGCCATATGCGCGAGGCGTACGACGAGCTCGCGACCCGCTACCCGCAGGTGGAGATCACCGAAAACCCCGAATACGCCACCACCGGCTCGATGGCGTCGCTGGATTTTGCGCTCAAGCTCGTCGACACCGATTTCCTGCTGCTCGAGGCCGATCTCATCTACGAAAAACGGGCGCTGACGACCCTGCTCGGGCATGCCGATGGCGATGTCGTGCTCACCTCCGGGCCGACCGAAGCCGGCGATGAAGTGTGGGTCCAGGCGCCCGACGCAAAGCTCGAGGCGATGGACAAAGACGGCTCGCAGCTGACCGCGGTGTTCGGCGAGTTCGTGGGGATCAACCGCATCTCGGCGAGCCTTGCGGCGCGGATGGCCGAGCTTTTCGCCTCGTGGGTGAGCGAACACGGGCACGGTCAGATGAGCTACGAGACCGACGCCCTGGTTCAAGCCGCGAGCGAGCGAGAGATCTCCGTCGTTCGCGTGGACGACCTGCTGTGGGGCGAAATCGACGACGCCAGCCACCTCAAGCGTGTCACCGGCTACCTCTGGCCCGCGATTGAAGCGCAGGAAGCGCAAGAAGCGGCATAGCCGTTTTTCGTGCGAGGCACGGGTGAAGATGATTCAGTTCGTACGAACATCCCCGTCAGTTATAACGGGGGGCGAACGGTAAGCGCTCGGGCCACGCTACTTGGTGCAGGTCGACGTCAGGACCGGCGCGCTGCAGGTGTAGCCGCTCTCGATCGTGCACGTTGCGCTGCAACCGTCGCCGGCCTTTTTATTGCCGTCGTCGCAGGCTTGGCCGGGCGCCTTGATCCCATCGCCACAAGCGCTGCCGGCAGCGATGCACTTGGCAGCGGTTCCCTGGCCGGCGCAAGTCTCACCCACGTTCACCGCACCGATGAACAGGCCGAATGTGTCGACACCGGCGCCCTTGGCTTGGGCCAATGTCAGCTTCAGCTTGGCCAGGCCGCCCGGTACAAGGAAGAACTGCATCGGCGTGTTCGGGCCGCCCTTCGGGCCAGTCAATGTGCGCTTGACGGGGTCCCAGCTGGCACCCTTTGCGTTGTTCCACAGGTCGAACGTCGCAACCTGCTGCATCGCGGCGTCCGACGTGATGGTCATCGGCCCGTTGCCCGGCCAGCCCAGCGCGGTGAATCCCACGAAGTAGCGCCAGCCGTTGCCGGCCGCTTGCGCCGTCTGCCCAAAGTCGAGGTGGATCGCACCGTTGAGCAGCGACGTGCCGGTCGAGTTGATGTTGATGTAGGTGAAGCCGCCCTTCCACGACAGCGGCAGGTTGAGGGGCGCGACGCTCTTGGCGGTCCCGTTATTGCCCTTCGCGGGCGCCTTGAACGGCGCGATCGGCTTGTTGTCGTCGCGCCACAGCTTGACGGTCGGCTTGCCGGGCATCGGCAGTAGGAAGGCGAAGGGCGCTTTGGCGGTCGGCGTGATGCTGCCCTTGAGGCTGCTGAGATCGTTCCATACGACCGATCCGGCCGCACACTTGGCCTTGAAGGCGCACAAGCCGGTCGTCGCACAGCTGTCCACGGTGCACGCGTTGCCGTCGTTGCAGACACCGCAGGAGCCGCCGCAGCCGTCCGAACCGCAGATCTTGCCGGCGCAACTGGGAACACAGACCGGTTTTTTGCACGTCGTTCCCTTGCCGCTGGGCGTGCAGATCCAGCCCTTTTCGACGGCACAATCCTTGTCGCAGCCGTCGCCTGGCTTGTTGGAGCCGTCATCGCATTGTTCGAGCGGTTCGAGCACCCCATTGCCGCAGTCTGAAATCAACGTGCCGACGCATTTGTCGGCGAGGCAGGCGCGCTCGCGGATCCGAGCGATTCCGACGAGGTATCCATGCGGATCGACCTTGGGCGACGAGATGGCGAGGTCCACGCTCTTGGCGGAGGGCGGCAACAGCACGAAACGGTAGCCGTCCGCTGCATAGCCGCTCTTGGTGGTCGTGCCAACGATGGTCTTGGCGTCCTTGAGCGCCGGGTATTTGCCCGAGCCGAAGCCGTCGAACGCGCCAAAGTCAGTCAGCGCAACGTTGGATGTGACGGTGACCGGACCTTCCCCGGGGCCTCCTGCTGTACCTGCGACACCCACGACGTAGCGATACTCGGGTCCCAAGGCGTTGGCAGCCTCGCCGAAGTCCAAGCGCATCGTCAGCGCCCACGGGACGCTGCTGAGCAGGTCCAGGTAGGGCATCGAGCCGATCCAGCCGAACGTCATCCCGTTGGCCGGCGACTTGAACGTGCCGTCCTTGCTCTTGGGTGGGGTGTACGTGCGCACCGTCTGCTCTTTGGGCGCGCCAGCCTTGCCTTTGCCGTGAAATGTCACCGTGACGTTGGACGCAGATGACTTGCCGTCGGCGTTGTAGGGCACCTGCAGCTCGACCTTCGAGTTGGCGTCGTCGACCTTGAGCTTGAGCGTCTTGCCGGCCAGAGGCGCGAGATCGTTCCAAAATACCTCGGCGTTGGCGCAGTCACTGTCGCCGGTGCAGCTGATTCCGCAGCTGCTGCGCAGCGATAGCTTGGAGCAGGTGTAGCCCTTTTCGACGTTGCACTTGACGTCGCATCCGTCGCCGGCCACAGCGTTGCCGTCGTCGCACTTTTCGCCGCCCGCCACGACCGCGTCGCCGCAGGTTGCGCCGAGCTTGATGCACTTGCCGGCCACGGCATCGCAGCGATTCTCGAGCTGCGTGACGGCGACGGCGAACTGGAAGATGTCGGACTTGGCCTCCTGGGGCTGCTGAACCTGGAGCGCGAATGTGGTGGCTTTGGCGTCGATGGCGAACGCCTGCACGGCTGACGGGATGCCCCCGTAGTTGCCCAGCACCGCGGAATCAGCCGCCGTGAAGCCGGGCTTGCCGCCATCGAACGCGTCGTAGTAGCCAAGTTCCTGCATCGGCGCCGCGGCACCCACGGCCGCGGGCCCTTCGCCCTGTCCACCAAAACCGCCAAACATGAGCACGTAGCGGCTGCCCGCGCCGAACGCGCTTGCCGGCTTGGAGAACACGAGCGTCAGGGTGCCCGCGTTGAGTTGCCCGGCCTTGGGCATCACCGAGAGCATGGTCAGCTTGCCCTTGGCGTTGAGCGCGCTGCCTTCGAATTGGATTGAGGGGCCGCTCTTCGCAGCGACCATCGGCATCAACGGGCCTCCCTGTGCGCTGCGGACCACTTTCACAGTCACGCCGGTCGTGCCGGCAAACCCCAGCGTCAGCGGCGTGGCGCTCGTCGCGTTGAAGGCGCCCGAGACCTGTGGAATCAAGGCGAAATTCAGCGCCCCTTCGTCGCACGGTGATGCGTGAATGCACTTGCCGGCCGCGTCGCAACTGTCGGCGGTGCAGCCGTTGCCGTCGTCACAGCCGCCCTTGGTGCACGCCGCGCAGGTTGCGCCGCCGCAGGTGCAGTTTGGGAAGGTCTCCGCCTCGAACTTGCAGGTGCCGCATATCGGGCCGACGAAGCCGGTCTTGCACGCGCAGGCGCCGGTCTTGGGATCACAGGTGCCGCCCGCGCCGCAGTCCACGTTGCTACATGGGTCGATGATGCAGGTTGGAAAGCCCACGTAGCCGGCCGCGCACTTGTCGCACTTCGCCCCGGCGTAGCCGGTCTTGCAGGTGCAGCTGCCGGCGAGCTCCTTGCACGTTCCGTTGCCGCCGCAAGGGTCGGGATCGCAGGGGTCGTCGACGCACTTGTCGGTACCGCTGCACAGCTTGCCCTTCGCGCACTTGCCGCAGACCCCGCCGCAGCCATCTTCGCCGCAGTCCTTGCCGCTGCATTGCTTGATGCACCCGCAGGACTCCTTGAAGTCGGGGCAGCAGGAGTCGGTCGCTTTGCAATCAGCCTGGCAACTGCAGCCGGCCAGGGACTTGCCGCAGTTGTCCTTGCAGCTCAGGCCCTGCGTGACCGACTGGCAAGTATCCATCACACAGGATTCGCCCGCCTTGCATTGGCCGCACAGGTTGCCGCAGCCGTCGGGGCCGCACTCGTTGTCTTTGCACTTGGGAACGCACACCGCGACGCACTTGCCATCACCCGAGCACCCGGGTTTGCCGGGGACCGACGCGCACGACCCACAAGAGCCGCCGCAGCCGTCGCCGCCACAGACCTTGCCGATGCAGTTGGGTTTGCAGCCAGCGCACTTGCCGTCTTTGCCGCAGACTTTGCCATCGAGGCAGAAACCGCAGACGCCGCCGCACCCGTTCGGACCGCAGTCCTTGCCATCGCACGCCGGCTTGCAGTTGGCGCCGTCGGGCGCGCCTTGTAACCACGCATCCACGCTCTTGCCACCGCTGGAGCCGGCGTCATCGTCGCCGCCGCTGCTCGACCCTCCGGCGTCGGTCGAACCGCCGCTCGAAGCACCACTCGTGCCGCTGTCACCACCGGACGACCCGCCCGCGTCGACGCCGCCGCTGCTGGAACTCGTGGCACTGTCACCGACACCGCCGTCGCTCACGCCAGCATCCGCACCGCCGCTGCTCGAGCCGCCAGCACCATCGGCGCCCGAAGCATCTGCCGCCGCCACACACGCACCTTCCTTGAGCACCGTCCCCGGACCGCACTTCGCGCTGGTAGGCCCGGGGATGCAGTTGCCGTCGTCGCCCTCGACGAGGCCTTCTCCGCACGGAGCTGCCTCGGTACCGCAGCCCGCGCCCAACGCCAGGAGGAGCAGCAGTATCGCCGTTACGGAGCGCTTCATGGACCTCTCCACCGCGTCGCGAGGCCGCGTCGTGGGTTGTGCCATTTCGAAGAGATGTTTGAACATGTTCGACTTCTCGGGCTACTTCGTGACCGGTGTACAGGCGTTGACTTTGACGTCATCGGACGCGGCGATGAGGGCGCCGTGGTGTAGGACTGCGGGGGAGCAGCTGTGCTTGGCAGGGCAATCGGTCGGTCCCCCGGGGCATGGTCGACGGCAAGCGCCCTTCGCGCAGAGCAGTCCGGGCCTGCATTGCGCGGTCTCGGTGCACTTGGCCGACTCGTCTTCGGGGGCGAGCAGCGGCGCGCAATGGTGCATCGGCTTGAGCGTGGTCGGATGCGCGAACACCTGGCAGACGTCGCCGCTCTTGCAGTCCGCGGCTTTCTTGCACGCAGCGCCGAGGACGACCGATGAGTAGCAGGCCGCGACCGCGGGTTTGGGCATCCCGGCGAGTCCCTGCGGTGGGGTGATGGCGACGCACGACGTCTTGGCAGCGCAATGCTTGTCCTCCTGGCACGGATCGCGGCAGGCGCCGGACAGGCACAGACCACTCGCGCATGTGGAGTCGGTGATGCAGAACGTGCCTTCCGCCTTGGCCTGCGGATTGGGCAGCGCGCAGATCCCCTTGCTCAGACCCTTGCCGATCGGATAATGCCCGATGCACCACTGCGGGGCTTTGCACTCCCCGTTGTGCGCGCAAAACGACATCTTGCAGATCCCGGTCGTCGGCTGGCACGACGCGAGGTTGGGGCAGCCAGCCGTCAACGCGACGCTCTTGCAGTCCGGATCAGGCGCCCCGCAGCTGCAATCGCAAAGCGAGCCATCGGCGTAGTAGATCGACAGACACGTCCACTCAGGCGGCACGCACTTGTCATCGGAATTGCACTTCGCGCCGCCCTTGCACGTCCCACAGCTGCCGCCGCATCCATCGGCGCCACAAGACTTCCCGGTGCAGATGGGCGCACAGGTCGCCTGGCACTGTCCGGCTTCGTTGCAGTGCGGCTTGCCCTTGACCTTGGCGCAGGTCCCACAGATGCCGCCGCAACCGTCGCTGCCGCAGACCCGCCCCTTGCAGTTGGGCTTGCACACACACGTGCCGGCATAGTCGGGACAGCAGTTGCCGTTCTTTTCGCAACCGAACGTGCACGAGCAGCCCGCCGGCGCCTTGCCCTTGCAGTAGCCCTTGCACGACATGCCCGGCTTGACCTTGCACTGACCCTGGCTGCAGAACTCGCCGTTCTTGCAGCTGCCGCAAGAGCTGCCGCAGCCGTCATCGCCGCACGAGTTGGTCTTGCAGAGCAGCGGCGCGGGCAGACAGCCATCGACGCACTTGCCGCCGATACAGGCCATGGGTTTGATCGCGGGGTTGGCCTTCGTCGGGCCGGGGCAGCCGCCGCAGAGTCCACCGCAGCCGTCCGGACCGCACGTCTTGCCCTTGCAATCGGCCACGCACTTGCCGCACTTACCGGTCGCGTCGCACTTTTGGCCGGTCTTGCAGCCGCCGTCTCCAGTCCCACCCTTGGCGCAGTCGGGATCGGGCGCCCCGCATCCGCAATTGCAGTTGATGCCGTCGTCATACTCGGCGGGCAGGCATGTCCACGCCTTGGGAATCAGCGATTCGCATTTTCCGGCTGTGCACTTGGTGTATGGGGCGCAGCCGAGGACGGGCGCCACCGTGTTATCGCAGTCCGGATCATCAGCGCCGCAGTCGCAGTCGCAGAAACCGTCGTTGCCATACCGGTAGGGATCGCACGTCCAGCCCTTGGCGATGCACAGCTGCGCCTTGCTGCACGTCGCCTTGGCACCACACGTGCCGCATGTTCCCTTGCAGCCATCGTCCCCGCAGCTCTTGCCAATGCAGTCCGGCACGCATTTTTCGACGCACTTGCCCTTGTCGCAGCTCGAGCCGCCCGGGCACGTCCCGCAAGAGCCGCCGCAGCCGTCGTCGCCGCAGACGAGGTCCACGCAAAACGGCACGCATTTCTTGGCAAGCGGCTGACAGGTGCCCTCCGTGCAGACCAGGTCGCCCGAGCACGTGCCGCATGAACCGCCGCAACCGTCTTCGCCACAGGGCTTGTCACCCTTGCTGCAAATCGGCTGGCAAACTGGACCGCTCGAGTCCACGCCAGACCCACCGCTGTCGGGGGAGCCTGCATCGGTCGAGCCAGCGTCCGTTCCGCCTGCGGTATCTGTCGCACCGGCGTCGCTGCCACCCGTTCCATCCGCGGTGGCCACACACTTGTCGCCTTCGAGCACGGTGCCGGCCCCGCACGTGACGGGCGTCTTCAGCTCGCACGTGCCGTCCTTGAGCTCGGCTCCTTCGCCACACGTGCGCTCGGCTTCACAGCCTCCAAGCGACGCCGCTGCCAGCCAGCCGACCAGCATCATTGCGGCCAAAGCGGGCGGTTTTCGATCGATCACGTTGGTCTCCGCGCTGCGTTTCAGTCCGGCGATCATCAGGGCTTCTCCGGCGCCTTCAGACGCGGATGCTGGAGCTTTGCCTTGGCCTTCCACGCGTCCATCGGGTCCACGTGGGTATTGGTCGTGTTGTGCGGCGCCATCTCCAGCAGCGTCTTCTTGAGCATCTTGTTGTCGGCTCGCTCGGCGGCGTTGCGGATCTCCTGGTACAGGGCGGGAGCTGTCACGCCCCACACCGCCAGCGTCCATGCCGCGCCGAGCTGAACCTCCGGATGCAGGTCTTCTCGCATCGACCGGACGACGTGCTCCTCCATCAGGTACTGCGGGTGGTAGAGCGCAGTCTCGGCCGCGGCGCGCCGGTTGTAGGGGCTCGGGTCACGCTGCATGGCCTTGACGATGGCCAGCCGCGCGGGGTTGGTCGGGATGAAGCGCATGGCCCCTATCGCGTGCCGCCGCATCGACTTGCGGTTGTCGACGAGATAGGGCTGCACGAGCTTGAACACCTTCTCGCCGCCGAGGTTGCCCAGGGCCATCACCCACAGCATGGGGTTGCCCGACGCGAGCGGGTTTGGCTTGTACCGAGCGCCTTCCTTCAGCGTGCCGAGACGGCGGGCATGGTCCACCTCGAATGTCGCAGTCGCGCGGCGCATCATGTAGCCGTAGGCCTTCTTCTCGGCCGTGGGGTCCTTCTTTCGCGCACGGTGCACGACGGCGGCGAGCGCGGCGGTGGCGGTCTTGTACGCGTCGTCTGTCTCGTCGTGGCTGACCTTCATGAGCACGTCGACGAGCGCCTTGCCCGGGTTGCGCAGCGTCACCATCAGCGCGATCGCGTGCCATCGCGACGTGTAGGGAGCCGCCTTGTCACCGATCAACTCGGCAAGCATGGCGCGTCCGGTGGGATCTTCAGTGGTTCCGAGCGCTTCGACGGCGGTCCGCAGCGCGTCTGCCTTGGCCTTGCCCAGCCACAGCATCGCGCGGAGGTCCTGCTTGGCGGCCATGTTGCCGTTGATGTTGGCAGCGAGCTCGTTGGACGCCTTGCGACGTTTGTGCCAATCGCGCTTGTCCTGCGCGGTCTTGCTTGCGTCGAGGATCGGTTGCACGCCGCGGGTGGTCGGCTTGGCACGGACGCGCGGACGCAACGACTCGAAGCTCGATTCCGGTGCGAGTCCACCCACGACCACCGCCAACGGCGCATCGACGCGGCTGCGCAGCTTCATCGTCACGTCGGTCTGCACGTGGTGCTTTTGCTGAACACGCGGATCGAGGCTGAGGTTCACCTTGACGACCTGCTCGATCGCCACGCGTTGCAGCACCGGCCCGGTGTACGTCAGCGTGGCTTTGCCGGTTGAAAGGGCGGCACCGGTCGGCTCGTCGTCGTTGGCGTCCGCGGGGTTGTCGAGACCGTCGCGGCTGCGCGACCACACCTTTTGCAGCACCTCGTCGTCGACCCGATCGTAGCGGGCATATTGGCTGACGGAGGCGCCATTCTCGGTGGTCTGCCAGCGTGCGGCGTCCCGTTTGGCTGCGGGGCGTACGACCTGGGCTGCGGCCGCGGTTAGCGCCACGAGGTTGCGTGTGCCTTCGGCGGCGTGCTTGGCGAAACGGCGCTCGACCACCTCGCCGCGCTCGTCGACACGCAGCGCAAAATCGATGTCTGGGCTGGCTTCACCGTCGGCAGCCATTCCGATGCGTTTGGCGAGATCTCGGTCACCCTCGGCTTTGAGACCTACGGCGCGTCCAACAACCCAACCCTTTGCGGCAGCGGCACGGTCCGCGGGCAGGCCCAGGTGCAGCTGGCCCGAGACAGCGATGCGTTGGTCCCGCTGCACGTCGCCGATCGTGCTGGCCATCGAGACGTTGGCCTCGATGTCGTAGCGACCGGACAACGCCTTTTGACCGTGACCCGCGTGGTGAGCCGCGACGATATCCGCATGCGGACCGACAGGGGCTCCGTCGCCGTCGTCAGCGAGGTCGATAATGGGTTCGGAGGGCGTCGAGACGCTCCACCAGGTGGCCGCGATGGCGCCGACGCTGAGGGCGACGGCCACGGCTCCGAGACGAACGGATTGCTTGCGTGTCATCTCGCGCCTCACTTGTAGCAGGGGTTGGAGCCGCCCTTACACGAAGGCGCGGCCTTGGCGGGCGGGTTCTTGGCCGGGACCTCGAAGTCAATGATCTTGCTCACCAACACGTCCTGCGACAGCGTCACAGCGAGCTTGATCCCGGTCCATTCGAAGACGTTGAACGTCCACTCGAGCCCAAACGGGCCAACCGCGATCTTGGCGTAGAGCCCAAACTCCCCGCCGAGGAACTCGAGCTCCATCGCGATGCGTTGCACGAGCCCGATCTTGAAGTAGCCCTTGATCGTGTCGCCGGTGACCGACTTGAGCGCCGCGTCCGCTTCAATCCCCCACGTCACGGGGAATCCGATGGACACGAGGGTCAGCAGCAAGCGCACACCCGCGGAGACCTCGTAGGCGCCCGTTTCGCCGCTGCCGACGCCGCCGCGAGCCACCACGCCGATCGCCAGCTCGGGTCCGACCTGGATCTGCGGCATCTTGGTTTCGTAGTCGAGGCCGAAGCTGCCGGCCAAGCACAGGTCCAACTCCAGCCCGATCGACACAATCAGGGGAACGAGCGCCTCCTTGAAGTCCTTCTTGACCTCGGGCAGCTCGAGCTCATCGGTCGGCACGCAGACTTCCGGTTTGGGGAAGAAGCGCGACAGCGGCAGGCTCAGCAGGTTCTCAGGCGTGAAGTTGCACTGGTTGCTGTCGTCATCGACGCACATGTCGAAGCCGACTTTCTGGCTCTTGCCTGCGATGAGGTTTTTCTTGGTCTCGACGTTGATGCCCTTGCAGCTCGACAAGCCTCCCGACTCGGTCTTCGGCACCAGCGCATCGAGCCGGAATCCCAGGATCTGCACGGTCGTCTCCGACTCGGAGCACGCATCGCCGCCCGCGGTTCTGTCGACGAACACCTTGGTCGATAGCAGCGGGGTGGACGGCATCGGCTTGCCGAGCACGCAGGACACGTAGTTCTGCGACATTGTGGCGTCGAATTGGTAGTTGTTGGTCTTGCCGGCGAGCGAGCCATTGGCCTTGTTGGCGTCCTCGACGTTGACGGATGTGTCATCGAGGCGCACGACGCCGAACTTGACCGCCGACTTGCCCGACTTGTGCGCCGGTTTGCCGTTGCTGCCCAGCTCGTACATTGGGTGGTCGACTTCCTGGCAAGTCTTGGTCTCGCGCGAGCAGTAGTTGGACAGACAGAAACGACCGGGGTCCCCGGAGCTGGTGTTGCCCGGGAAGGGGCACTTCGCGCCGTTTTCCTGCCGTCGTGGCCGGCACTTGTGGCGGTTGTATTCCGATTCGTAGACGCTGGAGTAGTAGCTGCTCACCCAGACGGAGGGCCAGTCGGAGTAGGGCTTGGTGTACGCGGTGTTGAGTGCGCTTGGCGACTGTCGGCTGCAGCGAATCAGCGGCAGGAACTGGCCGTGCTCCTGCTCCATCTTGTACTTCGTCGATGAGTTGGCCAGGGCGTAGTCCAGCATCAGCTGTGACACCCCGTTTTTCAGCAGCGTGTTGCGGTGTGCGGCGACGTTGTAGGTCAGCGACGCGTCCTGCGCATGCATGTCATTGCTGAACGGGTAGAACGCCCGCACCAGATCGGTCGCCGTGAAGCCAGAGGTCTTGGTGATCGAGTGATAGACCGAGCTCGCGACGGGCTTGGGATGTTTGACGCCCCACTTTTTCTTCTCGTCGGCCGTCATGTTCTGGTTGAGCTTGTCGTGGTCCTTCTTGCAGACCTTGTGCAGGCAAAAGTCGCAGGCCTTGCGCTTCTCGGCGAAACAGCGCCGGTTGACGCTCGTGTTCTTGACCGAACGCCGGATGGCTCGCTCGCAGGCCGCCGACGAGAGCACACCTTCCCGCAGCTCCTCGCCGGGGCGCGCGCAGCTTCCACCGCCGCCGTAACGACAGGTCGCTGTCTTGACCACCGACCCGTCCGGGCGTTTCACGTTCTGGACGCTCCCCGGGTCGTGGGTGCGGCCGTTGATCTCGACGCACGGATCGGTGTCCGGGCTGGGGATGTTGGGCAGCCGGATACGGCAACGCTTCTTGGTGTCGCCGATGGTCTTCATCGACCCCGAGACCCCGCGCCTGGCGGTCCAGGCGGAGCACTGAACCGGGCTCTTTTCGCAGTTGTTGAAACCGGAACCGGTGTAGAGGAATTCGCCGAAGATCCAGCCGGTGGGTTTGAGGATCCGGACGCGATCGACGTTTTGCGTGGAGCAGCGTCCCGAATCGCATTGGTTGTCGTGCGTGCAGGGCTCGAGGTCGGTGCGGGTCGGCTGCCATCGGCACTGTTCGTCGGGCAACAGCTTGGGTTTGGGGGCGCCAGACTTGGGAATGGGCGCGCCGTTGGCCGGCTCGAACCACGGCAGGCAGCCGCTGCAATCAAAGCCGGTTCCTTGTACGCCGCAGGTTCGACCCAGGGAGCGGCAGTGGTTGTCGCAGGATGCCTTGACCTTGAAGACGCAGGTGCCGGATTTGGCGGTATCACAGCGTCCGGACTGGCACATCGTGTCATGCGTACAAGCAGCCCCGCGCGGGCGTCGTGCGCGGCACTCTTGGTGAATCGAACCCGCGTAACCGGCGGTTCGGTAGTGATCGGGCCTGCAGTCGCCGCATCGTGGTGAATAGGGCTTGGTCGCGTACTTGCACGCGCGTCCTGCGTCGGTGCACTTGAGGCTGTAGCACCCAATGTCCATGAGCCCGCCAAGCTCGCCCACAACCTGCGGATACAGCCGCAGCTCCTGCACGTAGGTTGTGGCGTAGAGGATCGTGTTGTGCCCCTTCTTCCACGCGTCTTTCTGTGCCTTTGTGTCGCCGCCGTACTTGTCGAACTTGGCGGCCATCTTGGATTTGCCTTCCGACCAGCTCAGCGGCGTTCGCCGTTTGCCGCGGAAGATGATGTCCGGCTGCCAGCTGTTTTTCGGGTTGCCCCACGCTTTGAGCTCCTCTGGGCTGCGCTTGTAGGGCGTCGTGAAGATCAACTCGCCGGGTGTGGCTCCCAAAAAGCTGCTTGGCACAACCATGTCGAACTTCCGCGGTCCGAACGAGATGCTCACCGTCGCGCAGCCGCCGTTGTTGAAGAAGCCCTTGATGCAGTTGGTCTTGTCGGGAACGGTCGCGCTCACCGAGATCGACATGTTCGCGCCGGTGTCGACACGCTGGTACATGATGTAGGACTTCGACTTGGCGGCATCGGGTTGGGGGAGCGTGAGGCGTATCGCGACGGTCTGGCGGTCGACATACAGCGCTGAGTCCTTGTCGCTGTAGGTCCAAAGCCCGGAACCGAACAAGCGGATATTCCCCAGCGCGTGACCGTCGGTGATGAACGACATGCCGGTGCCGACAACGTAGCTCCCCGTCGTGGCTCGGTGGTAGCTGAACTTGCCGGCCGACTGGGTCATCCACAGCATGGGCCCCTGGGCGAGCGGATCGCGTCCGTTGAACTCGGTCTCTTCGTTGAAGTGCTGAAAGCCGTTGCGACGACGCAGGCCCAGGTACAGGACGTCCACTCCGGGGCCGACCTGGACGGCCGTGTCGCGGATCGTCGCCGCGTTGTACGTCGGGACCTTGAGTGCGGCGACCTTGAGACCGCCGAGGAACTGGCCGTTGACGCTGCAGACGACGTCCTTGGTGAAATTGCCGCGCTGGACGATGGCGACGTGCGCCCACTGTTTCGCAGCGTCCCAGTACAACGATTGTTGGTTGGTCTTGCCGGCGTGTTTGCAAGTCAGCAGCGCCTTCTTGGCGCTCTTGGGATCCGGTCCGATGGTGAACTCGACCGGCGCGCCGGTGCCGGGAAAGGTCACAGTCAGCAGCTTCTTGGTGGCGGCGCTCTTGCCGAACTTGATCCAGCCGGAAACGGCGGTAAGCCCCTTGTTCTGGTCCGCCGTGTCGGGCAGCAGCTTGACCCGCTTGTGGGCGAAGACGTCCTTGCTGATGGTCGCGTTCATCGGCGCCAATCTCAGGTCCGTCGGCTGCAGTGAGGGGTTGAACTTCACCTGCGTGGTCGTCTCGTTGCCAAGGGGCGGGAACTGGGCGACGACACCGATCGCCGCACTGCGACGGATCGCAGCGAGCTCGCCGGTCGGCAATGGGCGGTCGTACACCAGGAGCTGCCGGTACTGACCGACCGAGTTGAGGTTTTTGTCTTTGTAGTTGCTCTGACCCGGGTATTTGCCGGCGCCGACCCACTGACGTCCAATCTCGACGGTCGAAAAGCCCTTTGTCTTGAGCCGCGGCGTGACCACGATGCCCTCAGAGACAACCACACCGTCGACGAGAAGCGTGACGATATTGCGATGGGGTGCCGGACACTTTGTGGGTGTGCAGCCCGGCCGCGATACGCGCAGGGCGAGCTGGTGAATTTCGCCGTCATCGAGACGCACGGCCTCTTTCTTGCCGGTGCTCGACTTGACCGCGGTCGCTGACTTGAGGGTTGTGCCTTCGGAGACCGCCAGTCGCGGCACACCAGCCTTGAGAGCAACGGTCCAAATCCGCGCGTGGTAGGTGCCCGAATGGTGCGCCAACACACCGATGGTGGGGTTCCAACCGTCGACCTTCGCGGTGCCCTTCGGCATGCGGTAGTCGACGACGACGGTCATGCCAGGGGACTTCGGCGACAGGACATTCACCTGGGCCCCGGCGCTGCTTCCGTCAGCGGACACGTCAATACCCGGTGTGCCATTAAAATCGACGGTCTTGGCCTTCCACTTGACGAGCTTGCCGCCAGCCAACACGTACGACGTCGAGCCGCCGGGAATCCACGCAACCAAGCCCTTGCCGGGCATCGGCGTGTCGTCGGGCAACACGGCGTCGAGCGGGTGGACAGCTGCGGAGGCGACAGAAGCGGACGAGCTGACAGCCACGGCCGCGATGGCGACGGACATGACCAGCCGCACACACCCGTGCAGGTGATGTTTCATGGCGAACTCCAATGACGAGTCGCGAGATGGAGCTGACAGCCAAGGACAGTTTTGGCGGTGTCGAATACAGATGTCGGATTTTGCCCGTCAGGATTTTGCCGATAGCCGCAGCATTCGTCAAGGAGAATGGAGACGTAACCGCAACAATGCGCGCCGTCTTTATTCCAACGTTACAGCCACACACGGCAAGGAATTTCCCCGGCGGCCACAAATGGGCGGGCGCCGACGTAAGACCTATCCCTGGCGAGCTGAGCAAGGCAGGACGCGACTATCGGGCGGCCCTGCCATGGGTCGCGATGCGCCACAGGCGTTGGAGGGGACCGTACTTGTTTTCAACGCACAAAAAACCAGCCGAGGAATTCGTCGGACCGCAGGTCGCCGGAGCGATGTTTGGTGGTTCGCACGAAGTCGGAGAAGGCGCGCCAGAACAGGTACAGGGCGATGGCCCACGAAAGGCCAGCTTGAACGCCGACGGGCAGGTCGAACGCGATGGAGGCGACGGCCGCCGCCGAAAGCAGCGCGATGGGCCCGATGCCGTGCGACGGGGCGGGTTCGGACAGGACACGGGCGACGATGCGACCGCCGGCAAACACCGGGTTGCACAAGACGATCATCGTCGTGGCGGCGACAAAATCGAGCTGGCCGTAGACGTGCCAGAGGACGATGGCGATCGGTCCGATTGTCGGGTGAATCCACGGCGCCATCGGACGCTTGGTGCGCTTGATGGCGCCGCCGGCGGTGAATGCGAGCGTGACGATCTGCGTGACTGGCAGGACCGTCGCAATGGACGCGATTCCAAACCACTCGTGCTGGCCGAGCCACGGACCGGTGATGGCAAAGGCCGTGAGCAACATGGCTGAAAGGGTCAGCGCTTCGATATTGCCCATCGGCTCCATCTGCAGGTTGCCGGTGGTGTGCTGCTCCCAAAACGTGCCGAAAAACGCGATGCCGTTGACGCCGATGACCGTCAGGATGAGCCAGGTCGGTAGCGCAAGAGCCCAAGCGACGGCCGCGACGATGAGCCCGCTGCTTGCCGTGTCCAGCCAGTGGTCGATGAACTCGCCCATCGGTGACGACTGTCCGGTGCGTCGTGCGTGGGCGCCGTCGAGGTTGTCCAGGGTCATGTAGATGAACATGAGCGCGCCGGAGATGAAGTAGAAGATGCGGTTGTCGTCGCTCGCCTGCCACATGGCGATCAGCGCGCCCAGCGAACACAAGCCGCCGGTTAGCGTGATGGTGTTGGCGGCGACACTGTCGGGGATCTTCGCGGCGAGCGGCTTGAACAGGTACGGCTTGAAGAAGGGCAGCAGCAGCGACTTGTCGACGACCGAATAGACGACGTCCTTCTTGGGCTCGTCGGCGGTGCTTTGGCTGGCGGCGGGGGCCGGCGGATCGCCCTGAGGCGGGTGGTTTTCTTGTCCCATGGGGGGCTCCCTGCCCAACTACGCGCGGAGCATCGCGGACCGCGGCAGGACAAGCAACTGTTTGTCGCAACAGCGCCCGAGCGGTCGGGGCAGATAACCCACCTCGGGATCGCCAGTGACCGCGAGGCGAACGCTTTTGATAGGCTCGCTGCCATGCTGTCCCCCCCGCTCGTCCAACCCGTCCTCGCTCTTGCCGTCCTGTTCGCTACGACGCTTGTCGCCGTTGAGCCAGCCACCGCGCAACGCCGCGAGCCGCTGCCGCCACCCGCAACCCCCGTGCCGACCGTGCCCGACCGGACCGTCGTCATCGTGGGGTGGTCGCTTTTCGTCGGCGGAACCATCGGCGCTGTGGCGTTTTCAGCGGCGCACGAAAACTCGAAGACCTGCGCTGTGAACGCCTCCGACACGATCGAATGCACGCGCGAGGAGAGCCACGAGACCGGCCAATACGTTTCGACCGTGGCCGCGCTCGTCGGCCTTGGCGTCGCCATCTACGGCCATTGGCAAAGAGGCGTCGCCCGCGCTCGCCTCAGACGGTGGCAGCGCTACCACGGGCATGCCGCGCTCTACGACGGTGACGACGGCACCACGTTGACGCTGAGCGGACTGGCCAACAGCGGACTGGCCAACAGCGGACTGGCCAACAGCGGACTGGCCAACAGCGGACTGGCCAGCGGGTCACGGGCCGATGGGCTCGCGCTAACCCTGCACTTCTAACACCGCAGTTCCAATGCCGAATCAATCGTTGCCGTCGACGATCGCCTGGGCGATGTCGTGGAAGGTCTGCACGTTGTCGTCGCTGTCGATAGAGCGGCCTTTCCAGCGGCGCGGCGGCGGCAGCGTTTCGGGTCCCCAATCGGCTTGCGGGAGGTCGTCGGGATGGGTTCCTTCGACGAACACGTGGGTCTGGCGCACCCCGTAATTGGCGGTCACGTCGCTGCCGTAGCGCAGCTCCCACGGGTCTTCGATCAGCAAGCGGCGGAACTGGCGACGCAGGCGATGGGTGAAGGCCACCGACCAGATCTGGGCGAATTCGGGTTTGGGCAGGCGCGCATTGCGGACCTCTTCGAAGAGGCCGTCGTCGTGATGGCTGATGCCCTGCTTGCGGCGAAAGGGCATCGGGTCGTCGAGGTCGACGTGGCGCTCGGCCCGACCGATGTTGCGCAGCGTAAACTGCGGCATGTGCTCGGTTTGCACCGCGTCGATGACCTTGGACGGGATCTCGTGGTCGGACTTGATGCGAAACGTCGCCGAATACGTCGCGTCGAAACCTGTTCGTGCCTGCACGGACTCGCTGAGCTTGTCGGTTTCGGGGTCGTGCGCCTCGACGACAGCGAAGTGCTCTTTGCGGTTGAGCGACGCCAGCAAGGTCCACGCCTCGGTGCCGTTCTTGAGCTGTCGACCGGTGGGCTCGTCCGGCTCTTTTCTTTCCTGGTCGTGATCGGACAACGATTCAGTCCCCGAGCGTGATCTTCTCGGTCGATTCGTTCTGAATGTAGAACTCGGACGTTCGCTCGCGGCTGCTGACCACGCCGAGCGCCTCTTCGATCTCGCGGGTCAGCTTCTCGCACTCGCCGCCGGGCGCGCCAGACACCTGGATGCTGACGTTGCCTTCATCGTCGATCGTGAACTGGATCTGTTTGCGGGATGCCATGTTTTCCTCCGCGATTCGCGGCCAGGGGTGGGGGACTGCTCAGTCGCCCCAGGATGAGACCGTGACGTGGATATGCTGCTGCTCATCGACGGTCTCTTCTTCAAGCGTGTAGCCGCGCTTTTGCACTTCGTCCTTGACCGTGTGGTAGGCGTAGCGCTGCACGACCTTGCGCTTGAATTCGCCCAAGCTGTAGCCCGCGTTCATCTCGAGAAACTCGTCGTCCGCCGTGAAGCTCGCGACGCCGGTCTCCGCGTCGATGTTGATGCCGATCTCGTACTTCTTCGAAGCGTGGATACAGATATCGGCTTCCATCGTCTCGCCCAAGTAGCCCTTGACGTGCACCTTCTGGTGGGCCTCGGCCCGGGTGAAGTTGAAGCCGAGCTCCTCCAACACCAGCACCAGCCGGTTGACGTTCTTGATCTTGGTTTCGACCTTGGTGAAGTGACTCATGGCGCTCAGGCTACAGGTTGAAGGGGGCGCGCGTCAGCACAATGGCAGCAACGCGGCGTCTCGACGGTCTTTATCCACCCCGCGAGCGCGATTGCGCGCGGAAGAGACCGTCGCGTCGGCTAGAGTTCGAGGCGCGGCGAGTCGTCTTCGTCAACCTCGAGCTCGGCGTCCGGCTCGCTGGCAAGGCGCGCGCGGGATCGGGCCCATTCGCGCATCGCGGCGATCTTTTCGCGCATCGTCTGGCTCAGCGGGATGATCTCGTCCATCGCTTCGACGAGCAGCTGGGTGTCGATATCGCCTTCGTTGTTGACGTCCGCGCCGGTCTTGCCGTCGCCAAACGCGTTGTAGAGGCCCGCGGTGATGACCTCTTCGATCTCGCTGCCCGAGTAGCCGGCCGACGCCTGGATCAGCTTGTTCATCGTGAACCGCTCGGGCTCACGGCCGCGGCGCAGCAGGTGGATCTTGAAGATCTCACCGCGCTCGGCGGAGTTGGGCAGGTCGACGAAGAAGATCTCGTCAAAACGGCCCTTACGAAGCAGCTCGGGGGGCAGCATCGACACGTCGTTGGCGGTCGCGATGACGAACACGGGCGAGGTCTTCTCTTGCAGCCAGGTCAGGAAGGTCGCGAAGACACGCGCCGTGGTGCCGCCGTCGCTACTGCCAGAGCTCTTGGTGCCCGAAAAGCCCTTCTCGAGCTCGTCCAACCACATGATGGCGGGCGCGACGGCCTCGGACGTCTTGATGGCCTTGCGCATGTTCTCTTCGGATGAACCGACCAGCGAACCGAACACCTTGCCGACATCGAGCCGCAGCAACGGCATCTGCCACGCCGCCGAGATCGCCTTGGCCGACAGCGACTTACCGCAACCGGGGATACCGATGAGCAGCATGCCCTTGGGCTCGGGCAGACCGAAGTCCTTGGCGTCCTTGGTGAACGACTGCTTGCGCTTGTCGAGCCAGTCCTTGAGCTCGGTCAGGCCGCCCACCGAGTCCATGCCGACCTTTGTCTCGTAAAACTCCAGGATCCCGCTCTTGCGGATGATGTGCTTTTTCTCCTGTAGGATGGTCGGGATGTTGAACTGCTTGTCGCGGACCATGGTCTTGTCGAAGACGTGGCGCGCTTCGGATTCGGTCAACCCCAGCGCGGCTTCGGCGATCTCCCGCTGACGATCCTGGCTCTCCAAGATCGCCTTGAAGTTGGCGCCAAAACGTCGCGAGCGAGCGCCGAGGAACGCCTTTTCACGCACGATCGCGACCATCGTGTCGCGGTCGGGCAGGTCGAAATCGATGACCTGCATGTCCTTTTCGAGCTCGAGCGGGATCTTCACGACCGACGACAGGAAGATGACCGTTCGCTTGGTGTTTTCGCCTTCGAACAGCGTGACGAGGTCGCGCACGCGGCGGGCCACCATCGGGTCGTTGAGGAAGGGGTGGAAGTCGCGCAGCACCACGACGGCGTCTTTGGTCAGGCCGTTGGCGATCCAGTCGAGGCAGCGGATCGGCTCGCGAATATCGCCCGGCACGTCCAGCGACGCGCTGCGAAAGCCCATTGAGCACGACCAGGTGATGAACTGCCGCGATTTCCAGCTGGTGATGTCCCACCGCTGCCGCAGGTGCTCGTTTTCGATCGTGCACAGCTCCTGGATCCACTTTTCGACGCGCGACTCCTCGGGCGACACGACGTAGACCAGCTTGTACTGCGCGCGGATGAGGTAGTGCAGCTCGTCGACCGCCTTGGGAATCGGGCGGTTCGGGTCGGTGGCGGCGTTTGCGGCGACGGGGTTGCTCATGGTGCTTACCGGATGTTGCGGTTTCGGAGTTGCTGGTATCGAATTGGGGGGACAACGCTACTCGTCGTCGCCCTTGAGGCTGCCGAAGAGCTCGCGGACGGTGCGTTCCTGCTCACCGAGGTCCTGCACAAGCACGATCGCGGTGTCGTAGAGCAGCTCGGCGTCTTCGGCGAGCTCGCCTTCGGCCGCTTTCTCGATGTTCTGGGCGTACTTGCGAACGAGCCGGGCATTGGCCTTGGAAGCGGCGGCGGCGTCGATGAGCGACTGCACATCTTCCATCTGCTCTTCGGTGAAGGCGGGCGCGGCGACTTCCTCTTCCGGTTCGAGATCCTGCAGCTCTTCGATGCGCTCGGTGGCGGCCTCGAGCTTGGACTGCAGCGAGTCGGTTTTCATCTCGAGCGCCTTGTTCTCGCCCTCGAGCCGCGCCACTTCGTCGCTGCTGTCGCCGGCCGATTCCAGCTTGACCTCGAGCCGAGCGACCTCGCGCTGCAGGTCCTCGATCTTCTCTTCGAGTCGAGCGACCTCGCGTTCCTTGGCCTTGTAGTCGGGGTGTTCGGTGATGTCGGCGGGTCCGGCGGACTTCCGCTCTTCGGCGGCGCGACGCTCGGTTTCGATCTGGCCGCGCAGGTCGTCGGCTTCGCGCTGCTTCTTGCTGATCTCCTGCTGCATCTCGTCGATGCGCCGCATGGAGTTGTGGTAGTCCTCAAGCAGGGTTCGCTTTTCGTGTTCGAGGTCGGAGATGCCGACACCCATCCGCACCTGGCGGATCTCGATGTCCTTGTCGCGCAGGTCGATGCGGAGCTGCTCGATAACGGCTTCCTTCTCCTCGATGACCTCTTGCAGCAGGTTGATCTTGCGTTCGAGCCGGTTGGAGTCGCCACCTTCGCGGTTGAACTGCTCCTCGAGGTTCTCCATCTGGTCGCGCGTCTCACGCAGTTCGTACTCGTTGAGATCCAGCTGCCGCTGCAGCTCCTCGATCTGCCGGTCCTTCTGCGTCAAACGGATCTTGTAGCCCGACAGCTGTTCGGTCGCGTCGGCTTCCTTTTCGCGGGCCTTGGTGATCTGTGCTTCGAGCTTGGTGACCTCGCGTGTCGCCTCGAGCGCCTCGTCCTCACGGTCGGACAGCTCGCCGCGGACGTCTTCGAGGCTGCGGCTCAGGACCTTGTTCTGCTCTTTGAGTTTGACGTACTTGTCGTGCAGGCCGTCGAGCTCGACGCTGTAGCGCGACGCCCTTGTTTCGGCGCTACGGGCCTGGTTTTCGGCTTGTTCGGCGCGCGAGGCGACATCGGCTGCGGACGCTTCGAGCGCGGCCACTTTGCGCCGCAATTCCGCGAGCTCACCGGCTTTGGCGGGACCGTCGTCCACCGCCACGACGACCCGGGACTGACCGGTGTCCATGCCTTTGCGAATCGGCGGGCGATGGATCTCGGCGCGAGGCTTCTCACGCGGCGGCTTCTCGCGAGGCGGTTTCTCACGCGGAGGCTTCTCACGCGGAGGCTTCTCACGCGGCGGCTTCTCGCGAGGCGGCTTTTCGCGGGCCGCGCGGGCGTCCTTTTCGCTGACCTGCGGATTCTGTTGGCTGCGGCGCTGATCGCGCGCCCGACGTTTCCGCTCGCGTTCAGCTTCTTTTTCGGCGCGACGACGGGCGCGTTCATCGGCGCGACTGCGGCTCGAGCTGGCGGCGGCGGCCTTGGGCACGTCACGGCCCATCGTCGTGGGCTGGTTGCGCCGTTGACGCTTTCCGCGGGACGCCGGAGCCGAGGTCGGAGAGCCGTCCTTGAAGTGAATTTCGAGCACTTCGCCACAGCGCACGACGTCGCCGACCCCCACCTCGGCACGCGTCGTCCGATCGTTGTTGATGAACGTGCCGTTGGAGGAGCCGAGGTCCTTGATGTACCAGCCGCTGCCGTCGTGGCCGATGCGGCCATGGTTACGCGAAACCGTGCTCTCCTTGCTGTAGATCGACGAGCCGGGATTACGGCCGATCGTGATGGGCTCGTCTTCCGTCAGGGGCAACTGCACCATCTTGCCCGAGACGTCGCGAAACTCGATGTACATCAATGACCATCCGGCTTGTTGAGCGCCCGGCTTCCCGCTGATCAGCCGCTTGGTGCGTCCGCTTCAAAGCCTGACGACGCTGGCGGGTCCTGACCGCTAGAGAGGGTTCGTTTCCGATGCCTACGCAACGGCCGCCGAGTCTAGGATCCTTGCCGCGCGCGAGCAATAGACGGCAGCATCCGCTCATGGGTGCCAGCAAACTCTCGTCTGCGCCGCGACAAATGGCGCGCATGGTCACGATCAAGGCAGCGCTCATAGGCGCTCGTGGGCTGCGGTGGGCGGCAAATCGCATCGTCGGCCGCCTGAAGACCGAAGTTGAACCCGACGAAGCGACCGAACTGACCGGCTGGCTCTACGACCGCGCGACCCGATACACCCGTCCGGCAACACAGCAGCTCGGCCTGCACGATTTCGAGACCGCGGCGCTTGAAGAGCACTTCCCCGACCCGCCGGCAAACCTCCTGGTGCTCGGTTGTGGCGGCGGCCGCGAGGTCATCGCGCTGCTGCAAAGGGGTTACGAGATCGTCGGTAGCGATCCAGCACGCAACCTCGTCGAAGCCGCGTCCGAGGCCTGTGGCGATCGCGCGATGCTTGTCGTGGGCAAGGTGCAAGACGCCGCCCGATTCAACCAGCACGCGCCGTTCGATGGTGTCATCGTGGGATGGGGCGCCTGGGGTTACGTGCTGCAGGCGTCCGAACGCGTCGAAGCACTGCGCTGTCTCGCCGCCCTTTGCCCCGCGGGCCCGGTCTTGTTGAGCTGGCCGCATCGTCGCACCGAAGCAGTTCACACAGGTGCGGGGGCAGACGGTGTGCCCGGCCAATGGACCGAAACGACCGGCGAATCGTGGCGCGACAACCTGGTGGTCAACCCGGGCACCGGATTCTCGGTCAAGCTCGGCATCGAAGACATCCGTGCCGAAGCAGCAAAGGCCGGGTTCACCGTCGCCCACGATGGCGCGCAAACACGCGGATACGCCCACGTTGTGCTGGTGCCGCAGGGCTGATCGATAGGTTGAGCCGGGCTTAGAAGCCTTTGGCCATGATGGCCGGCATGCCACGTTCGATCTCGCGCACCGCCGACGTCAGGACGGCGAGCGAGTGGCGGTCGTAGGCCTCGATCACCATCGCGATCCCGATCTGCTCGTCGGGGTACTCCTTGATATCCTTGACGGCTGTGCCGCGCAGGCCATCGCCGCGCCAGACGATCTCGAATCGGTTGCCACGCTTGACGCCATGCTCGGCGCCGCGGTCGATGTAGACATAGGAGTACTGGCCTGTGGCGACGGTCTCGTGGTGGAAATCGACGACGGTCGCGACATGCTGGACGGTGTTCTTGACAGGTTTGACCATCGACAGCGGCTCGAAAACGTTGGTGACGAGGTCGCCGCGCGCCATCTCGGAGTGGGCTTTGGTCAGCACCATGGTGACGAGCTTCTTGCGCGTGTTGATGACCTCAGCTTCGCCCAAGAAGTTGATCTTGTAGCCGATGCGTTTGCCGGTGATGGGGTGGGTTACCGGACGCTCCATGCGGTAGACAACGTAGCGATCTTCGAGCCGTACACAGGGGCCGACAAAGCCGATGGCGTCGGTGTCCTCTTCGCTGTCATCGCCTGCCCGCGCCGCTTTGAGCGATCCCTTCTTCACCTCGCTGCAACGCTTGAGCTTGAAGCGCGTGTACACCTCGTCGAGCGTGCCGAGCATGTTGCGTTCCTCGCGGCTCGCTTCGACCACACCGGACTCCCGATAGTCGCGAGCGGAGATGTAGCCGACGCGGCGGGCCAGGAATTTCGGCGTGATGCGGCGGCGTTCAAAGCGCGATGACGCGAACGTGATCGCCTTTTGTTTGGCCATCGGCGCCTTGCGACGGCTCAGGTAGAGCATATCGCCGGGGTAGATGAGGTGAGGGTTGGTGATCTGCGGGTTGTACGACCACAGCGACGGCCAGTACCAGGGCTCGTTGTACAGGCCTTCGGAGATGCTCCAAAGCGTGTCGCCGGGTCGGACGACGTAGGTGCGCTCGCCGGTCTTGGCGGTCCGCTGGACCGAGATCGCGGGGGTGTTGCGGGCCGGCAGTGAAATCGACTGAGCGCTCGCGGCATTGGCCAACAGGCAGCCTGCGACGAGGATGGCAAAGCCCGCGGCAGGGCCGTAGCGATGGGCGTTCATTTGGTGCTCCCCAGCCGACTGAGCTGGCGCTTGGCGATGCGGGCGACAGGCGCGCCGGGAAACATCGAGATGAGCTGTTCAAAGGTCTCGCGCGCGAGCTTGTTTTCGCCGAGATTGCGGTAACACAGGCCGGTCTTGAGCATCGAATCTGGCACCTTGTTGCCCGACGGATAGCGCTCGACCACCTGACCGAAGACGCGGGCAGCCCGCAGCCACAGCGATTGTGCGTACCAGATCTCGCCCATCCAGTAGAGGGCGTTGTCGGACAGCGGATGATCGGGATGGTCGCGCAAGAACGCGGAGAAAGCGTCGCGGGCCGGCCGCAGTTGTGAGGCGTCGAGCAGCGCTTTGGCGGCGCGATAGGCACCTGCGGCGCGTTCAGCGGGGCTCTGGTTTTGCGGCGGAGCCTTTGTCTGGACAGGTCCGGCCGGACGCGTGGTCTTCGCTTTGGGCGGTCGGCCAAGCGCGTTCTTGGAGGGCGCGCCTTTGAGGGCGGGTCTGGCGCTCGATCCGGTCTCACGAACAACACCATCGGGGCCAATGACGACCGAGCGGGTGGCGGGCGCGGACGATGTGGGCATCAGCGTAGGCATCGGGGTGCGGGCTCGGACGGGCATGCGGGACGGTTGCGGACCGGCGAGACGAGAGGGCAGTGGGCGCGAAAGACGAGCGCTCGCCACGGCTGCGGCGCGCGGAGTGGGAGGAACCACGACGTGGGGCAACGAATCGGGCGCGTCCGAGACCGCGTGTCGGTTCACGCGCGCGGCTTGAACCCGCTGCGAGTCGAGCTTGTCCTGCAGCAGGACGAGGCGGTTGCGGAACTCATCGAACTGCACACGCTGGGCAGCTTGGCCGCGGCGGAGCTCGGCGACCTCTTCGTTCAGATCGTTGACGCGGCTTTCCAGTTTGGCGATCTGCGGACCGCCACAACCGACAAAGGTCGCCGCGCAGACGAGTCCGGCAGCGAACAACAAACGCCGCGCGTTCATGGTTTCGAGTGGTCGTTGCAAGACCGTCTCCAAGACGCACCCGTACGTTGGGGCGCATTGTGGATCGTGGAGACGATGGCCCGTGTGTCAAAGAAATCGGCCGCAGCGGGTCACTTGAGACGCTTGCAGGCGCTGAAAAACGTACAGAAAAGCCCGGATTTGCGTGGTTATAACTACCGGGCTAGCAGACTGCGCCGTAAATCGTGTCGGTCATCGTGGGGGACGTAAATGCGGTCTGCCGCGCGGAGCGCGAATTTGGGGTGAGGCCGGAAAAATGACACTTTTTTCGGTCGAGGGGGCTGTTTCAGCCCCCTTGCAGACAACGAGCACCTGCGCCGAGGCGAAGCTTTGGCGCAGTCTGCTACAGAGCTGAAAACTTGAACGACCAGGTCAGTTCGTGCTCGTGCATGAAGCGGTAGCGCAGAAAGTTCTTCACCGCGGCGTCGTCGTTGATCATGGCGCGCACCTCCTCGACGGCCTCGGCCACCGCGTCGAGCTGCTGCTTGGCGCCACCGGGAAAACAGGTCAGCGGCATGTTGCGTCGCATCGAGTCGGCTTTCGACGTCTCGTTGAAGAGCCACTGCGCGACGTCGATGCCCTTCTTCACGTGAACGCCGAGCGTCAGGTGCAGGCACTCCTCGTCGGTCGGTTCAACGAGATGCCAGAAGCCGCGCGGGATGTACATGACGTCGCCACCGCGGACGATGCCTTCGAACAGCGGTTCATCTTCGTCCGGCGTCGGCTTTTCCTTGAACGTCGCCTGGACCGGATCGACCTGGGTCGGCGGATAAATGCGCCACCGCTTGGCCCCGCGCAGGTGCACGGCGAAGATATCCCAGCGATCGAAATGCAGCCCCAGGCCGGCGGTTCCGCTCGGCGGCGAGTAGTAGCCGTTGATGGTGATGTGCTCTTCAAAGGCCGTGAACAGCGCGCGCTGCAGCTTGGCGATGCCTTCGTGCATGCGGGCGACGCCGTTGACGACCAGCGTGGCGCCGTCGCACACGTCGATCAGGTCGGAGACGGTGGTTTCTGGCTCCTTGACCGCGTCGGCAACAGCCTGGAACTTGCCGTGGTGCATGCGGCCGTGCTCATCGACCATCACCCGCGGAAAGCCCTCCTCGAACCCGGCGGCGGCGATCGCGGGCAAGTCGTCCCGGTCGAGGTATTGACGCAACCCGACGGCGGCGCCGGGAAAGTGGGCCGGTTTGTGGGTCCAGGTCTGCTGCCAGAAGCGCTCCCGGTCGCTATGACCGATCAGCTCATCGATGATATTCACGGGCGAGACTCCGCTCTATGGAGGGCCCCGAAACAAGGGCGAGCGTAAGGTGGGCACGGCCCCCAGCGGCGTCAAGGCGGAAACGTGACAACGGGCACACAAACCTCCCAGCAGACTGCGCCAAAGCTTCGCCTCGGCGCAGGTGCTCGTTGTTTGCAAGGGGCTGAAACAGCCCCCTCGACCGAAAAAGGTGTCATTTTTCCGGCCTCACCCCAAATTCGCGCTCCGCGCGGCAGACTGCATTTACGTCCCCCACGATGACCGACACGATTTACGACGCAGTCTGCCACGACCCTTCGAAGGCCCCCGCTCTGTGGCGGCAACGAGCGCTGCTCGCGATCGCGGCGTCGATCGTCGGTCTGCTCGCGGTCGAAGCGCTCGCCTGGGCGCTCATCGGCCCGCCGCACGCCGGTCATCACCGCATCTTCTGCACCTGGGACGAAGCCGTCGGTTGGCGTCTCAAGCCGTCGACCCGGGCGCGCCACAACACGCGCGAATACGACATCGTCGAGAACATCAACGCGCTCGGCCTGCGCGGCCCTGAAACCACCTACGCGAAACCGGAAGGAACGAGGCGCACGCTGTTGCTGGGCGACTCCTTCTTCGAGGGCTACACCGTCGCCGACGACGAGGTCTTGTCCGCGGTCCTGGCCGACCTCAAACCACGCATCGACGGCGCGAAACACGAGGTCATCAACGGCGGCGTCGGAGGGTACAGCACCGACCAGGAGCTTGTCTGGTTGCGCAGATACGGCCGCCGCTTCAAGCCCGACGCGACGGTCGTTGGTTTTTACCTCAACGACGTCTGGTTCAACGCCCAACCGCGCTACCTGCGGGGTCCCAAGCCGTTTTTTCCGGTGCGCGATGGCAAGCTGCCCGACGATCCCGTGCCGCCCGAAAAACCTCGACCGAGCAAGCCGATCGAAGGCATCCACCGCATGACCGCCGCGCTCGCGGAAGTCAGCCACGTCTACCGGAAGCTGCGCCAACAT
>Ga0209992_10000386_pt1 | contig 59911 bp, 52 predicted proteins | sample 2SBtaG_2_FD_182564 | JGI IMG/M metagenome (GOLD analysis project Ga0209992, IMG submission 182564) | Deep subsurface microbial communities from Kolumbo volcano to uncover new lineages of life (NeLLi) - 2SBTROV12_ACTIVE470 metaG (SPAdes)... | ecosystem: Environmental > Aquatic > Marine >... | reverse complement strand
TTTTTTAGACAAAATCATGTTCCCAAATAGTAATTAAATTATAACCTAATTTTTTTATGATTTGTTCACGTTTCATTGTTTTTATATATAAACTACCGGCAGATTCATCAGAAAATGGATGACATTGTTCATTTTCGTTAAATAATTTTAAATTTCCGTGAAATTTATCACCGTAAAACTCATAAATTGTATTATTGGCTTCACAATATCCATCAGCTTTGTATTTTGTTCCTGGTATTGAATATTCACCATCATTCTCTGCATGTTGAATGAATATTCCTTCAGTATTCATTATTGAGTCCAACCAAGATATTGCCTTTTGTGAATAGTGTGGTGTATTAAAACATTGGGGACATCCATTTCTATCACATGTATGTGATTTGGGTCGCTGAAAGAATTCTCCATGTATTGGGCATATAATTTTTATTTTTTTACAGGAATGTGTATATTGGACTGGATATGTGTATTTTTCACCATGTATTAAACATGCATCATTTAAAAATTGGTCATGTGTTTTTGTTATTTTAGCAATTTCTATTTTACATTTTGAACAGCCTTTTCCTGACAAATGACTACCAGGGTTTTGTTTAAATTCTCCATGTATTGGACATGTAATTCTAATAGACGTTATAGAATTCACATATTTATCAGGATAATCATATTTGTTATTATGAACAGTATTAGCTTTATTAATAAATTCTTTTGTTGTTAATTTTTTTGATTTATTACATTTAGGACATCCACTTTTTCCTAAGTGTGAACTGGAACGTTGAAAGAATTCACCGTGTTTTGGGCATATAATTCTTATTTTATCTTTGTTACAAATGTACTCATCGGGATAATCATATTTGTTATTATGGGCTTTATTTGCTTTATTAATAAATTCCTTTGTTGTTAATGTTTTTGTTTTATTGCAGTTTTTACAACCTCTTCCAGATGTATGACCATTAGGACTTTGATAAAATTCACCATGTATAGGGCAAATTATTCTAATGGGTGTTATAGCATTCACATATTCATCAGGATAAGTGTACTTATCACCATGTATATTTTTACATTTTTCAAGAAATTCAGTATTTGTTAGTTTTTTAGACATTTTTTCACTCTCACTTAATAGTATATACTGAAATTTATATAATGTCAATATATTATAAATAAGTATATGAAACTTTATGAACTAGATACTAATCGCACAATTGCTAATCGGAATATGACTCCTGGTGAAAATAGGGATTCAGAAATACAGTTACCTAGTGAATTTTGCCGTGATAGAACATGGTGTGAAAAAGGTTCAAAAGGTAAAAAAATCCGCAAAGATGAATCTAAAATTGGTAGACCTATAAGAAAGGGGCGTATTTGATGAGCACAAAAGAAGTTTGCGAGGGAACGTATGTACCCGGTGATTTGCCAGCTAATAATACGCCTACTAATCCATTAGACCCTAATTGCACCGTACAACCTGTAACAAGTTTGCCTGGCCCGACTTCTTGTCCTACGCCCTCTACTTCAACGTGTAGTGATTTTCAATTAACAAAATTTGATGATACATGTTTTATTAATGGGGTAATTGAAGAGCATTTAAATATTGGTGCGGCAGACATGTTGGTATATAAGTTATTAGGCGTACATGAACAAGGCGAGTTAATTGATTTAGTTGGGAATGGCAATCCTATTTCTAGTGGAGCGGCAATAAATTTCCCTGCGAAGAATGCTTTTACTACATTTGTTACTGAATGGAGAACTTTACAAAAGGGACAAGGAATTATAGATTCTGGATACATTGGATATGATTTTGGTTCGATAAAGTTACCTAATGGTCGCGAACGTTATGGGGTTGATACATCAGTTAACAATAGTATTTCTACTATTAAAATTAAGCAGGGAAACAATTCACAGAACCGCGTAACGCGTGCAAGAATAGAGAGATCATTTGATGGTTTTAAATGGTTTGGTGCCGCTGTAATTGAATTGCCAGATGATAATTGTTTAAATACGATTCATTTTCGTGCTTCTGTAGCTAATCGATATTGGAGAATACGTCCAATAGCATTTAATGGTAGTTCTAATGATTACTGGGCAGTACAAGCCTTAGAAATGATGGATTATTCATTAACACAGTTAAATAATATAGAAGATCATATATGGTTAGAAAATCGCAATCGAGATTATTCTGAAGAGGCTGTTTTATTAAAAGGGACTTATGATTTGTTAGATTCTACAACTGATTTGAGTCGATTTGGTATTGAATTACCTAATCAACAAATGTATATTCAAATGTCGTTTAGTGCAATGGTTGCTGGTTTAGGACGCCCAGTGGTTATTGGTGATATTTTTGAAGTTCCTAGTGAAACTCAATATAATAGTAAATTAGAGCCTATTAAAAAGTATATGGAAATAACAGACGTGGGCTGGAGTACAGAGGGATTTACACCCGGATGGATTCCGACAATTTTGAGATTAGTTGCAATGCCTATGTTGGGAACACCTGAAACGGCTGACATATTTGGTGGTTTAGAAGAGACGCCTGATGAATCTGGTTTAGTAAAATATGGTTTGTTAGATTTAGATGGTATTCGTGGTGAACAACCACAAGTACAAGATTTATCTGAAACTACACATGCAATACAGTCAGAAGCTATAACTAATACTCCTGAATTGGGATCTGATATGGCCGATATACAGGAGTTTGATCAACATCAACGTGATGTGGTAAAAGAACAAACTGGAGCTAATTTGGGCATAATAAGTTCTAACAAAAATCAATTATATGTAGAAGACGCTCTACCTCCGAACCACTTACCTTACACAGAAGCAGATGAATTCCCTGATTTACCTAAAAATGGTGATTATCATAGGCTTACATATAATCAAGTAGGTACTAATATAGCACCACGATTGTTTAGATGGTCAAATGCTAAAGATAGATGGATATGGATAGAAACAGATTTGAGGAAGGCACATAATGAGCAAAAGCCTATATTAAGTGAATTTTTGGCTAGTTCTAATAGAGTTTCATCAGAAAAAGTAGGCAAAAAGTAGTTTTTATGTTATAATTATTTACATGTTTTTAGAAACAGAATTACGATTGATTGGTGTTATCACAAAATCTGGAAGACTTAGCAAAAATGCCAAAAAAATATTAAGAAAAAATCCGGTGCTGAATGATTATATTTTGTGTAATTCACCACAACATGCAGATTCTTTAAAAGAACAAATTTTTTGTATTATTAATAATATAAAAAGTCAACCTATTTGTGACAGTATTAAATGTACAAACACTATAAAATTTAATGAACGATTAAGAAAATATAGTTTATGTTGTTCTGTTTCATGTATAGGATTCTCTAAAAGTGTGGAACAAAAAAGAAAAACCACATGTAAAAATAATTATGGTGTTGATGTACCATTAAAATCTAAAAAAATTAGAGATAAGGTGAAAACTACCAATTTAGAGAGATATGGGGTCGAACATGTATTGCAATCAAAAGAAGTTAAAGATAAAATCAAAAAAACTAATTTAGAGAGATATGGTGTTGATAATACATTTAAATCTAAAAAAATTAGAGATAAGGTAAAGCTGACCAACTTAGAAAAATACGGCGTTGATAATCCATTAAAATCGACAGAGATACGTGAAAAATCTAAACAAACCAATTTGAAAAGATATGGTGTCGAAATTCCTTCACAATCAAAAGAAGTTAAAGAAAAATCTAAACAAACCAATTTAGAAAGATATGGTGTTGATAGTTATACGATGTCAGATGACTTTAAAGAAAAATCTAAACAAACCAATTTAGAAAGATATGGCGTTTATAGTTATTCGATGTCAGATGACTTCAAAGAAAAATCTAAACAAACCAATTTAGAAAGATATGGCGTCGAATATGTATTTCAATCAAAAGAAGTTAAAGATAAAATCAAAAAAACCAACTTAGACAAGTATGGTGTCGAAAATGTATTTCAATCAGAAGAAATTAGAGCAAAGGTAAAACAAACCAACTTAGATAAATATGGTGTTGATAATACATTTAAATCGACAGAAATTAAAGATAAAATAAAACAAATCAACTTAGAAAGATATGGTGTTGATAGTTATATGATGTCAGATGACTTCAAAGAAAAATCTAAACAAACCAATTTAGAAAGATATGGCGTTTATAGTTATTCCCAAAAACATATACCAGAAGATGTATTAAATAAAATGGAGAATGATAAATGGTTATATATTAAACATGTTTTAGAAAAAAGAAATTTATTAAATATATCACAGATTTTAGGAATTTCTGATACTACGGTAAAGCGGCATTTAGTTATACATGATATACCACAATTTTATTATAGTTATTCTAATGGCGAACGTGAAGTAGCACAATTTTTAATAGATGCAGGGGTTTATATTTCGCGAAATGATAGAACAATAATAAAGCCATTAGAGTTAGATATAGTAATTCCTGACAAAAAAATAGCTATAGAATATTGTGGTTTATATTGGCATTCTGAATTTTTCAAAGATAAAACATATCATTTTAATAAAATGAAGATGTGCAATGAGGCGGGATACAGATTAATAACTATTTTCGCGGATGAATGGATTTATAGAACGAATCAGGTTCGGTCTGCATTATTATCTAAACTTGGAATTGATAACAGACCAAGAATTTATGCTAGAAAAACTGATATTATAATACCTAATAAACAACAAAAGAAAGATTTTTTTGATAAGTATCATATACAAGGTGATGCTAATAGTAGTATAGAGATAGGTTTATTATATCAAAATGAAATTGTTGCTATAATGTTGTTTACCAAAAATAAAACTTCATATATTCTAACACGATATGCTACTAAAAATCGTGTTGTTGGTGGTTTTAGTAAAATATTATCACATTTTAAAAAAATATATACACCTAAAAAAATAATTAGTTTTGCAGATAGGAGATGGTCAGAAGCAAACATGTATTTGTCTACTGGTTGGGTTATAGATAGTATATTAGCACCAGATTATAAATATGTAATAGGCGATAAGCGTTTGCATAAATTTGGTTTTAGACATAAACATTTAAAAAATAAATTATCTGTATATGATGAAAAATTAACTGAGCACGAAAATATGATAAATGCTAAAAAATATAGAATTTATGATTGTGGACTTATAAGGTTAAAATATGGCATTTAATAATCATTATTATGATGAACAAATAAAGAAGTATATAATTCAGTTTATGATGATATTTGGTAATATGAAGGTTAAAATAGGTAAAAATGAACGTGAGCCAACCTCTCATTTAATATCTGTTCCGATATTTTTTGGTAATAAAGATAGGGTAGTAGCACACATACTTAATGATAACACACAAAATAAACTTTTGCGATTGCCTGCTATGAGTTGTGTCATTCAAAATATAGAAATGGCACCAGAAATGCGTAAAGGAATAGGGAATGTACGTAGACAAACATTTGCACCTGTTGGTGGTGTAGTCCCCGATGATGTAAAAGTTGTAAAACAACAAATGCCAATTCCATATTCTATGACGGTAGAATTAGCAATATGGACATCTAATATGGACGAACGATATCAAATATTAGAACAAATATTAATGTTATTTGATCCTATTGTTCAGATTCAAAAAAATGATGCATTATTTGATTGGACGAAATTGAGTATGATAGAACTATTGTCAGTTAATTATGAAGATAATTATCCTATAGGAACTGATACCAGAATAATTGTATCCAATTTGACATTTAAGTTTCCGATATGGATTTCGGCACCAGCTAATGTAAAAGATGATTTTGTGCAAGATATTTATGCAAGAATCGGTGCAGTTGATTTTGATTCTATGAGTTCAGAAGAAATTATCGCTGATCTTGATCAACAAGGAGTTCATTATAATCTTATAGCTTCACTTGATTCTATTAATATACCAGAATTTGGTACTGGTTCACCACAAACTTAAAAGGTTTGTCAATGTTTTGAATATGTCCATACGGAATTACCACAATCCCAAAACCTATTCCATCCATTATTCTGCATGTTTTCCCATTCCGTAAGATTTTCATCAAAAATAGGTAATAATTTTTTTAGTTTGTGTTTTTGGAATTTTATTCGAGAATAAACATTCAAACAATCATTTTTATTAAAATACCAATAATTTGGCTTGGTTATGTGTGATATTTCAAAATCTAATTTCTTATATACATTTCCTGTACCATATCGGATATCACAATAACTTATTACGGATTTAGGCTTGTGCGTTTTTGTGAAATGTTTGAATAATTTACTAGCACCACCTACTATGGTATGATCTAATAAAGAACAAAATCTTAATAATTCGTAATCATGCATTTTATTAAATCTAGGTTCCCCAAATGTCATTAAACTTACTAAAACACCTTTATTATATAATCCATAAGAATATTTACATCCAACATTACCTTGTATATGATTATTGTTAAGGAATGTTTTAGAATCTATTTTAGATACCAATTTAATAATACAATTTCTAGCATATATTTTAGTCGTATTATTTAATAATGAGTTTATTCTCGACTTTATTATATCCTGTTTAAGTAACCATTCATGTTCGAAAATATGTATTAATCTAATTCCTTTTTCATTACATAACTTCGTTTTATTTAAGTGATAATCTTTATTTTTGCCAAATAATTCAGAATGCCAGTATAATCCATTATATTCAATCGCAAGATTTAATTCGGTAATTAATATATCTAATTCATAAGGTGGTATAATGTTCCTGCAATTAGATTGTATATTTAAATTTGTTGCTTCACATATTTTTCGCAATTGAATTTCAGATGTAGAACTTTTATTTGGCTTATAAAAATTATGTTTTTTAATATACAAATATACAGTAGAATGCGAAATATTTAATTCTTTGGATATATCTAATATAGACATGTTTTCAGTTACATATTTATCTTTTAACCATTGTGTATTATTTAATTTGTCTAGTGTTTTTTGAGTTATATTTTTATATGAAAAATGCTCTACGCCATATTTAGATAAATTGGTCTTTTTTATTTTATCTTTGACTTCATGTGATTGTAATACACAATTTGTTCCATATTTTTTTTGTGATGACTTCTTTTTCTGATTTTTTATTTCTTCTGATTGTGAAGGATTTTCTACACCATATCGCTTTATATTGCTTTGTATTATTTGCTTTTTTATTCGCTTAGATTGAAATACATTCTTAACACCATATTTTTCGATATTTGTTTTTTCAACTTTGGCTAGACGATGTGCATCTTTATTTGCACATGTTTTTGAACAATAAGTTCTATACATCTTCTCCTTCCATCTAGTATGTGTTTTATTACAATGAAGACATAGCGGCGGATTTTTAGTGTTTAAAATATGCCATATTCGTTGACGTAACGGGGCTGTGTTTAGATATGCAGTCTCTTTTATTATATCTTTATATAATTGTCCATGTATTGTTATTATCGGGCGTAAGTCTTCTGTAAGGTCAATTTCATTTAATTGGTCTTTAATATTCACTTTAAATATGTCCATACGGAATTACCACAATCCCAAAACCTATTCCACCCATTATTCTGCATGTTTTCCCATTCCGTAAGATTTTCATCAAAAATAGGTAATAATTTTTTTAGTTTGTGTTTTTGAAATTTTATTCTGGAATATACATGCATAGAGTTTTTATTAAAATACCAATAATTTGGTTTAGTTACATGTGAAAAATTCATTCCTATTTGTTTATATACATTACCAGTTCCTAATCGTAAATCACAGTAGCTTATTATGGATTGAGGCGAATGTGTCTTAATGAAGTGTCTATATAGTTTACTTGCACCACCTACTACCGTATGGTTTAATATTGTACAGAATCTTAATAATTCATATTCATGTGTCTTATTGAATCTAGGTTTACCAAATGTCATAATACTAATTAATTTATTGTTATAATATAATCCATATGAATATTGAAATCCTATGTGGCCTTGCATATGATTATTATTTAAAAATTCTTTTGTATCAGCCTTTGATACGCTGGCAATTGTACACTTCCGTCCATATATTTTAAATGTGTTATGTAATATCGAATTTAGTCTCGATTTAATAATATTTTGTTTATATAACCATTCATGTTCGAAAATATGAATTAATCTAATATTCTTTTCTAAACATAAAGTAGTTTTGTTTATATGATAATTTTTATCTTTACCACATAATTCGGAATGCCAATATAATCCATTATATTCTATTCCTATCTGTTCTTGTTCAAAGTATAAATCAATTTCATATGGTGCTATTATTTTTTTGGAATTTAAAATAATTTTACTAGAATACATGTTTTGACAGAATTCTAAAACATCCTGTTCTGCTTGGGATCGACTCTTGTTTCTAAGTGTTATATTTAGTTTTCTACAATATTTGCTCAATGTTGCAGGTGATATATTCAATTCCTCACTTATACTAATTAAAGTTTTTTCTTTTAATTCATTTTCTAACCAGTCTTTATTATTCAGTTTTTTTAGTATTTCTTTTGGAATGCGTTTTTGTAATGCATGTTCGACACCATGATTAATTAACATGGTTTTCTTCATTTTATCTTGAATTTCTTTATTTTGTAATGCATGTTCGACACCATGATTAATTAACATGGTTTTCTTCATTTTATCTTGAATTTCTTTATTTTGTAATGCATGTTCGACGCCATGATTGATTAACATGTTTTTTTTAATTTTATCCTTAATTTCTTCATTTTGAAATGGATTGCTAACACCATACTTGTCTAAATTCGTTTTTTTAATTTTTTCTTGACATTCTTTAGTTTTAGAATAATTATCAACGCCATACTTGTCTAAATTCGTTTTTTTAAATTTTTCTTGACATTCTTTAGTTTTAGAATAATTATCAACGCCATACTTGTCTAAATTCGTTTTTTTAAATTTTTCTTGACATTCTTTAGTTTTAGAATAATTATCAACGCCATACTTGTCTAAATTCGTTTTTTTGATTTTTTCTTTAATTATTTCATTTTGAAATGGATTTTCTACCCCATATTTTTTTAGATTTGTTCTTTTTATTTTTTTTAATCTAGTAATATTTTTTGCTGCACAAATGTTTGAACAATTAATCAAGTACGCTTTCTTATTCCATTTTGTATAATTAATTTTGCATGTTGCACATAAAGGTGGTGTTTTTGTATTATTCAGAATATGCCATATTCGTTGACGTAGTGGTGCTGTTTTTAAATATGGCGTTTTAGAAATTATATCATTATATAGGATACTATTACGTGGTATGTGTTTTTGTAAGTTATCAGTATAATTAATTTTTTTTAGTTGTTCTATTATATTCATTATATTAGTGTAACATATTATGATAATTATTGCAATATGTATAAATATAATTGAAGCCAGTTCAGTTTAGAGTTTACTGAATCCACGGCACAAACAAAACTCGATGGAAACATATATAAGGAGATTTCCAATGGCACAATTAGTTAGCCCAGGTGTATCAGTAACAGTCAATGATGATTCTTTCTTCATACCCAGTGCTGCCCCCACGGTCCCTTTGTTCTTTATTGCAACAGAAGAAGACAGATTTCAAGCGGATGGAATCACAACAGCCCCAGGCACATTTGAACATAGTATTATTCGAACAGTAACATCATTAAGACAATCACAAGAATTATATGGCGTTCCACGTTTTTTACGTGACGCAAGTGACAATCCCCATCACGGTGATGCGAGAAATGAGTATGGTCTTTTTGCATTAAATCAATTTTTATCACAGGGTTCCTTAGCATATGTAGTTCGTGTTAATGTAAACTTGAATGATGATATTAATTATATTCGTGATCTTTGGGATCGTAAAATAACAGAAGCATCTTTTGCATTAGAGAATGCTGTTAACATATTGATACAGGAAACGAACGCTATTTCTAGTAAGTTTCCAGGTGATGGACCATGTGCTGGATATCAAGAAGTATTATTTGGAACGGTTGGTTCACCAAGTATACCTATTCCTAAAGCACTTACCGACCTTGCTGGTTGGATTCCAATGGTTTCGGGTTCGCCTGCATTACCTGTACCTGTAACAGCAACAATTACGATTGATGGTATTGGTGTACCTATTTCATATAGTCCAGTACTTGGTACAGAAACTATACAGGATGTATTAAATATCCTTAATATACAATTAGCTGGTGCTGGGACTGCGACGTTAGTTTTGGGTAAGATTCACATAGAAAGTGCTACTACTGGTTTAACTTCTTCAGTGTTCATCGTAGATGGTACAACTAATCCATTCTTTGGTACATTAACAGATTTTAGCGGATTTGCTGCTCCCGTTGGTGGATTGAATGGTTATAAAGAAACTGTTACGGTTGCTGAATATATTTCATTAGTTAATCAGGTTATGACTGATATCGTTTATACTTCATATACCTTTAGAACTGTAGAAAATGATTTTGAAGATGACCATACTGCATTGCCATTACCTATTTTTGAAAATGGTTTTGATTTTCCATCTACTGGTGGTTTTCTGGGTGTTGCTGGTGATGCAGCGGCGTTTGCAGCGGCACTATTAGGAAGCAATCCATCATTTCCTGATGAGTTTACCCCTCAAGATGCATCTGATACTTTGGTATCGTCTGCTGATGATTTTAAATTCACACAGGAATTTGCTAATAATACAAGCTTAGGTGCTAATGATGCAGCACGTAGAACAGCTATTACTGTAGCTTTTCAGGCAGAAATTAATAGCAATCTTGATATTCGTTCAGAAAACTTTGAATTTAACTTGGTATTAACACCTGGTTACTGGGAAACAGTTGACGAAATGTTATCATTGGTTGTTGGCGTTGACGTTAAAGAAGAAGCTTTAATTATTGCTGACACACCAAGCACATTCACACCTGCTGAAGTTGTTGCTTGGGCAGGAACTACGGCACGTCAAACTTCTGAACATATTGCGTATTATTACCCATGGCAGTTAGCTTCTAATTTGGATGGATTTAATGTTTTAGCTGCTCCTTCTGGAACAGCACTTCGCGTGTATTCTTTTAGTGATAATGTTGCATTTTTGTGGTTTGCACCTGCTGGTACACGACGTGGCTTAGTAGTTGGTGTTACAGATTTGGGTATTGCTAGTGGTACTTTGGGCGAACCTACCGAGTTTGTTCAAGTTTATACAAACCAAGGTCAACGTGATGATTTATACAAGTATTTTACTAACATTAATCCAATTGTATTCTTCCCAGGCCGTGGTATTTTGGTTTGGGGTCAGAAAACGGTAGCACCAAACGCTAGTGCAGTAGATAGAGTCAATGTAAGTCGTTTAATAAGTTATATTCGTCGTCAATTACGTAAGAACACTTTATCTTTTGTATTCGAACCTAATGATCAGCTTACTCGGGATAACTTGAAGGCTGTTGTGGATGCATTCTTGAGTGATATTCTGGTTAAACGTGGTTTATTTGATTTTGCGACCATATCTGATGAAACTAATAACACACCAGATAGAATAGACAGAAATGAGATGTACATTGACGTTGCTTTGAAACCAGTACGTGCGGCGGAATTCATTTTTATACCTATAAGGATTGTAGCTACAGGTGCAACAATTTGATTTTTTATAATATTGTTTTATAAGTAAAAAAAGCCGATTTTTTAATCGGCTTTTTATTGCTTTTTTTAAGAAATATGTTATAATAGATATATATATGAAAAAATATTCAAATGAACTTAAAAATTTATTTCTTGATATTAAAATCAAAAGACCATCTTCTAAATGTAGAGAAGGTTCACCTTTGGGCGACTTATTGAGAAAAGAAACTTCGTTTTTGGTTGGCAATCCTAGATTATCAGTTAGATTGTGGTATGTACAAAATGATATTTTTGAACAGGTTAAGTGTCTTAATTGCGAAACATGTACTGATATAAATATCACTAAGAATGGTGCTAAAATTCGATTTTGTTCATTAAAATGTAGAAGTGAGTATAAAGATGAATCCGGTTTAACTATTCAACAAAAAAATGGCATAAAACAATCATTAACCAAAAAAAAAATTAATAAAACTGGATTGTCTATATCTCAAGAAGGTGCTATAAAAGCCTCTAAAACTATGAGAATAAAGGACACACAGGGATTATCTATTTATGAAAAATCTTCCGCGAAACAACGTAAAACAAAGGCTATTATAAATAATAATACAGGACTAACTAAAGCACAAGAGATTGGATTAAAAGCCAAAAATACTTTATCTAAAATAGATCCTAAAACTGGGTTAACGGGTTTTCAAGAGATTGGATTGAAAACCAGTAAAACATTACTAAATAATCCAGAAATATCTAAAAGCCGCGTGAAGAAACGCGAAAAAGTTTTATCTAAAATAGATCCTAAAACTGGGTTAACTGGTTTTCAAGAGATTGGATTGAAAGTAAGTGAAGTATTAAATACATTAAATTCGGAAACAGGATTAACTAAAGCACAAGAGATTGGATTAAAATCTAAAAATACTTTATCTAAAATAGATCCTAAAACTGGGTTAACTGGTTTTCAAGAGATTGGATTAAAATCTAAAAATACTTTATCTAAAATAGATCCTAAAACTGGGTTAACTGGATATCAAGTAAATGGATTGAAAATAAAAGAAACATTAAATACATTAAATTCGGAGACAGGATTAACTAAAGCTCAAGAACTTGTTTTGAAATCAAGTGAAACAAATAAAAGAAAGTATTATAAATTTTTAGTAAAATCGTTTCCTGTTGATTACGAACTATTAACTACAGAAAACGAATATATTTCAGATACAGAATATAAATTTAAATACAAGCATCTAAAATGTGGTAATATAGGATTTAAAGTGGGACAAGAGGATATTAGATGTATTAAATGCTATCCTTATAATAGATCAATAGCAGAAAAAGAAGTTTTTGAGTTTTGTCAATCTTTGACTGATAACGTAGTTTCAAATACAAGAAAGATAATAAATCCCAAAGAATTGGATATTTATTTACCTGAATATAATTTGGCTATTGAATACGATGGTTTATATTATCATTCGACGGATTGTATTGAAAATGAACGTAGTGATTATCATTTAAGAAAAACACAAATGTGTTTGAATAATAATATACAATTATTTCATATTTTCGAAAATGAATGGAATGATATAGTAAAACAAGATATTTGGAAGTCTATTATTGCAAATAAAATAGACAAATCTAATAAAATTTATGCTAGAAAATGTGAAATAAAACATGTCTCGTCTAAAGAAAGTAAAGAATTTCTTATAGATAATCATCTTCAAGGCTCGGTTAACAGTTCTATTAGAATAGGTCTTTACTATAATAATGAACTTGTGTCTATAATGACATTTGGCAAATCACGATATAATAAAAAAGTGGATTGGGAGCTTGTGCGTTATTGCAATAAGAAATATAATTCCGTTATTGGTGGTGCTTCTAAACTATTCAAATATTTTAAACGGAGTCATAATGGAATAATTATTTCATATGCAGACATGCGAAAATCTAATGGTAATTTATATAAACAATTAGGATTTAAATTGGATCATATATCTAAACCAAATTATTGGTATTATTGTCATAACCGTACAGGATTATTATTGGAATCACGTTTAAAATATCAGAAGCACAAATTAAAAAATATATTAGGAAATTTTGATCCGTGTTTAACTGCATCAGAAAATATGTATAATAATGGTTTTAGAAAAATATATGATTGTGGTAATCAAGTTTGGATTTATGGCTGAATAATATTTATAAAGACTCTAGCGGAAGTCTGCTACAATATTGATTTATAATACCAAAGGCATAAATTTGACTTAACTAAATAATCCTTGTATAATGATGTATGAGGATTATTTAAAGAAAAGGTAAAAAATAATGCAAGAAAAATATGAACGAGATATACCTAAACATATTTTGGATAAATTAAATGATAAAAAATGGATGTATGATGAACATGTAGTACAAGAAAAACAATTATCACAAATTTCGAGAGAATTGAATGTATCTTATGATATGGTAGAGAGATATTTACATTCACACGGAATACAAAATTTTATGTTTTCTATGGACGAAAAGGAATTGGGTGATTATATTGAATCATTGGGCGTAGAAGTTATTAGGAATGATAAAACAATCATAAACCCATTAGAATTAGATATTGTAATTCCTTCACAAAAATTGGCTATAGAATATTGTGGATTGTATTGGCATACTGAGTTTAAGGGCAAATCAAGTATCTATCACAAATATAAACTGGATAGATGTAACGAAAATGGTTACAGATTGATAACATTATTTGAAAACGAGTGGTTAAATAAAAAGGAATTAATAAAGAAAAAAATAAAACATATAATTTTTAAAACTAAAGACCGGCCTATATATGCTAGAAAAACACATGTTAAGCTTGTTAATTCTAATATTAAAAATGATTTTATGAATCAACATCATATACAAGGTAAAGGATTAGGATCTATATCATTGGGATTATATTTTGAAAATGAACTTGTATCACTTGTAACGTTTGTAAATAATAAGAATAATTATGTTTTAAATAGATTTGCTTCAAGTAAACAGGTTGTTGGTGGTTTTTCTAAGTTATTAAAATATTTTATTAATAATTATCCAAAAAAAGAAATTATTACTTTTGCAGATTTACGATGGAGTGAAGGTAAGTTATATGAAAAAACAGGATTTAAATTAGATAAAGAACTCGAACCAGATTATTACTACATATATAATGGCGAATTACGCCATAAATTTGGATTTAGGCGTAAAGCTTTGGCAAAAATGTTACCCAATTTTGACCCAACTTTAACCGAATATGAGAATTGTATAAATCATGAAATATACAGGATATGGACTTGTGGTTTAAAACGATTTACATATACGGTGTAAATTGTTTTAATATTTTGACCATATTAATTTAAGTTTTCCGCAGTCCCATATTTGTTTATACCCCAATTTATTGAGAATATCTTTTTTTGATAATGTATTGTCGTGTCCGTTTTCGATAAGATGTTGTTTTGTAATGAATCTTCTATGAAAACGATTCTTGTCATTAGTCCACCATAATGCCGGTTTTGTGACATCAACCAAATTAAATCCTATATGATCTTTTACAAGTCCTGTAAACCATCTTCTATCTACAAATGCTATAACATTTTCATAATTTTTTTGTTTTATGGCATATTTAAACATTTTAGATCCCAAACCAGGATTGTTTTTCTTGTTAGTAACAAATCGTTTTAATTCTATAGTATTTTTATTAGTATTTTCGCTTGTTGTATTCCCGAAAACCATAACACCAATTAACTCGTCCTTGTGATATGCTCCTATTCTATAAGACCCGCATCCACCGGCATTTAATAGATGATATGCATTTAAAAAGTTTTTTGCAGTTTTCCATTTAATTTCTTTGATAACAGTTTTCCTAGCATATACACCCTTTTCACTTTTGTTGAAGAAATGTTTTAATGTGTCTTTGCATTTATCTTGTTGATCACGCCATTCATCTTCAAAAATATGAATAACCCTTATTCCATTGTGTTCACACATTTTCGTTTTTTCTAAATGATAATTTTTTGGTTTATTAGAATGCCAAAATAAACCATTATATTCTATTGCTATGTTGTAATCAGGACAATAAATATCAAGTTCCATTGGTGGTATTATAGAACGACTATTTCTAATAACTTTTACTCCTAAAGTACTTATCCAGTCACCTATTTCTTTTTCTGCTTGTGAAAAAAAATAATTTTTTATCGGTAAATTAAATTGATGAAATCTATTTTCAACAGTAGATCCACATACTCCGAGTTCACGTGCAATTTGTGCTAGGGGCTTTTGTAATTTAACATGTTCATTTTCTAGCCATATTTTATCGCCCAATTTTTTGAGGGTAGAAGAATGTATATTGCGTTGTGAATAGTCAAAAAAGACATTTTCTGTTCCGTATCTTTTAAAATTGGTTTCTTTTTGTTTAATGCGTGATTCTTTACTTATTATGTTCCATTCGACACCATATTTTTCTAAATTAGTTTGTTTTATTTTATCTTTTATCTCTTCTGTACGAATGGGAACTTCATTGCCATATTTTTTTAAATTAGTTTGTTTTATTTTATCTTTTATCTTTTCTGATTTGAAAGGATTTGTAACACCATGTCTTTCTAAATTGGTTTTTGCAGTTTTTTCTTTAATAGAATTACCAAGTTTTTCGTGCGTAGCTTTTAGTGTATTTTTTACTTTTTCAGATATGTTTTTATTTTTGGTTGGATTATCAACGCCATATTTTTTTAAATTTGTTTCTTTGATTTTTTCTTTAATAGATGTTGCTTTTGAAATACATTCCACGCCATATTTTTCTAAAACTGTTTGTTTGCGTTTATTCAAAATATCGTCATCATTATTAGCACACTTTGATCCACAATATGTTCTATATTCTAGTGCATCTTTGTTCCACGAAACGCGTCTTTTACACATTTTGCATGTAGGAGACCCATATAATTCATTTTCTATATGCCATATTCTTTGTCTGATTTTTGCAGTTTCAGGAAGAAACATAGTTTTTTGTAATAGTTCTTGATATTCTGGATGAAACCGCAGCCCACCTATCTTTTTGTATTCTTTAGATTTTTTAATAAGTTTTGTTAAATTTTCATTCATTTTATGTGACCGTTATAAATACTATATATATTTAGAACATGGAAAAAGGAGAAAGTTCAACATGGCAAGCATAACAGATATTGGGATTCCAGGCGTCGGTAACGGGATTTTACAACCAAAACTAAAGAATAAATGGCGAGTAACATTTGCTAGCATTGGTGGCGGTGTAGATTCACAACCATTATCTATGCAAGTAGTTACTGTTGCACGCCCAGTTATTACTTTTGAAGAAGTACCGTTGAATCGTTATAATTCACAAGCATGGATTGCTGGTAAGCATACATTTGAACAAATGACAATGACAGTTGAAGATGATGTCACTGGAACCGCTACGCGAGTTATACAAGATCAAGTACAAGCACAGCAATTCTTGATTGGTGCAGAAGGTCCATTTTTGGCAAGTAGGGGTGAAGGTTCACTTTATAAGTTTGTTACTACTTTAGATATGTTAGATGGTAACGAACAGGTCATAGAACAATGGTTTATGGAAGGTTGTTGGTTGCAATCTGTTGATTATACTGATTTAGATTATTCTGATAGTACAGCAGTGCAGATTACACTAACTATGCGTTATGACCATGCAAGACAACTTATTGGCGGTTATGACCAAGGCGAAGGCGTGGCTCTAGGCGGACCTGCTAATGCTAATAAAGTTCCAGGAGCTAATCAATAAAGGATTGGAGATGTAGGGAAACATTGAATATGGAAGTTTCCAAAGGATGGTGAGAAACACAGGGATGTGTCATATTTTTGAAAGGGGGATGTTTAACATCCCCCTTTATATTCACGCTCCCAAATAGTGATTAAATTATAACCTAAATCTTTTATGATTTGTTCACGTTGCATTGTTTTTATATATAAGCTACCGGCACATTCATCAGAAAATGGATGACATTGTTCATTTTCGTTAAATAATTTTAAATTTCCGTGAAATTTATCACCGTAAAACTCATAAATTGTATTTGTTTTTTCACAGTATCCATCAGCTTTATACTTGGTTAGTGGTATTGAATATTCACCTTTGTTCTCTGCATGTTGAATATAAATATTTTCTTTTTTTGCTATTTTGTTTAACCAAGATATTGCCTTTTGTGAATAATTTGATTTGGCACATTGGGGGCATCTGGTTGGCCTACGAGATACGTGATCATGTGGTCTTTGATAAAATTCACCATGTATTTGACAAATAATTTTTATTTTTGAATGAGCATTAACATATTCATCAAAATAAGTATATTTGTTATTATGAACTTCATTTGCTTCTGATTCAAATGTCTTAAAGTTTTTTGTTAATGCATTTTTGGTTTTAATAAACCCGCATTTTTTACAGCCTTGACCGCTAAAATGCATTTTCGGTGTTTGTAAAAATTCACCATGTATTGAGCATATTATTGGTATTGGTGTAACATAATTTATATAATCTACATATGTATATGTATTATTATGTATACGGTTAGCTTTTTTAACAAATTCCGAAAATTTTAATGTATTTTTTTCAGAATTTATTTGGTTTCCACATTGTTTACACCCTTTACCTGATAAATGGCCGTGTGGTGTTTGAAAAAAAACGCCATGTATTTGACAAATAATTTTTATTTTAGTTTCGGAATTGACATATTCACCAAGATATTCATATTTGTTATTATGAATTTTATTTGCTTTTTCAATAAATTGTTTGTTTGTTAATTTTTTAGGCATTTATATTCACGCTCCCAAATAGTGATTAAATTATAACCTAAATCTTTTATGATTTGTTCACGTTGCATTGTTTTTATATATAAGCTACCGGCACATTCATCAGAAAATGGATGACATTGTTCATCTTCTTCATATAATTCCAAATTGCCATGCCAACAATCACCATAGAATTCATATATCGTATTATTGACTTCGCAATATCCATCAGCTTTATATTTTGTTCTTGGTATTGAATATTCACCACCATTCTCTGCATGGTGAATATGAATATTTTCCTTTTTTGCTATTTCGTTTAACCAAGATATTGATTTTTTAGAATATCCTTTATAAGAAGTACATTTTTGACAACCTTGTTTCTCATTTAAATGTGAGCTAGAACGCTGATAAAATTCCCCATGTATTGGACAAATAACTTTAATTTTAGTTCTAGCATTAATATATTCATTAGGATAATCATATTTGTTATTATGAATTTTGCTTGATCGCGTAATAAATATTTTGGTTGTTAGTTTCTTATTCTTATTCTTATTTTTATTACTACATGACGGGCAACCATGTTTAGATAAATGTGAACTAGATTGTTGATAGAATTCACCATGAATAGGGCAGATTATTCTAATGTTAGCCCTAGCATTTGTGTATTCATCAGGATATTCATATTTATTATTATGAATAGTATGAGCTTTTTGAATGAATTGTTCGTTTGTTAATTTCGCCGATTTATTGCAATAAGTACATTCATGTCCAGATAAATGTTTATTTGGTGTTTGAAAAAAATCACCATGTACTGGACAAATAATTCTAACTTTAGTATATGAATTGATATATTCATCAGGATATTCATATTGGTTGTTATGTATAGCATTAGAACGATAGATGAATTCTTTATATTTTAGCTTTTTCTTAGTACTACATGTCGGACAGCCTTGACCAGATAGATGATTATCACTTCTTTGATAAAATTCACCATGTATTGGACAAATAATTTTAATTTTAGTTTTTACATTAATATATTCATCAGGATAAGTATATTTGTGATTATGAACTTTATTTGCTTTTTGAATAAACTCACTAGTTGTTAATTTTTTAGACAAAATCATGTTCCCAAATAGTAATTAAATTATAACCTAAATTTTTTATGATTTGTTCACGTTGCATGGTTTTCATATATAAACTACCGGCAGATTCATTAGAAAATGGATGACATTGTTCGTTTTCGTTATATAATTCCAAATTGCCATGCCAAATATCGCCATAAAACTCATATATTGTATTATTGGCTTCACAATATCCATCAGCTTTATAATTTGTTCCTGGTATTGAATATTCACCTTTGTTCTCTGCATGTTGAATATGAATATTTCCCTTTTTTGCTATTTCGTTTAACCAAGATATTGCTACTTTTGAATATCCACACAATGAACATTTAGTACAACCATTTCCCGCTAAATGTCCGTTTGGTCTTTGATAAAATTCACCGTGTATTGGACAAATAATTTTTATTTTATTTTTTGAATTTATGTATTCATCAGGATAAGAATATTTCTGATTATGAATGTTATTGGCGTGTTCGATAAATCTTTCTGTTGTTAACTTTTTATTATTATTAGAACATTGGGGGCATCCATATTCTTTATTTGTATGATCATTAGGTCTTTGATAAAATTCGCCATGTATTGGACAAATAATTTTTATTTTATTTTTTGAATTTATGTATTCATCAGGATAAGAATATTTCTGATTATGAATGTTATTAGCGTGTTCGATAAATATTTCTGATGTTAATTTTTTATTATTAGAACATTTTGGACATCCATATTTTTTATTTGTATGACTAGCAGGTTTTTGATAAAATTCGCCATGCACTGGACAAATAATTTTTATTTTAGTTTGTGAATTTATATATTCATCAGGATAAGAATATTTGTTATTATGAACTTCATTTGCTTTTAGAATGAATTCAGGTGTTGTTGGCTTTTTACGTCCACTACAAATTTGACATCCACCACCTTTTAAATGATATTTAGGTTTTTGATAAAATTCGCCATGTACTGGACAAATAATTTTTATTTTTGAATGATTATTAACATATTCATCAGGATAAGAATATTTGTTATTATGAACTTCATTTGCTTTTTGAATGAATTCAGGTGTTGATATTTTTTCAACATTTGTGCATTTAACACAACCACTTCCAGCTAAGTGTCCGTTTGGTCTTTGATAAAAAGCACCATGAACAGGGCATATTATTTTTAGTTTAGTATGTGCATTAACATATTCATCAGAATAAGTATATTTGTTATTATGAACTTCATTTGCTTTTTTGATAAATTTTTTTGATGTTAATTTTATATTATTAGAACATACACCACATCCACTACCACGTAAATGACCATTAGGTGATTGTAAAAAAGCACCATGAACAGGGCATATTATTTTCAGTTTAGTATGTGCATTAACATATTCATCAGGATATTCATATTTGTTATTATGAACTTTATTTGCTTTTATATAGAACGTTTTTTTATGTTTATAGATGTTATTATATGAACTGTTTATTCTCCCACATTTAGCACATTCCTCACTTCGTAAATGACTATTAGGTGATTGTAAAAATTCACCATGAATAGGGCAAATAATTTTTATCTTTGTTGCAGAATTTATATATTCATCAGGATAAGAATATTTGTGATTATGAACTTTATTTGCTTTTTCAATAAATTCTTTATTTGTTAATTTTTTAGGCATTTAAATTCATTTTCCCAAATAGTGATTAAATTATAACCTAAATCTTTTATGATTTGTTCTCGTTGCATGGTTTTCATATATAAACTACCGGCAGATTCATTAGAAAATGGATGACATTGTTCGTTTTCGTTATATAATTCCAAATTGCCATGCCAAATATCGCCATAAAACTCATATATTGTATTATTGGCTTCGCAATATCCATCAGCTTTATAATTTGTAGTGGGAATATTATATTCACCTTTGTTCTCTGCATGTTGAATATGAATATTTCCTTTTTTTGCTATTTCGTTTAACCAAGATATTGCTTTTTGTGAATAACCTCGTTTAGAACATTGGGGGCATCTGGTTGGGCTACTATGTACGTGATCATGTGGTCTTTGATAGAATTCGCCATGTATTGGACAAATGATTTTCAGTTTAGTATGTGCATTAACATACTCATCAGGATAAGAATATTTGTTATTATGAACTTCATTTGCTTTTTTGATAAATTTTTTTGATGTTAACTTTATATTATTAGAACATACACCACAACCACGTCCAGCTAAATGACCATTAGGTGATTGTAAAAAAGCACCATGAACAGGGCATATTATTTTCAGTTTAGTATGTGCATTAACATATTCATCAGGATATTCATATTTATTATTATGAACTTCATTTGCTTTTTTACAGAATGTTTTTTTATGTGTATTGGTGTTACTATATGAACTGTTTATTCTCCCACATTTAGCACATTTATAACCAGATAGATGATTATTTGGTTTTTGAAAAAAAGCACCATGTATTGGACAAATAATTTTTATCTTTGTTGCAGAATTGACATATCCATCAGGATAAGAATATTTGTGATTATGGACTTTATTTGCTTTTTGAATGAATTCTTTATTTGTTAATTTTTTAGGCATAGAAGTTATATTATATCATATATTTATCATTATGCAATAACTATAAATAATAATTATGAGTTTAGATCCACGTGATTGTTTGCAAAAGTTTGTAACTACAGGAACTAATAGAGGTAGTCGTTTACCTACGTTCCGAGTTCGAGATTTGCAACGCACAGTAAATAATGTAGTACAAGTTGGCGAGAATATAGGTGATCGTATTGAAGGGGGCATTAATGCTCTTGGTCGTGGAGATATATTATCAGGTCAATTCTTGAGTGCGTTTGATGAGCTTCGGTGTCCTCCAACTCCGTATGCCGATTATTTCGGGCAATTCATGCCACCGAAATATCCATTTTTATTTTTCGTAAGTGTAAAAGTTCGACCAGATTTCAAAGATGTATTTAATCCTCATACTAATGGTGAAATGCATTGGTTTGTAAAACAAATTGATAGACCCAATGTAAAATATGAATATGAAGATATAAACATGTATAATTTTCGAACTAAAGCATTAAAAAATATTATGTATGAACCTATTACTATGACTTTATATGATGATATGAAGGATGCTGGACATACTTTTTGGAACACATATTTAAGGTTAACATCTCCGATAGCCGTTGGGGACCGATTTAAAAATCTGGACCTTTTACGTGAACAAGGCATGGATTGGGATGTAACTAAACTTCAAAATAATCAAGTAGAAAAACCTCCTGGTGGTTATGCTGTTAGATTGTCTAGTGACCGTGGTTCTGGTTCTAGTGGTGTTTTACCTGGTACTGGCGAGTTTAATTCATATACAGATCATCCAATAGTACAGATTACCGCCCATCATATTTTAGATTGGGGAAGGAAATATATTGCATATAATTATTATCATCCTAAGATTTCTGATATAAAGATGGATGAATTAGATTTTGATAAGAGTGGTCCACAGCAAATAACTATAACATTTTCATACGACCAGCTTGATATGTCCTATCCGCAAAAACTTAGTGAAGATTTTATTTCTGCGAATTTACCACCAATGTATCCAATTAACAACGAAGATATTACAGACGGTGTATCTAGTATTATTGGTAAATTGCCCAGTGTTGATTCACTTCTTAGTGATGGTATTAATTCTGTATTTGGTGGTAGCGGTGATACATCTGAGCCACAGAATGTATTTACACCACCTGGACGTTAAACTACAGGAATGAAACGCAGTAAGAAAATACGAAAAATCAGGAAATCACCGATTACTAAATCTTTGAATAAAAGATCTAAGTTTAAGCAGGGGTATTATATTCTTAAACATCCAGAAAAGTATCGTGGCGATCCAAATAATGTTATATATCGTAGTTCATGGGAATTAAGGTTTAATGAGTTTTTAGATAATAATATAAATGTCATAGAATGGGCGAGTGAAGAGTTATGGATTCCATATTTAAAACCAACAGACAATAAAATACATAAATACTATCCAGATTATTTCGTTAAGTTTTTAGATTCTAATAATAAAGTTCATATAGAAATTATAGAAGTAAAACCTATAAAACAAACGAAACCACCAAAAAAAACCCAGAACCCAAACACAGCATTATATGAAAAACTTACATATGCTGTAAATATGAGCAAGTGGAGTTCTGCGACCAAATGGTGTTCGGAACGTGGTATAGTTTTTAGAATATTAACAGAACGGGAATTGTTTTTGTGAAACACATAAATTTTTTAACTAAATCTAAAAATGTCCATAATACTAATTATGAATATTTATTGGAATATGATAATAAATAAGTATATGAGCACAACAAAAGAAGAATTAATAGAACATCCATTAGAGGAAGTTTTTGATATTAAAGCTGGTTCTACATTGGTTGAATATGAAGAAAAATTGCCTACGGTAATAGAGCAACCCCCTGCATATGATAGTAAAGATGTCGAAATAGAAGAACAATATCAAGAAGTATATGATTGTGCTATGGACGCTTACGAAAATCAAATGGAAGAGACCGAGGGTGTAGAGGGGCGTTATAAGGCACGTAATGGCGAAATTGCCGCACAATTCTTAAATACTGCACTACATGCAGCAAAAGAAAAAGCAAACCTTAAAGAACATAAAGATAAGATTGAATCTAATGATCCTAGTTCACCAAATAAAGTTGTTAACAATTTAGTATTAGATAGAAATGAATTGTTGAAAATGTTGACGGGCAATTAAATTTGACATTTAAATAGTGTTGTGCTATACTTCTGCCAAATAAACTAATCAATTAACGGGAAATTTTATGGGCGGAAACATTAGTGTTATGTTAGGTGGCGTATCACACGTTGCCGATGTAATAGATTATACAAATACAGACCGACGTGTTCTACGAAATACACTGATAGAAATATTTAAAGAAATCAATCACAAATATTTGGTTCGGTATAAAACACCATTATGGGCAATGCCAAAATATTTAGAAACGGGCGAAATGTTTAGCGGTTCTTCTAGGTATTTGTTTGATTTATCTATAAATGATGTTTTTCTACAATCATATTCACCTATTATGGGTGATATAGATGTTATGGTTCCCAATGGAACGCAAACACAATTATGGGATTTGTTTGATGAATATAAATCAGACATGTCAAGCGTTGAATATTATGGTAATAATAGGGAAGAAAAGACATTTCTTGAACTACAAATAAATTCATTATGGAGTATTAACGGTTATAATATTCAAATTGATTTTGAATTTGCTGATTTTTTAGAATCAGCTCCCACCTCATTTGCAAAATTTTCGCATTTTTCACATGTTGATGACACTATGAATGGTATAAAAGGTGTCAATCATAAGTATTTGCTTCGATGTTTAGCTACAGCATCATCTATGATGGACAACGCAGTTATCGTTACGCCTAAAGCCACACCACAAAAGCCACGTAAGAAAAAAATGAATAAGCCAATGTGTATGTATAGATTTTCAGTAGCCAAAGGATTTCGCAGGGGATATGAATTAATTGAATTGGATGGTAAAAAATGGGGATATCCAGGGAAGGCCATATATAAAGAATTAGCAACTAAAGATTCTGTATATGAGAAAAACATAAATTTAATGTTTCAAATGTTTTTTGGTACGGAACCAGAAACGCCAAAGGAATTAGAATCTATGTGGTCGTTTATTGGCTTGTTAAATTTAATGAGCAAATATCTTTCTGACACACAAATTATTGATGCTTTTAGTAAATTATGTAATCTTTATTGGGGTGAACAATGTTTAGTAAGAAATGACCCAGAGGCAGATAAAACAATTAAATTGGCGGGTTATAAAGCATTTAACACTATGTTTTCTGAAATAGTTGATCCAGTTATATTTAAAGTACATGATTTACAAGAAGAATTTTATTCTAAATATAGGATGGATTAATATGAATTTAAGTTTAGATAATATGGATAATCTTTCAGATGAAAGAAAGGAGCGTATTATGGGACAGGTTTATACCATTAGTGAAAAGTATGATGGTGTAAAATTAACGTTAATTCGCAATAGTAAGCCATATTCTAAATATTATGTTCAAAATTGGATTGTGGCATATAAAGGGCATGTAATTTATCCTAATGAGTTTTTATATGCTACTAATATAACAAATAGTATGGGGGCTTCACAATTTAAAATAGTTCATGATTTATTATGTGAACGAAATGAATATTTAGAAGAACTTCCAAGAAACACAGAATTTCAAATAGAGTTTATTATGAATAAACCTACGATAACAAGGAATTATAATATTTTTCATTCCATGTATCTTATTGATTGTGTTAGTATAGAAAACATAGAAATAAATTTTGGCAAAGTAAAAACAGAACCTATGCCTTATACTACTGATGCTACGGGATTAAATAAAAAATTATATGCAAAAGCATTAGGAATAAAAGTACCACATGTTTTTGTTAATAATTCAAAATTAATGGATAAATTTGACACTTATGAATTAATGAAACAGGAGTTATTATCAAAAGAATCTAATTTAGGTGGTCATATAGAAGGTGTAGTATTTGAATCTAATGATAGGAAGTGGAAACTTGTACAAGAAGATCAGTATGATTCTAATACACGAAATAAAAAGAAAAATCTACATAGGTATGAAAATAAAGGTTTGGAACTAGATTATTGGAATGAAGTTTATTCTTATGCCGAAGAGGTAGTAATTTCCATATTTACTACATATTCACAATTAAGTAATATGTTGGAACATTTGGGTAAGATAATATATCATGATAATGGTATTGCCGAATTACCAATGGTAAAGCATAATAAAAAGTCATTAGAAACAATATTAGATGATATACATTTGACTGCTAAAACTATATTGATAAAAAATTTGAGTGGCAATAATGGTGTTCTCATTCCAGGTAGATTTCAACCACCCACGAAATCACATATAAAAATTTTTGAGAATGCGTTATTAGAATATGATAAAGTAATAATAAATATTGTTAATAATGTACGTTCGGAACGAAATCCTTTTACATTTAATGAAATATCTAATATGATAATGTCTTGCATTAGTGATAATACGGATAAATTAATATTACAGCAAACAAGAAGTGGTAATATTGTCAATATGATTAATAAATCATCATCAAATATTAATGCAGTAATATGTGGAACTGATAGATACGATTGTTATGCAAAACAATTAACTAATAAAGGTGCACCTAAGTTAATAGAAATAGAACGAAAAGATGATATATCAGGCACAAAAATACGGTCTATGGTTCGCGGAGGGAATTATAATTCTGATTTTTTAAAATTCATGCATCCTGAATTAGAGCACCAAAAAAAATGTATATGGAATACAATACGTAATTATTCAGAATGTTAAAATACTATTCCACTAGGTGCATGATCAGGATCGTTGTCATTATAATAATCCTCACCATTTGAATTAAACCATTCATCTTCCATATTATGATTATATAGAATATCATGTGCTTCTTCTTCATATTCTGATATTTCAGTAAGAATTCTTGTTACAATTAGACATCCAGATATACAATCATCAGTTGACCCAGATTTAGCTTGATATGAAGAACCCTTACGAACAAAGTTTTTCATTTCTTCTAATAGAATTTTTGATTTGATAATCATTGTGTTAGATTCAATCAAATCTTTGAAGTCTATACATGATTTCATTTTTGATTTGTTAGTTGTAGTAAATCCTAATCTTTTACCACCTTTTTGGGAAATGAACATAGCATTTTTATTTGGATTTTCATCGTTTTCATGTAATGCTATGATACCCTCCCCAACACCGTTTGACTCGCAACTCCAATAGATATCATTTCCTTTTGCATCAATAAAGTTTATAATGCTTTGTATTGCTTTATACAGCATAGGTGAAGACATGCTATTTGATCTAAACTCAGCTACTTGCCTCATTTCAGGGAATTTAAAAACTTCAATTGTACTAAAATCTGATCCTGTACCGGTAGCAGGATCGACGCCTATTATGTATGCAGTTCGTTTTTCTATATCTTCGAAAAATTTAAATTCTTTGTTGACAAAATTAGGATCTTCCATTTTAAGTTGTGCTAAGAACATAGTATCGACCAATAATGGATCATCAGATAAGAATTCAGTTTCATGTTCTTGACGAAATTTTCTTTCACCAATTTTAGCCTTTTCTCTATCAGCCCATTCTTGATTACGTGTAGGAACATCTTCCCATGTAACGTTCATAGGATGAAAACCATTTACTCCTGACATCGCTCCACGCCAAAGATTTGCATATAAGTTAGAATCACCATTTGGAGTAGATGCAATAATACACTGGCCTCCTGTAGAAAGTGTGGGACTTATAGCAGTCCAGAATTCTTCTTGGATACCTTCTCTAACAAATGCAAATTCATCGCAAAATAAAAGTGATATTGAATATGTACGCCCAGAATCCGGTGATGTTGCACCTGACATGATTCGTGATCCGTTATCGAATGCCACTGCATGTTTACTCCACCCGTCTGAAGTAACTCCTGGTTTAAGCCACATAGGTAGTTCTTCGTACCCATATTTGATACGATGAATGATTTCCATAGCTGATGTATTTTTGTTAGAAACTATCATTATGGTTTTATCAAAATGAAAAGCGGCAAACCATAAAAGGTATCCTGCTACGATTTGAGTTTTACCGGATTGTCTTGCTTGTAGTAAGATATTATCTTTATGTATCGTGAAGTTTTCAACAGCTTTTATTTGATAAGGATATGGTACGAAATGAATTGAACCTTTAGTTGGATGTTGAATCTTCATATATGTTTGGATAAAGTATATGGGATCATCTGAACATTTTTTTAGTTCATGCAATTGATGTGGTGTATATTCTATTAGTTCATTTGCTTTTTTTAATAATGCCTTATCAGTCATGTTAATTATTTATTCATAAATATTGACCATGTGTAATAAGAGATGATATAATGGACATGAATGAAAAAGTTGACTACAGAAGAGTTTATAAAAAGAGCATTTAAAGTTCATGGTAGTAGGTATGAATATCCTGACGAGTATATTAATAATTCTACTAAAATCCGAATTATTTGTAAAAAACACGGAGAATTCTGGCAATCACCTAATGTGCATTTAAACAGAAGTGGATGTCAGAAATGTGGAAATGTATTTAAACATAATACGTCTACGTTTATAAAAAGAGCATTTAAAGTTCATGGTAGTAGGTATGAATATCCTGATGAGTATATTAATAATTCTACTAAAATCCGAATTATTTGTAAAACACATGGCGAGTTTTGGCAAACACCAAATAATCATTTAAGTGGTGCAAATTGTAAGTTATGCGTAAATAATAATATAAAGTTAACTACTAAAAATTTTATCGAAAATGCAGTATCTATACATGGAACTGTATATAAATATCCAGATGAGTACGTTAATGCACACACAAAGATTAGAATTTTTTGTCCTGTTCACGGTGATTTTTTTCAACGTCCTGCCGATCATATTACAAACAAGACAGGATGTCCATCATGTTATACTAATTACTCCAAAGTATCTATATTATGGTTAGAATCTATAATGAAACGGGAAAATATATTTATAGAACATGCAGAGAATATTGGCGAGTATAAAATTCTTGGTACAAATTATAGAGCCGATGGTTATTGCAAAGAAACAAATACAATTTATGAGTTTTATGGTGATATTTGGCACGGGAACTTAGATTTGTTTGATGAAGATGAGATATGTAGTTCTTATTTGACTGAATGTGCCGGTAGTTTGTATATAAAAACCATGCAACGGGAAGAAAAAATAAAAAAAATGGGTTATAATTTAATAACTATATGGGAAAATGATTATAAAAAACTGGGTGTTTATTCATAAATATTGACAATATATCAATATTTATGGTATAATAAAAATATGAAAATAGAATTTAGGCGTTACAAGATATGGGAGATTAAACATGTTGTTACCTGATGATTTATTAGAGCAAGTTCATTTTTATCATCTTGATTGTGATAATACAAAATTTGTAGATCATTTAACCATATTTTTTACACCATGGTATAAAGTTCGACGACAGTTTGTATTCCATAGATTTCCACAGATAGATTCTGAGGGGTTAATTACGTATTTAGCTTCTGGTGAATTAGTGGAAATTGTAAATCAATTAAGAGGTTATATATTTGGTTATAATGAAGACATTGAAGACGAAGTTACAACAGTAAAAACTGTGGGAAATATTCTTTATTTAAACCCTAAAGAAAAACCAGAAAAACCAGAAAATACTGAAATGTCAGAAGAATTTACAGAAGGGGGGTCACCACCAGATGAAAATTGAAATTTGTCTTAAAGATGTAGCAGGTAATAAATGGAATTTTACTACTATGCATTTATTTGATGATCCAGAAACTAGAAAAGCACAATTGTCAGATATTTTGGGTGCATATGATAGATCTATAAAAGAATTTGTTGCGGAAACACCAGAAATACATGGAATACCTTTAATTAAACCACCAGTTGTAAGTATTGAAATAGATAGTGGTGAAGAAGGTGTTGACATTTCATGCAAATAGTGTATATTTGTATTTTTAAATATTGACGAGAATATAATGATTAATATTAATAATAAAATTAGAACACGATTTAATCACTGGTATCATGAAATTTTTTGTGATAGTAAGCTTTATGTTGATATGGAGAATACGGTAGAAGATTCTCCTTGGCATAGAGAACGAAATGTTGGCGTTCATACTAATATGGTTGTTACTGATTATATTTCTCGTTCTGGACAAAATTGGGATGTTTATACACTTATTGGTGCTTTAGTATGTGCGTTTCATGATACCGCTAAACCTATGATGGAAGTAGTCAAACATACAGAAGAACGTGGTACATATAGAGCTTATTCTGGTCATGAACAAAAAAGTGCACGTTTATGGGAAGACTATTGGACGCGTTCAAATGACATAGATAATTATTTTCCAGAACTTACAAATAAACATAAAATTGATATTTCTTGGTTAATTGAATACCATGTTCCATTTGCAGTTACGCGAACAGAAAAGCAGTTAAATATAGCACGGACTGTAATTGATATTTTCGATAGAACAGAAATTTTTCATAGAATTTTGTTGTCAGATACGGTTGGAAGAATGTCTGATGATTATGAAACTAAGCATAAGAATACGGAAGAGTGGGTTTTCAATTTTACTAAATTTATTAATAAAACATATCTTATGGATAAGCGTATTAAAGATTCAGATACGCCTATTTTGGTATTACCTATTGGTGCATCAGGAACCGGCAAGAGCACATATTACGACAATATATTACAGAAAGATAACATGGAATATTATTCTTTTGATAAATTTCGCCTTGATTGGTATGTTGATGGAGATGTTTCTCGTACACGTGAAGCTTTTGATGCGTCATGTGCAGATGAAAGGTTTTCATCTAAAGTAAATTCAGAGTTCATAAAACTTATTAAATCAAATAATAATATTTTTATTGACAATACTAATTTGACTAAGAAGCGTCGTTCGTTTTATTGTACAGAAGCACATAATCGTGGTTATTGGGTAATTGCTGTTATATTTCCTATTTCTATTGATGAGCTTTTATTACGTCAAAAAAACAGGGGATATAAGGAAGTACCAGAAAATGTAGTTCGTCGCCAATATATGTCTATGCAGGCACCGTCAATAGGTGCAGTAGATGAGGTGATTTGTGCAAATGATACATCATTAACAAAACATGTACTTAATGCCACATGAAGCATAAATACATGAATGTTATTAGAAGAATGTAGCCAAAAACCATTTGATTCAAAAATATTTGAAGAATATGTAAATTCTGAAGAGATACTTGCCAACGCCGCATATAATGATTTTGTTTATCAAGAACTTTATGAAGTAAGTTTTCGTGATGCCATCAAGAGTATAGGTGGTACTGTTTCAAAAGGCATTCAAGTAGGAAAAGATATTTTCCGTAGAGCACGAAATGTATTTACAGACTTTATTGTACGTGGCGAAACGATGAATGATATAATTGCCAAAGCAAAACTTCCTATAGATAAAGCAAAAGAAGTTGCTGATGGTACATTAGCATTAATAAAAGATAAGATTAATACTGATGGTACATTACGAAAAAAAGAAGCCGCTGATATAATAACACAATTGCGTGGCGAAATCGAAAGAATAGAACGTGGCGAATCTTTTAAAGATAATATAAATCCTGACCCTACTGATACATACAGTGGTGATGTTGGTGATTTAAGTTTATCTGATTTAGGTGGTAATATTGAACGTGGTTTCCCATCTACTACGAAACGCCAGTTTTCTACGCAACCAATTAGAATATCAGAATTGAAATTAGTAGCATATCAAGGAAAAGGTGCATTATTAGTAACGGGGTCAGCTACAAGCGGAACACGTAAGCCAGTTGTCTATTCACCACAGATTTTTTTTAGTGGTGTTAATTATTCTGATACGCGTAACGAACAAAATGTTACATTTACTGCCGCTGACGGACAAGAATATAACATATCTAAACTAAATTTGGCTGGAAATAATGTAAAGGTAAATTGTAATTGTCTCGATTTTTATTTTCGCTTTAGTTATAATAATGATGACCATAATGCATTATATGGCAAACGTCCACCAGCGTATCAACGCAAAACAACAACATATCCTTCTGTTAATCCTATGAATGTACCAGGTTTTTGTAAACACATAATTAAATTATCTGAATCTTTGACACAAGCAAATTTATTAGGTTAATGAAATCTTTTTGTGATAAAGCAAATAATATTCACAATAACAAATATTTTTATCCTGAAACATATGTTAATGCACGTACCAAATTAAGAATTATTTGTCCCATACATGGTGAATTTTTTCAACTCCCTAGTAGTCATCTTAGTTATGGATGTAGAAAATGCTCATTTGAAGCACGTAATATATATAGAACAAAATCATTTATAAGAGATTCAAAAAAAATCCATGAAAATAAATATGATTATTCATTAATAGATACTATTACATCTGTATATGATAAAGTATCAATAATTTGCAAGAAACATGGTATTTGGAAACAAATAGTACGAAGTCATCTTAAGGGCAATGGATGCAGAAAATGTGTAGATGAAAATAAAAAAATAACAAATAAAGAATTCATTGAAAGAGCAAATAATATTCATAATAACAAATATTCTTATCCAGATAAATATATTAATTCATATACTAAAATAAAAATTATTTGCCCTATACATGGCGAATTTTTTCAACGACCTCATAATCATTTACAAAAGCAGGGATGTGATATATGTTTTAAAAGTAAATTATCTGATATTTTATCATTATCTACGGAAGAATTTATTGAAAGAGCAAATAATATTCATAAAAATAAATATGATTATTCATGTGTTAATTATAAAAGACAAAAAGAAAAAATTGGCATTATTTGTAAGAAGCATGGTTTGTTTTCACAAACAGCAGAAGGTCATTTAAAAGGATATAACTGTCCAAAATGTGTTAATAATAGTTATTCTAAAAAATCAATATCTTGGTTAAACGAAATAGCAAAAAAGGAAAATATTCATATTCAACATGCAGAGAATGATGGGGAATATTCAATTCCAAGCACAAGATATAAAGCTGATGGATATTGCGAAAAAACAAATACAATTTATGAATTTTATGGCGATGTATTTCATGGTAATTTGGAATTATATGAAGAAGATGAACAATGTCATCCATTTTCTGATGAATGTGCCGGGAATCTTTATATGAAAACAATACAACGAGAACAAAAAATTAAAAAATTAGGTTATAATTTAGTTACTATTTGGGAACGTAATTTTATATTAATGAACTAGAGCTTTACCTTTACGCACGGGTGTTTTAGATATGGGTGTTTTTGTTGTACTAATAGATTCCAAAATCTTTTTTACTTGATTATCTTTAGTAGATACTGCTGGTTTGGTTTTAACAACCTTTTTTTCGAACCGGTCGCAATTTGCGACCGGTTCTTTTTTTGCATCTTCAGTTAATATTTTATTTGCTATATCATTTGCACTTTTTTCTGTTAATTTAGGTGATTTGATTGCTAATATAACATTTTGTGCTTGGCTTTCGTCACCTCCAGGTGATATAACAGCCGGTGGTGCTAGTGTAGTATTAACTACATTAGATGTATACACGTCATGACTACCTACAACGTTTATAGTTCCAGTCATAGTTTCAAAGAAATATCCATCAGTAATAACTTCAATACAAAAAGGATATGCACTTTTTTCTATTGCAGGTAATGGTGGAATTTTAATTATCCATTTACCGTTATCACTTTCTTGAAGTCCTTTAAATGAAAAATCTACAACAGAAGTTTTAATAACAAATCTAACTTGTAAGTCAGAATCATCCACTTTTTCAACATTAACATCAAATTTTAATTCATTTTCTTTTGTGTTGTTTAATTGTATAACATCCATAAAAATTCCTTTTTGTTCTGTATATATTTATTAAAATTTAGTTTTTACATGTAAATTTTTGATTTCTATTTTTAATTTGTTGGTAATTTTCTTTAAATTATCTATAGTTATTTTTATTCTGCTTTTTGTTGTATTCATTAGATTTAATATATTAACTAACATTTTTTCCTGTTCCTTATTAATCATGAATTCTTTTTCAGTTTTCATTTTTTTATAAGAAACTGTTATTTTTACTATTTTTTTACCATATATACCAGGTTTTGCTAAGTTACCCGTATTAGTTTTTGTTACTTGAGTATCAACTGGTGTGTAAAAATTTTGTATTTCGCCCGGCAATAATGGTATAGAACCTCCAGAACTTCCGCCACTTTCTCTAATAGGAATTATGGTTAAACATGTAGTTACGCCAAATGTATTAACAATCAATCCCGAACAAGCAGGTAAACCTAAACCACCAGTGATTAAGCCGCTATATCTGTTTGTAAGTGTTGCCATTTAGCACTCTGTTTGACCATCAGTAGAACCACCACCAATTTGGGGAACACGTTCACATACATCTGCGACACTGGGTGTAGCACTGCTATCTAGTAATTTAAATACACGTAATGGTGTTGAACAATCATCATCATATATTGTTAAAGTATTTGTAGTGGTATCAATTCGTGTTCTATTGGTTTCATATTTACGGAGTAAATCTATAAGGTTGAATAAGGCTGGAATATCAACTGTTCGTATAATTTCAATGTTATTTTGGTATTCACCCATAGTTCCGACAGTATTGTGATCTATAACTGAGGCATCCCAAACGGCATCTGCAACTTCGTTTGCACCTAAATTTGTATTTGGATCAAATCTTACTACTTGATATCTAAGACGATTAAGTGCGGCCCCACCATCTACTCTAGCTAAATATGTACGAGTTACATCAAATCCCAACCCAACAGTAAATTCATATTTGTAGAATCCATCTTGGCTGGTCCCATCATCGACCTCTACCATAGTACCATCGATATTTGATCCAGTACCATTAGGTGAACCTATTATTAATGTTTGACTAGCTCCGTCCACATCCCATATACGTATAGTAGGTGTTAGACCAGTTAATGGTCCAGAATTATTTTCAAAATATGAATTTATTATAGTAGCCATACAAATCCTCTAAAAAATTGCTTCATTATTCTATTTATATAAATAGATATTATAAATTATAATTACTTGGAGTTGAACATGAACGATTTTTCGTTTTTGAAAAGTTTACAAAACAAACCGATGAATATAAAAGAGGATACGCCAAAAATTCAATACCAAGAATTTTATGTAAATATTGATGAATCTGAAGTTAAAGTTTTAATTCCATTACGTGAAAGTGATAATTTTGAACAAGAATTATCAACCACAGAAATTTCTTCTAAATCAGAATTAATTAAAATATTACGAAAATATAGAGGTATAAGAGGATAATATGGGATTTGTATTAACAAGGCCGGTTAGTGATAGTGGCGGCGGAGATATTCCAGGTGCTAGTATTCAAGGAGTCATTATAAACCCAGGAAATACAGGTGTGGTTGATTCATTATTAGTAGGAACTAATATTTCCGTTAAGTGGATTTATACAATTATGGATAATACTGCTATTAATAATAATGTTATGAGTGGTGAAGTATTAGCGAATCATCAATTTGGGACACTACCCAATCATAACCAATATGGACTGGTAGGTACACCGAATATATTACATGTAGTTGATGTAGTAATAAATTTAGGAAGCTTAGAATTAGAAATAACAAATAATAGTAGTTTTCAGGTAGCAGTAAATGCCGTGCGTATTGATATGCTAATTTAGTGTAAATACTATATTACCACAATCCCAAATCCTATTCCATCCATTATTTTGCATATTTTCCCAACCCGTTAATGTGGGATCAAATGTTTTTAATTTTTTAGCTAATTTGTATTTTTGAAATTCTAATCTCGAATGTAAGTGATTTATATTTTTAAAATAAAAGAAATTTGCTGGCGATATATGCATTTTATTAAATCCAAGCTTTTCATATAATTTTCCATTCCCCCTACGTAAATCTGCATAACTAATTATAGTACCTTTATAGCGTTTTGTAAAATATTTTAGCAATTTACTAGCACCACCTATAGTATTATAATTTAATTTATTACAAAAACGTAATAATTCCCACGAATAGTTTTTATTATATCTCGGCTTACTAAATGTCATAACGGCAACTATTTCATCATGATAAATTAATCCTAAATTAATTTTTGAATTTATTGTTCCTTGTAAATGATTTTTAATTAAAAATTCTTTCGTTTCCGTAAAAGAAATTTCCCTTACTTGGCATTTTCGAGCAAATATTCGTTTTGAATTATACAATCTATTACTAATAATAGATTTCCAAATATTTTGTGTCGGGGACTGTATCCATTCATTCTCAAATATATGAAATAATTGAATACCCCTCTCTAAACATAAATTTGTTTTGCTTATATGATAGTGTTTGTCTTTGCCCGCTAATTCAGAATGCCAATATAATCCATCATATTCAATTGCTATGTTTTTTTCTGGAAGATATATATCTAATTCAAATGGAGGTATAATAGCCCTGGAATTACAAATAATATTTCCTTTGTAAGAATTTTTAATAAATTCTAGTACTTCTTTTTCACCAGATGAAATATTATAAGGAAAACATGTTATGCACCGTAAGTAGGGATATATTGTTGTTCTAACTGTGTTACATGTATTACATCGGTATGTAACTTCTTTAGTTATATTATTATGTTTTAGTAATGTTAGATTTAAGCTTTTTGCTAGTTTTTGTTTTTTTATATATCCCTTTTTACTTACAATTTGTTTTATTTTATCTTTAACTTCTTTTGATTTCAATACATTTTCGACACCATATTTATCTAAGTTGGTTTGTTTGATTTTATCTTTAACTTCTTTTGATTGTGAAGGATTTTCGACGCCATATTTATCCAAGTTGGTTTGTTTGATTTTATCTTTAACTTCTTCTGATTGTAATGTATGCTCAACGCCATATCTTTCTAAGTTGGTTTGTTTGATTTTATCTTTAACTTCTTTTGATTGTGAAGGATGTTCGACACCATATTTATCTGAGTTGGTTTTTTTGATTTTATCTTTAACTTCTTCTGATTGCAATACATTTTCGACACCATATTTATCTAAGTTGGTTTTTTTGATTTTATCTTTAACTTCTTTTGATTGTGAAGGATTTTCGACACCATACTTGTCTAAGTTGGTTTGTTTGATTTTATCTTTAACTTCTTTTGATTGTAATGCATGTTCGACACCATGATTAATTAACATGGTTTTCTTCATTTTATCTTGAATTTCTTTATTTTGTAATGCATGTTCGACGCCATATTTATCCAAGTTGGTTTGTTTTATTTTATCTTTAACTTCTTCTGATTGTAATGTATGCTCAACGCCATATCTTTCTAAGTTGGTTTGTTTGATTTTATCTTTAACTTCTTTTGATTGTGAAGGATGTTCGACACCATATTTATCTAAGTTGGTTTTTTTGATTTTATCTTTAATTTCTTCTGATTGTAATGCATGTTCAACACCATACTTGTCTAAGTTGGTTTGTTTGATTTTATCTTTAATTTCTTCTGATTGTAATGCATGTTCAACACCATACTTGTCTAAGTTGGTTTGTTTGATTTTATCTTTAATTTCTTCTGATTGTAATGCATGTTCAACACCATACTTGTCTAAGTTGGTTTGTTTGATTTTATCTTTAACTTCTTTTGATTGTAATGTATGCTCAACGCCATATCTTTCTAAGTTGGTTTTTTTGATTTTATCTTTAACTTCTTTTGATTGTAATGCATGCTCAACGCCATATCTTTCTAAGTTGGTTTGTTTGATTTTATCTTTAACTTCTTTTGATTGTAATACATTTTCGACACCATATCTATTTAAATTAGTTTGTTTTATTTTTTTATATCGTTCTGGTGATTTATATGCACATACAGAACAATATTTTTTATATGTATTTTTATTTTTACCCCTATTAGACCAATTTGCCTTTTTTTCACAAGTATGACATTTAACGATTTTATTAATATTATGTTCTACATAATAAAGTCTTTCTTTGACTGATGTATTTACGGGAAGAAAATTAGTAAATTCCAGTAGTTCCAAATATTCATTATATAGAGTTCCGTTCTTGCGAATGTGATTGCCTAAATACGCCGTTTTTTTAGATAGTTTAAATAAATTATACATAATAAAACATTATACCATAAAAATAAATTATATTGGTAAATTATTATAAATAGTATTTATAAAATGGAATTAGGAGAATATTATAATGGCAATTAATTTATTTCGTGCAACACATGGGTTAGCAATCGTTGAAGACGATTTTTCCGTAGAGGCACATATTTTACATGGCAATGGTGCCCCGGTAGGTAATGTTGGGCGTACATTGGCCGCACCTATTGGCTCTGTATATATGCAGACTGATGCTGATACTGATTTGTTAAATTTTTGGTACAAACACACGAATTTAGGTATTTCCAGTGATTGGAATCAAACAGCTTCAAAAAGTTATGTAGATGCGTTAGTTTCTGGTGTTTCTTGGCGTGAACCAGTAAAAGTTTTAGACCAGACTACATATGCTAATATTGCAGCCGCAGAATCCGCAGCTAACGTTGGTGATACTGTTGATGGTATTACAATAGTATCGGGTGATAGATTACTTTTTAGTGATTTAACAACGGGTAATGATAATGTATATATCGTATCTGGTGGTACTGGTGCATGGACATTTACGGAAGACACTAATTTAGCTACGGATGGGGATGCAGTTCTCGTAAACCAAGGAACACATGCTGACCAACAATGGATATATGATGGTACTGCTTGGATACAATTTGGTTCTGCTGGTTCTGCTGCGGCTATCACTGATATCGAAAATTTTATTGGTAAACCTGTTGGTTCTGGTGCAGTTTTCCCCCAATATGATTCAAATGATATTATAGTTGATAATGATCCATTAGATACTGGCATTTCAAAACTTGATGATGCGTTAGGTACATTGATTTATGGAAGTAATAATGTTGTTACTGATTTTAGTGATGCACATCCTACTTCAACGTTTGATGTAACTACTGCTATTGGTGAAATAGATGCTACTTATGGTGATGGCTTAATAAACAATATTGCAGTAAATTTTGCATTAACAGATGAAATGATATGGAATGCGGCAGGTACATTAACTATTACTGACGCATTAAATGCACTTAATAATGCTATTGGTGATAGGGTTTATTCAGTAGATAATATCATTACTGATGGTCAAACTACTACTGCATCGTTAGAAGCTATTGATGTAGAACTTGGTGATCTTAATACCGCCGGTACATGGACTACTGGTGGTTTTCTAACACAATCACAATTGGCTACTAATAATATACAACAAAACTTTGATGCTATTAATCAAGAAGTAGGAAGTCTTAATGAAAGTAACCTAGAAATTACAGGTGGACCTCTTACTATTAGTACGGTTAATGTACTTGATACAATTACTGCTGCTGAAGGAAACGAGGTTAAGTGGTTGCTTCAATTAAAGAATACTGTTACTAGTGGAAGACGTGCATGGGAAATTCATGCAATGAATGACGGTACGATTAGTGATTTTAATAGATTTTCTGGACTTCGTGTTGGAACACAAACTGGGTTAAATGTGGCTATTGATGTTTCTATGAGTGGTGCAGATATGCAGTTAACTGTTAATCCAGCAACGGTAGCTACTATAACATTTACTATTAAGCGAATTGGCGTAAGTTTGTTAGCATAATAAAGGATACAGCCTTGTGGCAAATATTGATAATGCATTTGAGATAGATAATTGGATAGCACTACAAGATCCTAGTGGGTTGCAGGTTGATGCTGTTTTAATTGTACAAGGTTCTATAGATCCTACTATTGGAGGATTTGAAGCCCCTATTGGTTCTTTGTATTTACGTAGAGATGGATCTATCTATTCTAAAAATTCCGCACCGGATACAGGATGGACATTAAACGGTGTTACTGGTAGTGTTGCATGGGGTGATATAACAGGAATAGTATCTAATCAAACTGATTTACAAGCAGAATTAGATGCTAAAGTTAATGTTGCTGGTGATACAATGACTGGCAATTTAAACATATTTCCTGTTACTGGGAATTCTATATTAACATTAAAGTCGCCCACGGGAACGAGTACTACTGGAATAAATTTAGAAAATTCTTCATCTAGTATTGTTTATACAGAAGTTTTTGATGAAACAACAGGAAATATTCTTATTGATTCTGTTACTGGTGTTGACATGTTATTTAATAATGCTGGCAATGGTGATGTTATAACACTTAATAATGTAAGTTTCCGAAATGTAACTATCGGATCGCCATCACCATCTCCTTATATAATGCCGGACGGTGATGGAACTGTTGGTCAAGTAATTCAAACTGATGGTGCAGGAAACCTTACATTTGCAACTTTGGCTGGTTCTAATGATGAATTGGTTAAAGTAAGTGCTGATGATACGACGGCTGGGTTTTTACTTAATAAAGTATTAGGTGGAACATTAATTAGTGTAGTAGAAACAAACCCTGCTGGTAATGAAGCTATAACTATCAATACGACGGCTGAAATTAATACTACATCGAATTTAGGGGCTGGTGAAGGCATTTTCAGTGCAAAGGTAGGTTCTGATATACGTTTGAAGAGTTTGGTTGCTGGTACGAATATTACATTGACTAGTGATGTAAATGAGATAACTATTAATTCTACTTCTGGTGGTGTTACAATAACTACTATAAATGGTCAACCAGTTCCAACTTTTATCGATACAACACGATCAAATAAAATATTATCTATAGAAACAACAACACATACATTCGATAATAAAGAGTTAAACAATAATACGTGGATGGATATAGCTTCTGCAAAAGATAGCACTGCGGGTTATATTATCCCACATGATGGAACCATTGTTAAGGCGACAGCACATTCATCTAGTAGCACTACTACCAGAGCAGTTAATTTATATGTTAATAGTGTATTAAATACAAGTAATATAATTCTTTTTCCTAGCAGTTCCGATTTTTCTGATACAACAACAAATGTAGATGTAGTCGCTGGTGATTTGGTACAACTAAGAGGTGGTACTGGATCGAGTTCTAAAGATGTCGTGGCTGTATTATATATAAAATGGAGAGGATAAGTGAAAACTATAATTATAAAAAACACCACTTTATCTGATATAGAATTACTATCTATAGGTGAAACTGTACCTGCTGGTGTTGGAAGTCCAGTAACACCTGGAATTATAGATCTTTCTGTTTATACTTCTGTAGATTTGCGATCTGATTCAGTATTATTGTCGGGTATAGCATCTGGTAATTTAGTAGTTAATGATGGAATACAAGATATAACAAATATTATTCAAGGAAAAGATTATATTATTCATGATGTATCAAATGATAGTGATGATGGATTTTGGCTTAGTAGTAGAAGAAGATTTTCTATAAAATTTACCCAAACTGCACATGGTTTTATGAAAGGTAATGTAGTAAAATTTGATAATATTACAAATACATTAATATTAGCAACCGCTGATAATATAGCCAATTCTTCTAGTGCGGCTATAGTTCAAGAAGTTATAGATGTTGATAATATTTATATTATGGTTGGTGCTGGTGGTACTATTGTTAATGTAAATCCAATAATTGTTGAAAGTGGTTTAGCATTGATTACAGGACAAATTTATTTTTTAAGTACTAAAATAGCAGGTAAAATTACAGAAATTGCACCTACTGGTGCTGGTGAAGTAATGAAAGTAATGGGTTTTGCAACATCATCCACTGAATTTTTAGTTTTAAATTATCCGCCCAGATTAAACGAAACTGCGATTTCATCATCAGATATATCTATTTTGACCGCAGGTAATGGCGGATATGATGTAGGTACGAATACTAATTGGAAAAGAAATGTATTATCACGAGTAGTTACAGATCCATCAATATTGACACCATCTAATGGTGATAGATATATTGTTGCACCTAGTGCTATAGGTGTTTGGACAGGACTTGATAATAGGATTGTTGAATATCGTTCTAGTACATCTGATTGGATAGATTATGTACCAGAATTAGCATGGGTTGTTTTTGATAATAATGCATCAGAATTTAATTTTTATAATGGTAGTATTTGGATACAAGCAGCAAAATGGAGTAATATTATTGCTGATAGTGGTTCAACAACCCCCGATATTCCACAAGATACTTTAACTATTTCTGGTGGAACTGGTATAACAACTAGTATAACAGGTGATATATTAACAATAGCATCATCGGTGCCAGTAGGTGATTTAGCATCAGCATGTGTATCAAGAACAACAACATTTAATTTACCATTAACTTATACAGATGTAACATGGAATACAACTGATATAGAAACTGATCCTGCTGTAATTGAGCATAATAATACAAATACTGATAATATTGATATAAAAGAAACTGGATTATATTTAATTACATATTCATTATCTATTGATGCAGATCCAGGTGAAGAAACATTTGATTTTAGAGTTCGTTTGAATGATACTTCAGTTTTACCTTGTTCTGAACGAACAATTAGTGAAGATGATGAAATAAATGCTGTTAGTTGTGTATTTCCTGCTAATTTAACAGCGGGGGATTTCATAACATTACAAGTACGAGCTAGTGGTAATGGTAATGTATTTTCATTGGGTCATAACTTTACAGTTATACGAATGCAAGGTACAAAAGGGGCTGATGGTATTGCTGGACCACCGGGTTCTGGATCTTCTATTATAGTAAAAGAAGAGGGCGTTAATCTAACAAATACACCTCATACTGAACTTAATTTTGTTGGTACTGATATAACAGCTTTAGATGCTGGTCTTGGTGTAGCAGATATAACATTTTCTCCAATATTTGGATCTGAATATCAACATGCAGAATCATTAACAGTTACTACAACGACTAGTACTGCGTTTTTGAATAAAGTAACAATGGTAACACCATCTTTACCTGCTGGAACTTATAGAATAGAAGTTTCTTACGGGTGGAATCATAACGCAAATGGTAATGATTTTGAAGCTAGAGTAAGAGAAGATGCTGTTAATATAGGCGAAATTCATAAACAAGAACCTAAAGATTCTGCTGGTTCATTTAGCACAACAGGATCTAGTCAAAGATATTTAGCACATAGAGTATATTATAGAACATTAACTGCTGGTGTAAAAACATACACATTAGATTTTAGAACTGATTCGGCTGGTACAAATTCTAGTATGTGGGATGCTGGTATTACAATTTTTAGAGTGGCTTAAATATAGGGGAGTGTAATGAGTTTAAATAATTTAACACCGTTTCAGGTTATTGACACAAATGTAGATTGGTCAGGATATAATTGTACGTTAAATGGAAGTAATATAGCATATAGTCCAACATTGGCATTGAATTTTTCTTTTGTTTTTAATACACCATTAACGAGTAGTAAAGCAATATCATATTATAGTGTTAAAAATGTTGGTAATAAGGCTACAGTAGTAAATTTATCTGGATCTGGAATAACATTGAATGGTTCTGATATAACAATAACAAATAGTACTATAAATGGTGTCACTACAGCCAATAGTAATGCTATAGGTTCTTCTAAAATAAATAGTACACAAGCTATGGTGATATATCAGACAGATACATCAAATAGAAATGAACTTAGAATATTAACTGAATCTGCTGGTGTTTTATCTGAAGGAACTGGATTTCCTATAACTGATTCTTTGGTAAGTACTGGACTTACTAATGCACCAGTATATGCTGTTGATATTATAGATTCTACGAGAGCATTAGTTGTACATAAAAATTTATCTAGTCATGTAGTGGCTAGAGTAGCTACATATGCTGGAACTACAATTTCTTCATTAGGAACGCCGGTAACAATTACTACTGATACTACGGCTAGATGTATTGATTATGTTAAAGTTAGTTCTGGAAGATTTTTATTGTCACACATAGCTACTGGTGGCGGTTTTGTATCTATAGTAGATGTGACTGGTACTACTGTATCATTAACCACTACCGTAACAGCTACTACTAATGCTGTTAATGTTATTAGAACATCAATTATTTCGCCAACTAATTATGTGGTTGTTTTTGCAGAAAATACATTGGCACTACGAGCCAGAGCTTGTACAATATCTGGAAATACTATTACACAGGGAACTAGTACTTTATTAGGATTGACGGGTGTTTCTGCAATGAATTTAGTGTCAATTTCTTCTACTGATATATTAATGATACATCAAGAATTTTCTTCACCATTATTTCAACGTTTAGGAACAATAATAACACCATCAGGATTAACCTTTACTACTTCTTCTTCATGTGATATTAGTAATACTGGTGATACTAATGGTGCGAATGCTGCCGGGGCAGCAGATAGTTGGTTAGAAAAAATAGATTCTACCAGAGCATTATTTTCTTATTGGAATAGAACGACTAATCCAACTACTGTCGATGCTAGAATAATTTCGTTAACATGATAAATATATGTATAAATTATATTGGAGTAAATAAATGTCTGTAGAGATTCAACGACAACGAGCTGGAGTTTGTGCTGCTATTTTTGCAGACGAACTAAATGATTTTTATGGTGGTACGCCATTTGTTGAAGTAGTTACTATTGATAATGATTTTGATATAACTATTACATATGATGTTACACCATCAGCACAGAATTTAACAGATTTAGATACTTTATTGGTGGCACATGATTGTTCATTAATAGATGATGAAGATACATTAGCAGAACCAATGACGTTTGATGTTTATAATGATACTGGTTTTAATATACCATCACATACACCAGTTTATATTACAGGTTTTAATACATTAAATAATTTACCAACTATAGCACCCGCTGATGCTAGTGATCCTTTAAAAATGCCAGCAATAGGTATAGTTTGTCGTTTTGATGTTGAAAATGCTACTACAGGACTTATTGTTTATGCAGGCCCAGCTAATTTAATAGATACATCAGGATATGTTGTAGGTGATGAACTTTATGTTCCATCTGGTGGTGGACTTATTACAACTACAAGACCTATAGGAACAGATTTAGTACAAAAGATTGCTGAAGTAGTTAGAGTAGATGCAATAAATGGAATAACACATGTATTCGGTGTTGGTAGACCGAATGATTTACCAAATTTACCAACAAATAATATTTGGATTGGTGATACAAATGCTGTACCACAACCAAGCACATTGAGTCTTGAGGTTTTGAGCGATGTAACCAATCCATTAACGCCAACAAATAATCAGGTTTTACAATATAACGGAATTGATTGGGTCGCCGCATCCGTACCAAGTATTACTATAGCTGATTTACCTGTTGCACAAATTCGTCGTAGTACTACATGGACTATACCGGAATCTAGTGCTGATGTATCATTTGATGTTATAGATGTTGAGAATTTGCCTACTACTATTGATGTATTTGATGATAAACACATAGATATAAAAGAAAATGGGCTTTATCGAGTAATTTTTACGGGGTATGTATTACAGCCTTCTGGAACGACAACAGTTTGTATTAAAGAAGTTAGTTCTAGTACGATAACATTACCTGGAACATATTATACTTTAGATCAACAGCAAGCATTAGATTGGAGTCAGTATGGTTATCCAGAAGATCATGAAGTAGTTCCTATTGTTATTAACACAGAAGTTAATTTAAGTGCTGGTGATAGAATAGAAGTTGAATTAGTAAAAACAGGCAAAGCATCAGTATTACAACCTCATGCTGTATTTTCAGTAACAAAATTGCAGGGCGTAAAAGGTGACGCTGGTTCTGATGGTGCCATGGGTCCTGCGGGTGGTTCTACTGTAGAAGTGCAAGAGAATGATTTACAAGTATCCACTAATGTTGGAACTATTAATTTTGAAGGTGATGTTTCTGTTGTTGATAATGGCAGCGGTAAAACTACTATAATAGTTACCGGAGGTGGCTCTGGTGCATCCTCACAACAAATTACAGGGTTTGATTCGATATTATCAGAACCTATGTTATTTTTGACTGATACTACTAGAGCAAATAAAGAATTATCTGTGGAAGTTACTAATTTAATGTGGGCAGAATCCGAATTGTCAGATAATGATTGGGTTCAGATTGGACATGCAAGTGATGCGGACTCTGGATATGTTATGCCATATGATGGAACTATTATTAGAGTAACTGGAAATTGCGAAAATGTTAAGAGTTCTACATGTGACATAGATTTATATATAAATAGTATTGATAGTGGTTCATTACTTCAGTTTTCTAGTGGCAGTAATAATGAACAAAACATAGTACACACAGACAAGAATATTGATTTCAGTGCAGGTGATAAATTGAGATTACGTGCTGATAGAGTTTCTGGTGAAAATTTAAAAGATACTTTAGTAGAAATATGGGTTAAATGGAGAAAAGTATAAATGATACTTAAAAATTTATTAAGTTCTAATGTAGATGTAACAGATTTAGGGTTAACGGTTCCTGCAAATGGAACTTATGATTTATTGGGAACTGATACATCGGATATACAAAATAGTACTGGATTAATTAATCTTATATCTGACGGATCGTTGCGGGTTATAAAATTTTCAACGCCTGAAGTATTATATTCTGTATCACAATCTATACGGGCGGTAACGGGTTCACAACCAGATACTACTAAAATGGCTTCTGGAGGTGAAATAACTATAGTATCAGAGAATAATGGACATTTGGTTAATAATGAAGTAATGAATTGGACTATAGAAAAATTTTTAGATACAGATGAAGAATATTTTGAAATTTTTGTGTTACCAATGGGAAAGATATTAACTTTGAATTTTTTGGAAGGTGGATCTTATACAGTACCTACATTTATTAAATTAGAGTGGTTTAAATATTTTAGTGATCCTGGGTTTCATGTTAGACATAACCCAGAAATTCGTATAACAGAACTATATGTGGCTTCTGCTAATGGCAATCACAATATGAACGATACTATTATAAATGTTAACGATGATCATGGGCTTTTGGTAGATATGGAAATAGGTTTATATTATTGTTTTCAAAGTGCTACTGGGTCACCGGCCATGCCTATGGAATTTATCAGGAAGGTGACTGCTGTAGATAGTGTGGCAAAAACTATTACATTAGAAACTGGATTGCCTATGGGTGGATTGGCTGATGGTATGAAAATAGGATTAACAGATCGTGTTATTGGTCAGAAAGGGAACCAGATATCTAGTAGTTTAATAAATTGGGTTTCGCCGCCTAGATTTCAGGGTAATGGAACGGATTATTTAAAGGCCACTATAAGTAATGAAGATGTACAAAATTCGGGGCTTGTGACATCTATTATAAATGGATGGTATGAAACTGGTAATATGGGATAATTATGGATAATAATTTAGTTAAAAGAAAAAAGTCATGGAGTTTTATAAAAGATAAAGTTGTAATTGGTGGTGCGAAATTAGATTACATTGAAAAAAGAAATCGTTATCAGGTTTTTGTAATAGAAGGTAACACGAAATATTTTATTAATTTATTTGCCCCTAATCATAGACGTGTAAAAGGACAAAGTTCTACTAATACTGCTGATTATCAAGATTTCTTGACTAATTATAAAGTGCTTATTGATATAACACCACCAGCACATCCAGGGCCGGTTAATTTGGATGGTATTAATAAATCAGAATTGGGTGCTAAGTTAGAAGTACATTCTACATTTAAACCCGATAAAGTCTCGCCAGACGCCACAATTTATGCTACATGGATTGGTGCTGGTGATAGGGTGGATGGGTCTCCTGCTGATGGTGAGATAGGAGAAGGTGATATATTAATATTTGATAATAAGGTAGGAACCCCGAGTATAATAAAAAATATTAAGTTTCATCCTGATAATGGAAAGGTATGGTTGCATGAAGGATATCTTCGTTTTGTGGGTGGTTCGGCGTCAGATTATATAGATGCAACGATTGTTGCTGATGCTACGCCATTACAGACATCTGTAAACCTTGATTTAGTACTAGTTGGTGATTATATTGAATATGCTCCTGGTGGTCCTGGAACGGGAACACATGGTTTTGCTGACCCTAATAAAATACAATTATTACCAAGAACATTAGCTAAAGATGGGGCATGGAATTTTGATGGAATCAATTTAACTCCGAGTCTGGGATCTCCTAAAACAGGCTTATATAATATATCTCATATAGAAAAAACAGTTCATCAATTTTTTTCAAAAATTTCATGTGCAGGTGATTGTCCTACATATTTTAGTATGACCAGCAACGATACAACTGAGTTATTGCCTAATTATACATTGAGAATCACTACATATAATAATTCTAACACTGATTGGATTGCTAGTGTAATAGTAGAAACTTATAGAGAACGAACTTTTAGACCATAATCATTTTCCCAAATAGTGATTAAATTATAACCTAAATTTTTTATTACTTGTTCACGTTGCATTGTTTTTATATATAAGCTACCGGCACATTCATCAGAAAATGGATGACATTGTTCATCTTCTTTATATAATTCCAAATTGCCATGCCAACAATCACCATAGAATTCATATATTGTATTATTGATTTCACAATATCCATCAGCTTTATATTTTGTAGTTGGAATATTATATTCACCTTTGTTCTCTGCGTGTTGAATATGAATATTTTCTGTTTTAATAATTGATTCTAACCAAGATATTGCTTTTTGTGAATAATTCCCCCTTGCACATGTAGGGCAATTTGTTTTTTTATTAATATGATCACATGGTCGTTGATAAAAAGCACCATGTACTTCACAAATAATTTTTATTTTAGTTTGTGAATTGATATATTTGTTAGGATATTTATACCTATTATTATGAGTTTTATTTGCTAGGTTAATAAAATCAATTTTTTTATTAGTACAATATGGGCAATTTTGTCCGCGTAAATGTGAACTTGGTTCTTGTAAAAATATACCATGATGCGGACAAATAATTTTTATTTTATGACGATTATGTTTATAAATTACTAAAGAATAATCATATTTATTATTATGAATTTTTTTTACTTTTTGAATAAACTCTTTGGTTGATGGTTTATATTGCCCTATACATTTAGCACATTTTTGTTTTAAATGTATATGATTATTGGGTTTTTGCCAGAATTCCCCATGTTTAGGACAAATAATTTTTATTTTAGTATGAGCATTTACATATTTACTTTTTGAATAATTATAATAATTATTATGAATTTGGTTTGCTTTTTTGATGAATTCTGATGTAGTTAATTTTCTCATTACGTAATATTTATTAATTATAAATATTGATTATTTTACACCATTATAATAAATACACATAACAAATTTTATTGTAATGGAGAATAGATATGTTAGTAACATTTAGTCAAGGAATAGTTTCACATCAAACTGATTTATTAGGAACGCAACAATTCTTGTTGCAAACTGGTGGAAATGTAACTTTAAGTATATCACCAGATCCTACTATATTGGCGTTTGCACATCGTGATACACATTATTTGTTTACAGAATCTATTACTGTTGCTAATGCATGGATAGGACCTTTTGTATCAGGTACGGATTATTATCTTTATTGGGATATAAATCTTTCGACGGGTATAAGAACTTTTGGTAACACTTTATTTGAACCGGTTACGGCATCTGTAGCACCAATTAACCCACCTATAGATTTACATTGGTATAATACTACTACTAGAATCATGCAATATTGGAATGGTTCCTCATGGGTGGAAGTACTTAGAGTTTTTGCGACAAAATATGAATCGGCAACTAATTTTATAAGCATGAGTATAAATTCTCCTGCTTTTATAGGAACACAAGTAGGAATAGTAGGTAATTTTCAAATAGGTTCTTTAATATTTGATCCTGATGGCAATCCATTAAAAAGAAATAAACGTAGATTTTTTACTTCTGAAGATTTATTTACTACTGGGTTACCAAGTTCTTCGCGTGTTCGTATTGAATCATTTGTTGTAGATGGGTTGGCATCAATACCAATGGCCGCATATACAGCAGTTTCATTTACAGATTTTAATGTGATTTCTCCACTAAACCCGGTAACACATAGAACTTCAGTATTTGGATTAATAGAAAGTGAAATAGTTGGCGGCGAATTAGTAAAAGTTACTGTTGATGGTGTAGTAAATAATATTGCATGGGATTGGGATTTCGTAAATCAGCAAATTTTTACTGATGGAACAGGTCAGTTAGTAACAGTGGCCGGTGGTTATACACCATTGCCTGAACAGGTTCCAGTTGCTTTAGCTATTGATAAGACAACAATTCTATTACGTCCAGCAAGATTAACATTAGATGCACCTGCTATGGGCATGACAGTTGATCCTGCTACAGTTTCTTCGATAGGTACGGTACTTATTAGTGTTCCAGCAACAGATGCATTATTACCTATTGCAGTAGAAGACAATGATCCAAGATTGTTATCTTCATTCCAACATGATCCAACAGCCCATACACATGTAAAAGCTGAAATATTAGATTTCCCACATAATCATGATACACTTTATTACACACAAACATCATTAGATGCAGGACAATTGGATAGTAGATATTATTCGAGTTCAATACTTGATGCTTCATTTACCACAACAGGTTCTAAAGTAGACAAAGTTACAGGTACAATAGGAAATTTTGTAGAAATTAATGGTGTTGGGAACTTAATTGATTCTGGTGTGTCTAATGGTTCTTGGGTATTAAAGGCTGGTGATTCTATGGATGCTGGTGCTAATCTTACGTTTTCCGCCACGGGCGAAGTACTTGGCTTACCAAATATTCCCACTACACCGGGTTCAGCTACATCAAAATTTTATGTTGATCAAATAGCATCGGGTATACATGTTCGTGAATCTGTAAAGGCATCTACTACTGGTACGTTACCAGCATCCGCATATAATAATGGTTTATCTGGTGTTGGTGCTACTTTAATAGGTAATGTGAATGGTGCATTGCCAGCACAAGATGGGTTTACATTAGGTATTGGTGATAGATTATTAGTACAAAATCAAGTTTCTGCTTTAGAAAATGGTGTATATGATGTAACACAATTAGGTGATGGTACTAGTCAATGGATAATTACTAGATGTCCAGATTGTGATCAGAGTATTGAAATTGTTGGTTCATTTGTGTTTGTGGAACAAGGTGTTGTACATCAAGGATTAGGATATTTTGCTATTACTGCTGATGGATTTGTTATTGGTGTTAATGATATTATATGGACACCTATTTCTTCGGCTAGTGGTTTGTTAAATGTTGTTGAAGATTTGACGCCACAATTAGGTGGTGATTTAGATTTAAACCAGTTTGATATAATCACTTTAGATGAAATAGGAACCAATCCATCAAGAGCGATAGTTATTTCACAAGGGTCATCGGGTATAACTGCTTCTACTGTAAATGATATAGATATCTTAGCTTCTGATAATTCAGGAATTACTGGCACTGCTGATGGTGGATCTATCAATATAATTGGTGGTGATAGTGCGAATGGTGTTGGTGGTTCCATTAATTTGATTGTTGGAGATTCTACAGGTGGCGAAGGTATTGTTACTATACAAAATAGTAATATTACTGGTACTGTAGCACCAGAATTACATTTTTTTGAAGCAAATGTAAATGGTGTTAATTCTATTGGGTTAAAATCGCCAGATGCGGTAACTACTGATGTTGTATGGACATTACCAGATGATATACCAAGTACGGTTGCAGGTCAAGTAATAACGACTGATGCTTCGGGAATTTTAAGTTTTGTATCATTACCTGCTGGCGGCAGTACAATACCAGATGGTGTAAATTGTGGTGATATGTTAGTTTGGAGTGATAAGATGTTTGGCCCAAGTGAATGGGTTGTTGCAACCACGCCAACGATGATACCATATGATTTCGCTATTTTTGCTAAAGGAACACCAAGTAATAGTGAACTTGTATTTAAATTTAAAAGTCCTAGAAAATGGACGTTGTATCCTACTGATGCTATTATTCCTATTTTCGGCGTTGGCGGCGGACAAAATCAAGCAGATGCAAATGTAGCTGGTGTAGGCATTTCTACATTTGAAGTTAGAAAAGACACAACAGTAATTTCTACTATTACATTTAATGCCGCTTCAACATTAGGAACGTATTCTGCATTTTCGTCAACAGTATTTCAGGAAAATAATGAATTAAATTTAGTAGCCATAACAGTTGATCCTGCATTGTCAGATATTTCATTTTCTTTGTTGGGTTCTATAACACATGTTTGTGAAACAGGATAAAAATAAAAGTTGACAAAGTAGGGAACTTGTAGTACAATATATAGTCTAAAAAGAAATAGGTTTGACTGCCTGTGCTGTGGTTACACAGCGAAAAAGTCTAATCGGAGGCGATTGAGCGTCGTTAGGATCATTTATGATACCACTCAATAAAATAATAATAAAGTTAAGGAGACAGTCAATGTTACAGTCAATTGCAGAGTTGCAAAAAGCTCTTAGTAAAAACACACAATCAGTAGGGTCATCTAAGTATTATCCATTTCATACAATAACCGAAGAACAGCAAGCAAGAGTTCGGTTTCTTCCTGATGTAGATGCAGATAATCCGCGTGGTTTTTTGGTTCAACGCGTAACACATAATCTTACAATAAATGGGCAGTTTAAATCAACACCATGTTTATCTATGTATGATATGGAATGCCCAATTTGCGAAGCTTCACGTAAGTTTTATAAAGATGAAGGCGAGGATTCTATAAATGGTCCTAAATATTGGAAAAAGCGTGAATTTGTAGGGCAAGTATTGGTAATAAAGGATCCATTAGAAAAGGATTCTGAAACAGGCGAAAATTTTGAAGGTAAAGTAATGCCTATTGTATTACGTACACAGATTTACAATGCGTTAAAAACTGGCATTGAAAAAGGTGGTTTGGAAGAGTTGCCATATCTTTTTGAAGGTGGTTGTGACTTTTTAATCAATAAAACAATGGTTGGTGAATATCCAAATTATACTTCTTCGATGTTCGCACGTAAAGCTACTGATTTAGATGAAGAAATTCAAGCGTATATTGAAGAAAACTTGGTTTCACTTTCAAGTTTTATTCCTAATAATCCAGGTTTGGAAGTTACACAAGGTCTTCTTGCATCCGCGTTGGGTGAAGTTGTTCTTGACGACGAAGAAGCAGACGACGAAGAAGCAGACGATGATGATGTTATTGTTGTTAGTAAATCGAAATCGAAATCGAAGTCTACAGTAGAAGTTGATGAAGATGTAAAAGAAGATGAAGATGAAGAAGACACAGAAGTTGATAATGTGTTGGCTACAATCCGCAATCGCAGAGCTAAAAAAGAAGCCTAATCAGGCATAACTCCGTGATAGGGGCCAAAGTTTGCCCCTATCACTGTTATTAGGATGAGTTATGAGTTTTCTCACAAATATAAAAAAAGATGTTGAAAAGGTAGGATTCGAAGCGGGAAAGGGATTGCCCCCGCGTTATTGGTTTGGAACAGGCAATTACACATTAAATCGAATTATTTCTGGTAGTTTCTATAAAGGAATATCACAAGGACGCGTAACTGCATTGGCTGGCCCATCAGGTGCCGGTAAAAGTTTTCTTACGGCAAATATAATAGCAAATATTCAAAAAACTGAACCGGATACTATTATTGTTGTAATGGATTCGGAAAATGCACTTGATGAAGAATTTGTTACAAAAGTTGGTGTTGACGTTAATAATAAAAATTATCTTTATTATGAAGTAACACTAATTTCAGATTTAACTAAGTTAATTTCGCCCTTTATTAAAGGATATGCTACAGAGTTTGGTGATGATGCAGATGCACAGAAAGTAGTTATATTTATAGATTCTTTAGATATGTTAATGACTGATTCCGAAGAAAGTAACTTCAAAAAAGGTGAAACCAAGGGTGATCAAGGTCAACGGGCAAAACAGTTAAAAGGAACACTTAGAACATTCGTTCAGGCCATTAAACGGTATAATATATCTATAGTAGTTACTTCACAGGTTTATGCAAACCAAGATATTTATAATGGTGAAGGATTATGGAAAATAAATGATGCTATTAAGTTTTCTTTATCACAAATTCTTTTATTGACAAAATTGAAGTTAAAAGAAGGTACGGAAGTAACAGGCATACGAATGAAAGCAGAAGGATATAAAACACGTTTCACAAAACCATTCCAAACAATTACTATAGAAGTACCATATGAAAAAGGAATGAATGCATATTCTGGTTTTGTAGATTCATGTGTTGATTTGGGTATTTTGAAGAAAGCTGGTTCATGGTATACGATGCCAACAACAGGTGAAAAATTTCAGGCAAAGAATGTAACAAAATATGTAGATATATTGTTGCCGTTAGCAGAAGAGAAAACAGAAAGTTTCCTTGATGTTGCGAAATTATTAGAAGAAGAAGAATCTAGTGAACAAGGCGAAACCACAAAAAAAACTACAGTGAAACGAAAAAGCAAAGTAACCAAATAATATGGAAGTTTTATGACCTTTACCTGCACATAGAAAAACCTTGCAAAAAAGATTAAGTTGTAGTATAATTAGAGAATGATAAAAGATTCTAAAACATTATTAAAAGATAACTTAATAGTCCGGCATTATGCTGGGAGTCATTCTTACGGAACAAATATTGCTACTTCTGATATTGATATTAGAGGATTGTTTTGTGCTGATCCTGTTAATATTCGTACCCCATTTTTCAATGTACGTGAAATTGAAGTAGCCGAAGAAGAAGATACAAAGTTTTATGAATTAACACACTTTATGAAATTATGTTTGGAATGTAATCCTAATATAATTGAAACATTATGGATAGACGAATCTGATATTATTACTAAGACTCCGGTTTATGATGCCCTTCGTGCGTCCCGTGAATCGTTCCTAAGCAAGAAAATTGCTTTTACTACCACAGGGTACGCTACAGCACAAATCAAGCGTATAAAAGGCCATAATAAGTGGATAAATAATCCTCAAAATAAACTTGCACCAAAACAAACAGATTATGTTAGTTTGGTACAGAATTTTACACCACAAAAATTATTTAAACTAAATTTTGAAAGTTTATATGAAGATCATAGATTAATTCCATATGGAGGGGATGTATATGGTGTAATAAAGGAAAAAGGATACCACCCATTTGATAGTCAATACAGATTGAATACATTATATGAAGAAGACCATTATGGTGAACTTCCATTGTATATTGTTAAGTTTAATAAGCAAGTATATAAAGTTGCACAAGAAACATGGAAAAATTATTGGACATGGAAAGATAATCGTAATAAAGTTCGTTCTGAATTGGAAGAGAATCACGGATATGATTCAAAACATGCTGCTCACTGTGTAAGACTTATGAGAATGGGTGTTGAAGTTATGGAAGGTAAAGGTGTTATTGTAAAACGTCCAGATGCAAAAGAATTATTAGAAATTCGTGATGGTGCGTGGACATATGAAGAAGTATTAGACTATGCTAAACATATGGATGATTTAATTAGAAATAAGTTGTATAAAACAAGTAATTTACGCCATGCTCCTGATTTTAAATTAGCAGCTAACATATTAATGGATTTGCAAGATATGGTATGGAATACAAGAATTGATGATATAGCAGATTTTATGCCAAAAATCTCCGGAACAGAAGGGTGGTTGTGAATAATAAGATAATAATAGCATTAGATTTTGATAACTATGATACGGCAATTCGATTTGTTGATTTATTTCTTGATCCCACTAAACATGCAGTAAAAATAGGCACTAATATATTATTTAGTGGTGGTAATATTTTACATACATTAAAACTTCGTAAGTATGAAATAATGCTTGATTGTAAGTTTTTTGATACGCCTGATACAGTATATCGTTATTGCAAACAGGCCGCTAGTGTGCGTGTTGACATGATTACTGTTCATAGTATGGGATTATGTGATATGTTACATGCAGCAGTCGAAGGTGCACATTCTATGGGTAAATCACCTTTAGTTATAGCAGTAACTATTTTAACTAGTATGGATGAAGTGTATCTTAGATATAATTTGAATATTCAAGAGACTGTAGATGATTGTTTAATACAAAATAGTTTAGAACACCTTGCACAAGAAACGGGATGTGATGGTGTTGTATTACATGGAACAAAACTAAAAGAATATAAAAAAGAATATTCTAATATGAAAACTATAGTTCCTGGTATTAGAGGAACTGATGATGATAATAATTGTCAAAATGTGGTAGTAACACCACAATATGCATTACAAAATAATGCTGATTATATAGTTGTAGGTAGACATGTAACAGCATCAGATGATCCACGTCGTAGATTATTAGAACTTGAATGGGCAATAGAACAGTATTCATAAAGCTTATAAGAGGTGAGTTGTGGAAATAAAAGTAACAGTACGTAAATCATGGTATCCTGAAAATGGCGAGTATGAAATAGTAAAACGATTTGCACAGGTTATAATCGGTAGGACTGATGATATATTAAAAAAGGATAGTGGTTATAAATGGTGTTTGTGTTCGGGTGGTAACGATTGGTTTGCAGAAGCACAAGACATGGAACATCCTGAGATATGGACAATTAGTTATAGATACGGATATGGTAAACCAGATATGATGAAAGGACTAGAAGTTTTTTTAAATTGGAGCATGGGTAGGTGAGTAAAATTGCCTTTTTAGGCAAGAATAATTGTAATTTACTTAATATATTAGAAAAGTATGATAATGAACTTGATGGTGTAAATGAAATTATAAAGTTTGATGGCAAAACACTTGATCAATGTTCAAAAGAACAAGTTGCACACGAAGTATATTATAATCAAAGGTGTTCTGAATTAAAGATTTTATTAGAACATTTTAAAAATGAGCTAGAGCGAATGAAAGCTCGATTTGCCAAAAAAATGAAAGATAATAATATGCGTGATTTATCTGATAGGATGATAGGTATATTAGCTAATAATGATAATGAATATAATGTAACAATGGGTTTGTATTTGGAAGTAAAAGAAGTTTACGAAAAATATAATGATGTGGTTAATGCATTTACCTCTAGGGGATTTGTGTTAGGTCACATAACTAAAGCTAGGATAGCTGGTATTCACGGCGATATAATATAAATGCTTAAAAAAGCAATAATAAAAATAGTAGATGAAACTAATTGTGTGGTGTTGGGGGTTAATCCCAGCGACACAGACACTTTAACAAAGAAGTTTAGACATAGACCACCGGGATATTTTTTCAATCCTAAGTATAAACTTAGGATTTGGGATGGGTATATTAGATTTTACCAACAAACAGGCAAAACTTTAGTTTATTTATTACCAAAAATTTTGCCTGAGTTGAAGAAAATGGGGTATGAAATTAGATTGATAGATCGTAGAACTGGCATTCCTATAACACCTCCTTCAATAACTGAAAATTATTTCCCGTCAGATGTTGTTGATCCTGATTCCGAAGAACCTTATATTTTACGATACTATCAGTTAGATGCATTACGTGCCGTATTAGAAGATGGATCTGGTTTGATAATAGCTGGAACTGGTGCCGGAAAGACGATAATGTGTGCAGTATTATGTGATGTACATGCTAAATGTGGTTTAAAAACGCTAACGATTGTTCCTAATGCAGATTTAATAGATCAGACTAAAGAACAATATGAAATTTGCAGACTGGATGTTGGTGAATATAGTGGTAATATTAAAGATATTGATCATGAACATGTAGTATCAACATGGCAAGCATTACAGAATAATCCTGGTATTATGCGACATTTTCAGATGGTATTGGTTGATGAGTGTCATGGTGCATCTAGTGTAGTATTGAATAATTTATTGTTAAAGCATGGAAATAATATTATTCATAGGTATGGTGTAACAGCAACATTACCAAAAGAAACTTGTGATAGAATATCTATTTTTTCTTCGTTAGGTGATGTAAAATATGAAATACCTGCTGATGTATTAATTAAAGAAGGTTTTTTGGCTAAACCACATATTGATATATTACAATTAAAGGAAGATTTTAAATCGCAGTATGATGAATATGTTGAAGAAACGAGTGATAAATCGGTAAAATATAGTAAATTTAAGAATGAATATTTTCCAGATTATATGTCTGAAAAAGATTATCTTCTTGGTAATAAAGAACGAAATGAATGGATAGCAGAATATATTAAATTGTTATCAGAGCGTGATAAAGGTAATGTATTTTGTTTAGTTAGTAGTAAACCGGTTGGTCGTATGTTAGCAAAGCTTATACCAGAAGCTATTTTTGTATGTGGTGATGATAAGAAAGCTGACAGAAAAAACGTTTATAATTTATTTAAAGATAATGATAATGTAATTGTTATTGCTACAGTTCATATTGCAGGGGTTGGATTAAATATAAAACGAATTTTTCATATGGTTTATATTGATATAGGAAAATCATTTATTCGTGTTATACAGACTATAGGACGTGCATTGAGAAAGGCTATTGATAAAAATACAGTACATATTACTGATATATGTTCTGATTTAAAACATTCAAAACGTCATTTAAGAAAGCGTAAAGCTTATTATGATGAAGCAAAATATCCAAATAAGAAAAAACTAGTAGAGACGAAATAATATGTTAATTTTTGATGAAGATATGGGAACTGTAATATTGGATGATATACAAAGTCCAATATTAACTGAATATTTTTATGTGTTGGATTTAACCATGAATGATTATACATTAACATCGTTAAATGCATTAGAAGAAGTATATTGTCCAACCTTAACTTTAGATATTTTGGGTTTTAAATTTGACGTTCCTGCGAATTGGTATATTTTAGTATATGATCCAGAAACTACATATTTAGATTCTGTAAATATTGGCGATGTAGCTGGTAGAGATTTCACAGGATTTGTTTTTGGTAATACTTCAAAAACAGCAATTCCTGCACCAATTAAAGTTATAGATTATGACATCAATAAAAAGAATGTTTCGCCGTTAATGAAAAAAACTCAACTATTATGTCATCCAATAACAGAAAACATGTGGATTAATATAACACCTTATGATTTGTATAATAAGTATTTAAAGAATATGGTAGTAGGGGATATAATATTTTAACATGATTGGCACAGTTAAAATATTGATTAATAAATATTTAAAATAAGGATAAGTATGGCAATAAAAAAAAGAAACAAGAAAATAACATATACTGAATTCCTTGCTTGGTTAGGTGGCGTTGAAGATATGCAATCAGACGATTGGCATCCAGATTCGGAGCAATGGAAAACTATACGTGCAAAGTTATCATGTGTTGTAGCTGATGTAGAAGAAGTTATTATTCAACAATCGCCGGGTTCAATATCTGGAACGCCGGTTGCATTTGAAGGTCCAATGCCTGGGACACCTGTACCTACGAGGACGGTTAGTACATTTGATGAACAAAAACCTATAAATCGTTTACCATCAGCAATGCAAACGAGTAATGTAACTGGTAATAATCCTAGTGCATTACCAGCAACTAAGCCACAGAATATAGATTCATCTAATGGTAATTATGAAAGCCAACTAGTATAGTATAAATATAACTATAACACATACTAGGAGAATACATTGAGCAGAAAAACTAAGAGTATGCGTGGCGAGGTCGTAGATTTTGACTTAATGGAAATAAAAAATAAGTTAAGGCAACAGCCTACGCCAGTTAGCGTACAACAACGACAAAATTTTGTTGATAAAAAAATAAAGAGACGAGTAACGAAATTAGCAGAAAAGATTGCAGAAAAAGAACTTGAAACGGCGGC
>Ga0209992_10000385_pt1 | contig 59919 bp, 66 predicted proteins | sample 2SBtaG_2_FD_182564 | JGI IMG/M metagenome (GOLD analysis project Ga0209992, IMG submission 182564) | Deep subsurface microbial communities from Kolumbo volcano to uncover new lineages of life (NeLLi) - 2SBTROV12_ACTIVE470 metaG (SPAdes)... | ecosystem: Environmental > Aquatic > Marine >... | reverse complement strand
CTCTTCGCCGCTCAAATCTTGGCCGCAGACGATCCCGACCTCCGCCGACGTCTCCAGGAGCTGCGCGAGAAGCAGGGAGCAGACGCCGTCGCTGCCGAGCTGACATGACACCACCGGGGCCGGACGCCCTCCCTCCCAATGCGATGCTCGGCGTGCTCGGCGGGGGCCAGCTGGGTCGGATGTTCGCACTGGCAGCCCATCGCCTGGGCTTCCGAGTGGCCGTCTACTCCGACGATGAAGACCCACCCGCTGGTGCGGTGGTCGATCACCACGTTCGTGGGGACTATGCCGACCTCGATGCTGTGGAGGATTTCGCCCGCCAGGTCGACGTGGTGACCTTCGAGTTCGAGAACGTTCCCGCCACGACGGCCGAGGCCGCAGCACGCCACGCTCCGGTCCGTCCCGACGGTTCGCTCCTCCATGCAGCACAGGATCGGATTCGAGAGAAGAGAGCGCTTCGTTCTCTGGGCCTGCCCGTTGCGAAGTTCGCCGAGATCCGATCAGCCGACGACGTGGTCGCAGCGCAGCTGGCAGTGCCCGGGGCCGGGATCGTGAAGACAGCGACGTCGGGGTACGACGGCAAGGGCCAGCGCCGGGTAGCCGATGCGAGCGAGCTCCACGCCGCCTGGAGCCAGGTCGGCGCGCATCCCGCGGTGGTCGAGAGCCTCGTGCCATTCGAGCGTGAGATCTCCGTTGTTGGGGCCCGAGGGCTCGACGGGGAGATCGCTCTCTACGAGCCGTTCGAGAACAGCCACGTCGACCAGATTCTCGACGTCACGCGATGGCCCGCCCGCGTCACGACCGAGACACGCAACGCAGCGCTGGAGGTCGCGCGCAGCGTTCTCCTCGGCTTTGATGTCGTCGGCGTGCTGTGCGTGGAAATGTTCGTGCTCGCGGGCGGCGACGTGATCGTCAACGAGATCGCACCGCGACCCCACAACTCGGGCCACCTCACCATCGATGCCCACGTGACCAGCCAGTTCGAACAGCAGGCGCGCGCCGTCGCCGGACTCCCGCTTGGTTCGGTCGACGCCGTTGCACCCGCCGCCGCGATGGCGAATCTGCTTGGTGACCTCTGGGCCCGCGGGGAGCCCGACTGGTCGAGGGCGCTCTGCGAGCCCGGGCTTCATCTGCACCTCTATGCCAAACGCGAGGCTCGCCCCGGCCGCAAGATGGGTCACATGACAGTGTCCGGCTCGGATGCGGAAGAGTTGGTCGATCGCCTTCACACCGTGAGGCGGGAGATTGTTCCGGACGACTGAACGGGGGTCTACCGGCCCGCGTCCGGTGGTGTTTCGGTGTGTGCGGCCACGAACTCGGCCAGCTCGGCGAGCCAATCGATGTCCGACGAGCGTTCGAGAAACATCGACCGCACAGCGCCTTGTGGCTTCGCCTCGGCCGGAGCGGAGGAGGAAGCGAGACGCGGTCCGCCGGCGAGACAGGCGGCCACGAGCGCGCCCGCGAGGGCGACGTGGTTTCTGGACATCTGCGATTGCACACCTGCCCGAGCGAACACCTCCACTCGGACACCACTCCATCGGCACTCTTCGTGAAACAGTGAGCCAATTCACCACCATGAGTAGCGAATTGTGGGAGAAATCACGCGCTCGTCGCGCCCCCGTGTGGTTAGGATCGTGCAACGTCGTGCTCGTCGACGTTTGGAGTGATCCGTGCCCGGATCGATCGTGGTCGGAACCCAGTGGGGTGACGAAGGCAAGGGTCGCGTTGTCGACATCGTGGCCAAGGAGTGCGTCCACGTGGTGCGCTACCAGGGAGGCCACAACGCGGGTCACACCCTGGTCGTGGACGGGGAGACGTTCGCCCTTCAGCTCATCCCGAGCGGCATCCTCTACGACCATGTGACGCCGATCATCGGCAACGGTGTCGTGGTCGACCCGGCTGTGCTGTTGTCCGAGATCGACTCGCTGGAGGCCAAAGGCGTCGACTGCAGCCGGTTGATCGTGAGCCCGCAGGCCCACCTCGTGTTGCCCTATCACCAGCTGCTCGACGAGTTGGCCGAGGCGAGCCGCGGCGACGACAAGCTCGGTACGACCAAGCGAGGGATAGGGCCGGCCTATGCCGACAAGGCGTCGCGCGTGGGGATCCGGGTCGAGGACCTGCTCGATCCAGACCATCTGCGTGCCCGTCTGCACGCTGCACTCGGCGACCGCAACGCACTGCTGACCCAGGTGTATGGCCGCGACCCCGTCGACGCGGACGAGCTCGCAGACCATCTGATCGAGGAAGTGGCGCCCCGCGTGTCTCCCTACATCGGCGACACGATCAGCTGGCTGCACGAGGCGCTGCACGCCGGCGAGCGCGTCTTGTTCGAAGGAGCGCAGGCGACCTTCCTCGACCTGGATCACGGCACCTACCCCTTCGTGACGTCGTCGAACCCCGTTGCCGGCTACGCCCTCGTCGGGTCAGGCATCGGGCCTGGCGCCGTGGATCAGGTCATCGGGATCGCCAAGGCCTACCTCACGCGTGTCGGCGCCGGCCCCTTCGTCACCGAACTCCACGACGAGGTGGGCGACCACCTCGTGGAGGTCGGTCGGGAGTTCGGCACCAACACCGGGCGCCGACGCAGGACCGGGTGGTTCGATGCCGTGATGGGGCGTCAGGCCGTGCGGCTCAACGCCTGCACCGAGATCGCCCTCACGAAGCTCGACGTTCTCGACCAGCTCGACTCCATCAAGGTGTGCGTTGCCTACGAGGTCGACGGGCGCCGCTACGAATACCTGCCGCACCTGCGTCGGCTGCACGATCGTGCGACCCCCGTGTACGCCGAACTGCCGGGGTGGAAGACCGATCTCTCTGACGTGACCGAGCGCGGCGAGTTGCCCCGCGCGGCGGTGGACTACATCGCGTTCCTCGAACGACAGATGGGTGTGCCGATCCGTTTCGTGTGTGTGGGCCCCGGCCGCGAGCAGTACCTGAGATTCGCGGCATGACGTGCACGCCTGAACTGGCCGGTTGTGGGTGGGTGCTGGTGTCCCAGGGTGTGTCGAGTCCGAACGGTGATGTGTGGTGTGAGCGCGCTGGGCGTGGGTGGGTGCTGGTGTCCCAGGGTGCGTCGAGTCCGAACGGACACGCGGCATGAAGGTCTGCGTTGTCGGGTCGGGTGGGCGGGAGCATGCGTTCGCTGCGACGCTGTCGCGCACGGCCGAGGTGGTGGTGGCACCGGGGTCTCCTGGGATCCCGGGGAGCACCGACCAACCCGTCGAGGAGATCGATGCCGACCTCTTCGTCATCGGGCCCGAGGCGCCGCTTGTCGACGGGCTCGCCGACCGCCTCCGTGCGCAGGCGAAGGTGGTGTTCGGCCCCGGCGCTGACGGAGCGCGCCTCGAGGGTTCGAAGGAGTGGATGAAGGATCTGGTGTCTGCGGCCGGCGTCCCCACTGCTCGCTACGGCTCTTTCGGGGACTCAGAGATCGACGCTGCCCTCGCTTTTCTGTCGTCGCTGACGCCGCCGTACGTGATCAAGACCGATGGCCTTGCGGCGGGCAAGGGAGTGCTCGTCACCGAGGATCACGGCGAAGCGGTCGCTGATGTTCGGGAGAAGTTGTCCGGCGCGGCGTTCGGGGACGCGGGTCGGCGCATCGTGATCGAGGAGGGCCTGTCGGGTCCTGAGGTCTCGTTGTTCGCCATCTGCGACGGCACGACGGCTGTCGCTGTGCCGACGCTCGCGCAGGATCACAAGCGGCTGCACGATGGCGATGCGGGACCCAACACCGGTGGGATGGGATGTTGTTCGCCCCTTCCGTCTCTGGGTAACGCGGAGATCGACGAGCTGATGCGCGTTGCGGTGCATCCGACGATGGCGGAGCTGAACCGCAGGAGCATCGACTACCGCGGGGTGCTGTACGCCGGCTTCATGCTGACCGCAGACGGCCCGCGCCTGCTGGAGTACAACGTCCGCTTCGGCGACCCCGAGGCGCAGGTGATCCTGCCGCGTCTCGATGTCGACCTCGCGATTCTGTTGCACCAAGCGGCGAGCGGCCGCATCGACTCGGAGATCAAAGTCTCGTCGGACGCGATGGTGACCGTGGTGTGTGCCTCGGAGGGCTATCCGACGGCACCCCGAGGCGGCGATGTCGTCGAGGGCATCGAAGCGGCACGCGCGCTGGACGGGGTGAGCGTGTTCTGCGCCGGCGTCGGTGCTCACGATGACGGCCAGTTGGTGACTGCGGGCGGCCGAGTTCTCAATGTCTGCGGGCGCGGCCCCGACCTGATGACTGCACGTGACCGCGCATACGCGGGTGTCGCCGAGATCAGCTGGCAGGGCATGCACCACCGCACCGACATCGGTTCGGAAATCGAACTGTTCAGTGGGGGAGCGCGGTGAGCAAGGCCCGGATCACCAACGTCCTCGCCGCGCGCTACGCATCGCCGGGCATGGCCCACCTGTGGTCGGCCGAGCGAAAGGTGATTCTCGAACGGGAGCTCTGGGTCGCCGTTCTGGAAGGTCAGCGACGGCTTGGGCTCGATGTGGATGCGCAGGTCATCGACGACTACCGCGCAGTGATCGACAAGGTGGATCTCGATTCGATTCAACGCCGCGAGAGAATCACGCTGCACGACGTCAAGGCGCGGATCGAGGAGTTCTGCGCCTTGGCCGGCCACGAGCACGTCCACAAGGGCATGACCTCGCGTGATCTCACCGAGAACGTCGAGCAGCTACAGGTGAGACGCGCTCTCGAGCACGTGCGCGACCGCCTGATCTCGGTCCTCGTCCGGTTCGCCGAGCGGGCAGAGGAGTACCGGGAGCTCGTCATCACCGGCCGGTCGCACAACGTCCCCGCGCAGGCGACGACGCTCGGAAAGCGGCTGGCGAACCTCGGACAGGAGATCCTTCTCGCCACCGAGCGCATCGACGAGCTCCTCGACCGCTACCCACTCCGGGGTCTGAAGGGCCCGGTGGGGACCCAGCAAGATCTGCTGGATCTCTTCGACGGCGACGTCGACAAGGTGTCCGGTCTCGAAGCTGCGATCGCAGAGCAACTCGGTTTCTCGCGCACCCTCGACGCCGTCGGTCAGGTGTATCCCCGCAGCCTCGATCTCGAGGTGGTCTCGGCGCTGGTCCAGGGCGCTGCGGGGCTCGCCGACTTCGCGGTTTTGGTACGGCTGATGGCCGGGCATGACTTGGTGACGGAGGGGTTCGTCGACGGCCAGGTCGGTAGTTCGGCGATGCCGCACAAGATGAACACTCGGTCGACCGAACGCATCTCGGGCTTTCTCACCATCCTGAGGGGGCACCTCACCATGGCGGGCTCCTTGGCCGGTGATCAGTGGAATGAAGGCGATGTCAGCTGCTCGGTGGTCCGGCGGGTGATGTTGCCCGATGCGTTCTTCGCCATGGATGGTGCCCTCGAGACGACCCTCACGGTGCTCGACGGATTCGGCGCGTACCCGAGGGTGATCGAGCGGGAGCTCGAGCGGTACCTGCCGTTTCTCGCGACGACGAAGCTGCTCATGGCAGCGGTCAAAGCGGGAGCCGGTCGCGAACAGGCCCACGAGCGGATCAAAGAACACGCCGTGGCGGCTGCGCTTGCACTCCGGGAGAGCGCATCGGGGGACAACGTCTTCCTCAACGAGGTGGCGGCTGATCCCGAGATTCCACTCGACGCAGCAGCGGTCGCTGCCGCAGTCGCCGATCCGGGGGCGTTCGTCGGACGAGCGGCTGCGCAGGTCGACGAATTCGGTGCCCAGGTCGCCGCACTCGTTGCCCGGCATCCGCACGCAGGGTCGTACCAGCCGGCCCCGATTCTCTAGTAGACCGGCCACATCCCCGAGGACCGAGACCACGTGAGCGCGCTCGAGCTGATCCACAGAGGCAAAGTCCGCGAGATGTACGCGGTGGATGAGAGCCAACTGCTCATGGTCGCCACCGACCGGATCTCGGCTTTCGACGTGATCTTCGACGAGCCGGTGCCCGACAAGGGCAGAGTCCTGACGGCCATGACCGTGTGGTGGGCTCATCATCTGGCGGCCGCCGCGCCGACCCACCTCGTCTCAGCGGACCCCGCCGACTTTCCGGCGGCGGCCCGGCGTGCGGATTGGGCTGGTCGGGCGCTGCTGGTGCGGCGTGCCGAGATGCTGCCGCTGGAGTGCATCGTCCGCGGGTACATCACCGGCTCGGCGTGGAGCGAGTACCAGGTGTCGGGAAAGATGCATGGGACCCCGCTCCCCGACGGGCTGCTCGAGGCGCAGCAACTCCCCGAGCCGGTCTTCACGCCCTCGACCAAGGCCTCCGATGGCGGACACGACATCAACATCCCCTATGAGGACGCGGTCGATCTGGTCGGCACGGAGGTGGCCTCCGAGGCGAGGAAGATCTCCGTCGAGGCCTACCGGCTCGCGGCCGAGCACGCAGCGTCGCGCGGCGTGATCATTGCCGACACCAAGTTCGAGCTCGGGATCGTCGACGGTCAGATGGTGATCGCCGACGAGCTCCTCACGCCGGACTCGTCCCGGTTCTGGCCGGCCGAGAAGTGGGCCCCCGGATCCTCGCCGGTCTCGCTCGACAAGCAGCCGGTCCGCGATGCGACCGCTGCGACGGGTTGGAACAAACAACCGCCGGCGCCGCCGCTCGACGCGGCAACCGTCGCAGCGACCAGCGAGCGTTACATCACCGCATACGAACGAATCACTGGCCAGTCATTCGACGACTGGATCGGAGGCTGAGATGACCTACGACGTACTCGTCGAGGTGTCGCCCCGGCGCGGCATCGCCGACCCCGAGGGCTCCACGATCGAGCGCTCGCTCCCCGCGCTCGGGTTCGATGGAGTGAGCGAAGTGCGGGTCGGCAAGGCCATCCGGCTTCGTGTCGAAGCACCGTCGGCCGAAGCAGCGGCGGCCCTGGTGGAGGACATGTGCAGCCGATTCCTGACCAACCCCGTCATCGAGGACGCGCGGGTGGAGGTTCACTCGTGAGCGCCCGAGTCGGGGTCATTCAGTTTCCCGGAACCAATTGCGAGTTCGACACGGTGGACGCGATACGCGCTCTCGGAGGGGATGCCGACGTGGTGTGGCACCGCGACACGTCGATCGCCGGCTACGACGCTGTGGTGGTCCCTGGAGGGTTTGCCCACGGCGACTACCTGAGGCCTGGAGCGATCGCCCAGTTCTCACCGGTGATGGATGCGGTGAGCGAGTTCGCGGTGGCCGGTGGTCCCGTCATCGGGATCTGCAACGGTTTCCAAGTGTTGACCGAGGTCGGATTGTTGCCCGGCGCGCTGCAGAAGAACGCCGGTCTCAGCTTCTGCTGCCGGGCTCAGACGCTCGAAATCGCGGCGGTCGATCACGTCCTTGGTCACGGGTTGTCGGTGGGCGAGCGAGTCGAGATCCCCATCAATCACTTCGAGGGCAACTACGTCTGCTCACAAGAGACTTTGGCCCAACTGCGCGCCGAGCATCGTGTCGTCTTTCGATATGTGGACAATCCCAACGGGTCGATTGACGACATCGCCGGAGTCTGCAATGAGGGTCGCAACGTCGTCGGGATGATGCCTCACCCCGAACGCGCGACGTCGGCGCTGTTGGGATCCGAGGACGGCGCTCGCCTCTTGACGTCTTTGCTGAAAGCGGTCGCTGGTTGATCAGCTGCCGCGGCTGATTCCGGCGGACTTGAGGACGGGAGCGGTCACGCCGAACTCCCGCCACGTGCCGTACTCAATGCCCTTGCGTTCGCCGTAGGGCTTTGCCGCGGCGATGAACTCGGCCTCGAGAGCGGCGATATCGATGGTCTCCTCGCCCCTCTCCAGCTCCCGTTCGAGATCGCGTCGCTGCTGGAGCATCTCCAAACGCTGAACGCCGCCGGCATCGGCCAGCGAGGCTTCGATTTGGGCCAGTTTGGCCTTCATCGACTCCGGTGTACGGCGCCGTCCGCGCTTGGGGCGATTGTTCTCCAACGCCTCCAGGTATGCCCTCACCGCTGCACCCTGGCGACGCCCCTCGGCCAGAGCCGCTTTGTGTTCGTCACTCATCGGTGTCTTCATTCGCACATGATGGACGGTCGGTCCAGGTGAGGCAAGAACACCTGTATTGACGAGGAACGCCGAGTTCCCCTTACGACGAAATGCTGCGAGCGAGGGTCTCGTTTATGGATGTGGTCATCGCGAGCATCTCGTGGTCATTCCAGTGGGTTCCGGCGAATTGGAGGCCGACCGGCAGTCCGTCGACGTCACCGAGTGGAAGGTGAATCGCCGGAACGCCGAGGCTCGTCCAGAGTCGGTTGAACACCGAGTCGCCGGTCGTCGCAATCGGCGGCGCGACACCAGGGGCCGACGGGGTCATGAGGATGTCGACGTCCGCAGCGGCGAGCGCGTCGGAGTGCCGGGCACGGGCCTCGTCGAGGGACCGACGGGCGCTGCGGACATCCGCTGTGTCGATGCGCGCAGCCCGGGCCAACATCTTCTGCACGAGACGGCTGATCGACTCGTGGTGATGGGTCGCCTCCCACGCGAACACCCGGGCGATGTCGAAATGCAGGATGGTGTCGGCCGCTTCCCAGACGCCGTCCAGGTGTGGGAACGGCTCGACATCACGCACCTCGTGACCGGCAACGCGCAGTCGATTGGCGACGTCGGCAATCAGCTCGTCGGTCTCCGGCTCAGCCGACCCCCACTGATGCGAGCGGTAGACGCCGATCCGCGCCTCTGTCCCTCCACTGGCTCCGAAGCCCGATCCACCGACGAGGGCGTCGAGGAGGGTCGTGGCGTCGCCGACGTCGCGCGTGAACCATCCCACCGTGTCGAACGAGTGAGACAGCGTGGCCACGCCCGTGGTGGGAATCAGCTCGCGCGTCGGCTTGAATCCGACCACCCCGCAGTACGCGGCGGGCCGAAGGACCGAGCCGACCGTCTGGGTCCCGAGGGCCGCTCTGACATGGCCGTCGGCGACTGCCGCCGCCGAGCCGCTCGATGAGCCTCCAGGAGTGCGGGTCGGGTCGTGCGGATTCGTCGTGAACGTCGGCGTGAACAGGGCAAACTCGGTCGTCGCGGTCTTGCCGACGACCACTGCACCCGCGGTTCTCGCGAGAGCCACGCAGCTCGCGTCGTTGCTGGTCGTGCGGCCCCGGTAGATCGGGGAGCCCCGCTCTGTGGGGAGGTCGGCGGTGTCGATGACGTCCTTCACGCCGAGCGACCAGCCACGGAGCAGCCCGGCAGGTGCTTCGGCCACCGCTCGTCGGATGTCGTCGTCGCCGTGACGGCAGACCCAGGCGCGCACGATCGGGTCCCGTTCTTCGGTGCGGAGGAGCTCGCCGTCGATGTCGTTCACGGGTTCATCATGCATCGTCGCGGCGCCGCTAGATTCGGGTCGTGCCCGAAGCCCCCGCGGACCCAGAGACCCATCGCGCGCTCGGCTTGACGGACGAAGAGTACGACCACATTCACGAGCTCCTCGGTCGCCACCCCAATCACCTCGAGTTGGCGATGTACTCGGTGATGTGGTCCGAGCACTGCTCCTACAAGTCGTCCAAGAAGCATCTCAAGCGTCTTCCGACGGAGGCTCCCTGGGTTCTGGTCGGCCCGGGTGAGAACGCCGGGGTGATCGATGTGGGAGACAGCATCGCGATCGCCATCCGCATCGAGAGCCACAACCACCCCTCGGCGATCGAGCCCTATCAGGGCGCTGCGACCGGAGTGGGCGGCATCCTCCGCGACATCTTCACCATGGGTGCTCGACCGATCGCTGTGATGGATCCGCTGCGATTTGGCCCGCTCGACGACCCTCGCTCTCGTTGGATAGCGGAGGGCGTCGTCAGCGGTGTGTCCGGGTACGGCAACAGCGTCGGCGTTCCGACCGTCGGCGGTGAGGTGGTGTTCGACCAGACCTACAAGGGCAATCCCCTGGTCAACGTGCTGGCCATGGGTGTCTTGCCGGTCGAAAGGCTGGTGCTCGGCCAGGCCAGTGGCACCGGCAATCTCGCGGTGCTGCTCGGGGCGAGCACGGGTCGCGACGGCATCGGTGGGGTCAGCGTGCTCGCATCGGCCGGCTTCGACGAGGAGGCCGACGACAGCGACAAACGACCGAGCGTGCAAGTCGGTGACCCCTTCGAGGAGAAGCGCCTGCTCGAGGCGTGCCTCGACCTGCTCGACGCGGGCCTCGTCACGGGCATCCAGGATCTCGGCGGCGCAGGGCTCACCTGCGCGACGAGCGAGACGGCGTCTCGCGGTGGCGCGGGCATGGAGGTGGACGTGTCGGCGGTGCACCGCCGCGAGTCCGGCATGGAGCCCTTCGAGGTGATGACGTCGGAGTCACAAGAGCGCATGTTGGCGATCGTCGAGCCCGATGATCTCGGCGAAGTGCTTCGGCTCTGCGACAAGTGGGAGGTCGTGGCATCGGTCGTTGGCCGGGTCACGGGCGACGGCGCGCTCCGGATCAGAACGAGCTTCGACGGTGAGATCCTCGCTGATGTCCCCGCGGGAACACTCCACGACGATGCGCCCGAGTACGACCGGCCGCTGCGGCGACCGGCCGATCTCGATGAGCGACGAACCGCCGACCCGGGCGCCGTCGATTCGGTTGATTGCGCCGCCGATCTGTTGGCTCTCGTGCGCGACCCCAGCTGGGTGTATCGACAGTACGACCATCAGCTCTTTCTCAACACAGTCGTCGGGCCGGGTGGAGATGGCACCCTTCTCCGCCTGCGCCACCCGCTCACCGGTGAGGAAACCGGTCGCGGTCTCGGGTTGTCGACAGACGGCAACCATCGCTGGTGCCACGTCGACCCGCGCCAGGGGACATCGATGGTCGTGGCCGAGGCTGTCATGAACATCGCGTGCGTCGGAGCCCGACCGATGGCGGTGGTGAACTGCCTCAACTTCGGCAACCCCGAACACCCCGAGGTCATGTGGCAGCTGTCCGAAGCAGTCGATGGGATGGCCGAAGCGTGCCGAGCGTTCGACGCACCGGTGGTCGGTGGAAACGTCAGCCTCTACAACGAGACCAACGGCGAGAACATCTCGCCCACCCCCGTTGTCGGGGTCGTCGGGATGCACGACGACCTCCGCGCTGTTCCCGCTGGGCTCGCGTGGGCCGACGGTGATGCCGTGGTCGTCCTCGGCGACTCGCCACCCGACGACGTGGCCATGGGTGGCTCACGCTGGGCGTGGGAGCTGCACTCACGAAAAGACGGCTCCTTGCCCGAGTTCGACCTCGGATCAGCGGTTCTCGTCGCGGAGTTCGTCGCTGCAGCGGTGCGATCTGGCTCGCTCCATGCCGTCCACGACGTGGGCGAAGGCGGCCTGGGGGTGGCGCTCGCAGAGATGGCGATCGACGCCGAGATCGGCGGGACCTTTGCCGAACTCAACGGCCACCGGGCGATCTACAACGAGGCCGGTGGTCGGGTGCTCGTGGCTGTCGAAGCCTCCCGGGTCGATGAGCTGCTCGCCAGTGCCGCTTCGAACGGAGTTGCAGCGACGGTTCTGGGACGCGCGGGCGGCGATCGGCTGGTGTTGGGCGAAGCTGTTGATGTGGGTCTCGACGAGCTCACCGCCGCGTGGCGCGACGAGCTCCCGTCGGCCATCGGGCAAGGCACGGTCAACGCGTGACCGAGTCGTCCGAACCGCCCGCACCCCAACGGGGCGCCGATGATCTCGGCATCGAGCATCACAAGCCCCGAGAGGCCTGTGGGGTGTTCGGCGTCTTCGCTCCGGGTGCCGCTGTTGCCCACCTGACCTATCTGGGGCTGTACGCCCTGCAGCATCGCGGACAGGAATCCGCCGGTGTCGCCGTGTCAGACGGTGCCACGGTCACGGTCGTAAAGGACATGGGCCTCGTGGCGAGCGCCTTCGACGACCGCGTGCTCGCCGCTCTCGAAGGCGATCTCGCCATCGGACACACCCGCTACTCGACGACTGGTTCGAGCTCGTGGAGGGCCTCTCAGCCCTTCTACCGCGATGTCGGCGAGCTCGAGTTCGCACTGGGACACAACGGCAACCTCGTCAACACGGCCGAGCTGGCTCGCGAGAACGGCATGCTCGATGTGGTGATGAGCGACAGCGACCTCGTCGCCGAGTTGGTGGCCTCCCGGCTGTCGTCGGGCGAAGCGCCCGCCGGGGAGGAGTTGCGGTGGGCACTCGAGCGCGTCCTGCCCGATCTGCGCGGCGGCTTCTCGTTCGTGGTCATGGACCAGCAGCACCTCGTGGGTGTGCGCGATCCCCAAGGCTTCTGGCCCTTGTGTCTCGGACGCCTCGACAACGGTTGGGTGCTCGCGTCCGAATCACCGGCACTCGACACGGTCGGTGCCCACTTCGTTCGGGAGATCGAACCCGGCGAGATGATCGTGATCGACCGGAACGGTTGTGAGTCGTTCCACCCCTTCGCGGAGCCGGACCCGCGCCTGTGCCTCTTCGAGTTCGTCTATTTCTCACGGCCCGACACGCTTCTCTACGGACAGAACATCCACGCAGCGCGCCAGCGAATGGGGGAGGAGCTCGCGGAGCAGGCGCCCATTGAGGCCGACCTGGTCATGCCGGTTCCCGAATCGGGTATTCCGGCCGCCCAGGGGTTCGCCAAGGCGAGCGGTATCCCGTACAAGGACGGGCTCGTCAAGAACCGCTACATCGGCCGGACCTTCATCGCACCCTCTCAGGAGATGCGCGCCCTCGGCGTCCGCATGAAGCTCAACCCGATCCGCCGCAACATCGAGGGCCAGCGCCTCATCGTGGTCGACGACTCGATCGTGCGCGGGACCACGACCAGGGCGATGGTGGAGATGCTGCGTTCGGCGGGTGCAGCCGAGGTGCACATGCGCATCTCGAGCCCCCCGTATCGCTGGCCGTGCTTCTACGGAATGGACACGGGCACCCGGGCTGAGCTCCTTGCCGCCAACCTGACCCTCCGCGAAATCCAGGAGTACCTGCGGCTCGACTCATTGGCGTACCTGGAGCTCGATCGGTTGATCGCAGCAACCGGGACCCCGGCGAGTGGGTTCTGCAGCGCGTGTCTGACCGGCGAGTACCCGGTGGAGGTCCCCGTCGAGGTGGGGCGTGAGGTCCTCGGCGAACGCCAGGACGACCACGGTGGCGCCTTCGTCGCTGGGCCGACGTTGGGGCTGGGCTGATGGGAGGAGACGTCAGCTACGCCGCGGCCGGGGTCGATATCGACGCTGCCGACGAAGCCGTCGCGCGCCTCACGCCGCACGTGCGCTCGACGTTCCGACCCGAGGTCCTCAGCGACGTGGGCGGTTTCGGCTCCGTGGTGGCCCTTCCGGCGGGCTACGACGAGCCGGTCCTGGTCTCGGGCAACGATGGGGCCGGGACCAAGACGCTCGTGGCGGCAGCTCTCGAGCGCTACGACACCATCGGTATCGACGTCGTCGCGATGTGCGTCGACGACATCGTCACCTCGGGCGCCGAGCCTCTGTTCTTCCTCGACCAGATCACCGTGGGGTCGGTGGATCCCGAACGCATCGAGCAGTTCGTGATGGGATTCGCCGAAGGGTGCCGCCAGGCCGGGTGCTCGCTGACCGGTGGGGAAATCGCCGAGCATCCCGACGCCATGGGGCCAGACGATTTCGATCTCGCCGGGTTCACCGTGGGTGTGGCCGAACGCAGCCGCCTCATCACCGGGGCACGAATCGCTGCAGGTGACGTGCTCGTGGGGCTCGCCTCCCCTGGCCTCAGGTGCAACGGCTACAGCCTCGCCCGCAGGGTTCTCATGGACGGCCGGGACCTTCACGCACCGGCATGGAACGGCGCTGACACCTCTCTCGGCGACGAGCTGTTGCGACCCTCTGTCATCTATGCGTCGACGATCTTGGCCCTCACCGCCGAGCTCGACGTCCGCGGGGCCGCACACATCACCGGCGGCGGTCTGGCGGCCAACCTCTCCCGCTCACTCGGCCCCGGCGTGGACGCGGTGATCGAGCGGGGCGCGTGGCGGGTCCCGGAGATCTTCGGGTGCATTCGCGACCAAGGTCCCGTCCCTCCGATGGAGATGGAGAGGGTGTTCAACCTCGGCCTCGGAATGATCGTGGTCGTCCCGGCTTCGGAGGGCTCCCGGACGCTGGAGCTCTGCAACAGTGGCGGTCACGACGCCTGGATCGTCGGCTCGGTCGTCGAGGGAACCGGCCAGACGCGGGTGGTCGATCCATGACGCTCGACCCCACTCGTTCCGCTCTGCGGGATCATCTGCTCGAGCACGCCGTCCGCACCGGGGACTTCGTACTCAAGTCGGGCCGGCGCAGTTCGTGGTTCATCGACGGCAAGCAGACCGTGTGCCGTCCCGACGGCATCGCGCTCGTCGCCGAGCTCGCCCTCCCACTTCTGGACGAGATCGACGCGATCGGCGGGCTCACGATGGGAGCCGACCCGGTTGCGTACGGGATCGCGGCCATCGCTGCGACACGGGGTCGCGAACTCCGCTCCTTCTCGATCCGCAAGGAAGCCAAGGACCATGGTGTCGACGGCCGCGTCGCAGGGGCGCTCCTTCCCGGCGACCGAGTCGCCATCACCGAAGACGTCGTGACCCGCGGTACCTCTCCGATGGAAGCCGCGAGCGTGGTGCGAGAGTTCGGTGCCCACCCGGTTCTCGTGATGCCGGTGGTCGATCGCGGCGGAACGTGTGCCGCGATGGCGGTGGCCGAGGGCCTCGAATTCACGCCGTTGCTGACAGCTCTCGACCTCGGATTCTCCTACCAAGGACCCTGAGTCGGGCACCGCCGTCCACCGTCCACCTGGCTCGGTTTGGTGTCCGAGGGGGTTCGCGGCGGACAATTGAGCGCTGCCCGCAAGAGGAACCCCCATGTCTCGTCCCACAGCTGCTTTCTCCGCGACCCTCGAGGTCGATCTCGCCCACGAACCCGGCACGCTGGGTCGTCTCTGCACCGCCATCGGTGATGTGGGCGGCAACATTCGTGCCCTGCGTGGGTTCGGCAAGGTCACCGGCGGTGTCCTCCGCGAGGAGGTGATCGTCGACGCCGCGAGCGAAGAGCACGTCATGAAGATCTGCGATGCGGTCAACGGGCTGGACGGCATCTCGGTCATCACCGCGACCGACCGCACGTTTCGCATGCACGAGGGGGGCAAGCTCGAGACGGTCAGCCGCATCGAGCTGAATGACACCGACGATCTGTCGATGGCCTACACGCCGGGTGTGGCACGGGTCTGCATGGCCATTCACGAGACACCGTCGCTCGCCCACGAGCTGACCATCAAGCGCAACACGGTCGCCATCGTGAGCGACGGCACAGCGGTTCTCGGTCTGGGCGACATCGGCCCCGAAGCAGCCATGCCGGTGATGGAGGGCAAGGCACTTCTGTTCAAGGAGTTTGCGGGCGTCGACGCATTCCCGATCTGCCTCGACGTGTCGTCACCCGACGAGATCATCGAGACGGTGATCCGGTTGGCCCCCACCTTCGGCGGCATCAACCTCGAGGACATCGCGGCCCCAGGCGCGTTCGAGGTGGAGACCCGGTTGCGCGAGGCGCTCGACATCCCGGTGTTCCACGACGATCAGCACGGCACCGCAGTGGTGGCACTCGCGGCGCTGGAGAATTCGATCCGCATCGTCGGCAAGGAGATGCAGACCCTCCGCTGCGTCATCCTCGGGGCCGGGGCAGCGGGCGTCGCGATCGCCAAGATCCTGCTCGGTCGAGGAGTCAGCGACGTGATCGTGTGCGACCGACAAGGCCCGATCCATCGTGGACGGGAAGGGCTCAACGACGCCAAGCAGTGGCTTGCGGAGAACACCAACGCCGAGGGCGTCTCGGGCACGGTCGGCGACGCGATGGCCGGCACAGATGTATTCATGGGAGTGAGCGGCCCCGGTCTCGTCACGCGCGAGGACGTGGCGTCGATGGCAGAACGGCCGATCGTGTTCGCGATGGCGAACCCCGATCCCGAGATCCGGCCCGAGGAGATTTCCGACATCGCAGCCGTCGTCGCCACGGGGCGCAGTGACTACCCCAACCAGATCAACAACGTCCTCGCCTTCCCCGGCATCTTCCGTGGCGCATTCGATGCTGGAGCGACCGACGTGACGGAGAACATGAAGATCGGTGCTGCCGCCGCGATTGCTTCGGCGATCTCGAGCGACGACCTCGCGCCAGACCTGGTCATCCCCACCGCGTTCGACCGCAGCGTCGTCCCCGCGGTGGCAGGAGCGGTCGCCGACGCAGCGCAGGCAGACGGCGTGCTCCGCGCCTAGCTCAGGGCGTCCTGCGGACGTGCCTCGCTGCGTCCGGTGTCCAGGGGCGGCTCGCCTCGGTCCCAGAACCCAGCGGAGCCCGGGCCAGTGGCACCGGGCTCCCGTGGTGGTCGGGACCGGCGTCGATCCGGTGACCTCACGCTTTTCAGGCGCGCGCTCTGCCAACTGAGCTACCCGACCGCGGTCCCGACGGGATTTGAACCCGCGACCTCCGGCTTGACAGGCCGGCGTGAACTCCAGACTTCACCACGGGACCAACCGTGTTTGCCCACAACGGGTCATGGGCAAGGCCCTAGATGTTGGCGTGTTGTCACCCTCAAAGCAAGCTGATCAGTCGCCTTCTCGCGAACCTTCTTCGGCGGTCTCCTCATCGACCATCACGCCATCGTGAACGAAGGGTTGGTGGCCCGCCGTCTTGGCGTACGGCAGGTCGACCTCGTCGGGTCCGGCGGGCCGAAACATGAGGTCGATCGCGGTCCACAGTGTCCGCGAGAACGGGTCGAACAGCGCCGGAAAGACGGTGCCCAACGGCGCCACCATGGCGAGCAATGCCCACCGATTGGTGTCGGTTCCGAGGGCCACCATCAGCAGCACCGCGGTGAGGAGGATCAGCCCGGCGGACACCATGGTGTTGACGGCGACCGCTCCGAGCCAGTGACCTTCGACTCGCTCGAAGCGCAGACCGCACCTGGGACAGTTGGTCCGCATCCGGTACAGCCGCGCCCGCCGGAAGAGCCGACGGCTCCCACAGACTCCGCACGCCAGGGTGAGGCCTCTCCACACGAGTCGCCACATGTCAGGCCCTCCCGGTCGTGGCCACGGCGTCGCGGAGAGCAGCAGCCAAATCGCCTCGAGGCGCGACGTCCACCTCGTCGAGCCCGCAGAATCTGGCGAGGCTCCACAGCTCGCCGCCGAGGGCATCGGTGGCATCACGGTCCATGAGCCCGAACTCGGCGTACGAACCGTTGACCCGCAGGACACCTGCGGCGCGATCGGCCTTGAGATCGAGGCGCGCCCTGAGCTGATCGTCGTGGAGGAAGGGCAGCACGTAGTAGCCATATACCCGCTTGGGAGCTGGTACGTAGATCTCGATGCGGTACTCGAAGCCGTACAACCGCTCCGCCCGAGGGCGGAACCACACGATGGGGTCGAAGGGACTGAGCAACACCGATCGCGACGGTCGCCGGGGAAGGGCCGTGCCCGGAAGCATGTAACCAGGACGGTCCCACCCGTCGACCTCGACGAGATCCAGGTCGCCGTTCTCCACCAGCTCTGCCAGCCGCGCTTTGCCGTCGCGTTTGGGGAGGCGGTGATAGTCCACGATGTCGTCCGCGGCACCGACACCGAGGTGGCTGGCCGCCATGAGCAGCAGCGTGCGATGAGCTTCGGCCTCAGGAGGGGCCTGTCTCGCTGTCTGCTCCGGTAGCACGCGCTCGGGGAGGTCGTAGTACCGGGTGAAGTTGTCACGCCGGCTGACGGTCACATCGCCGACCCAGAACAGATACTCGAGGGCGATCTTGCTGTCGCTCCATCCCCACCACGGACCCTTGCGTCCCCCGGGCTCGAGCTCGCCGGCTGAGACAGCTCCCTCCTGGGTGATGTGGGCCAGGACCGCGTCGAGGAGCTCGCGGCGCTCTTCGCCGAATCGGGCGAGGCTCTTGTACAGCTCCCCCTGGCGCGCTCGGTCCATGCGCCATCGGAACAGCGGCCAGTCCTCGACCGGCACGAATGACGCTTCGTGACACCAGTACTCCGCCAGGTCACGGCTGCGGTATGCAGCTCGCTCGAGCAGATCCCGCACGTGGTCGTGTTCGCCGCCGAGACGGGCGCGCAGCACGAGAAGGTGGGAGCGAGCGATCGCGTTGACCGCGTCAATCTGGAGCACCCCGAGGTGGTCGAGGGCCCTCTTGAGGTGCGATCTCGTCGGCGTCGTGGTCGTCACCGGACCGTCGAGATCCTGCGCGTGGACGGCGAGCCGCCTGGCCTGCAACGACGAGATTCGCATCGACGGCCACGCTAGAGGCGGGGTGCCCCGCGGACGACTTCGGCTGGTGGGTGGACCTGCGGACGGTCCGGCGCGTCCTCGGGCTACTCGACGATGTCGACCGGCGTTCCGAGCGGCAGGCGTCCGGCGAGCTCGCGGATCACGTCGTTGTGCACTCGGATGCACCCGTGGCTCACTTCGCGGCCCAGGAGGTCCGGGCGGTCGGTGCCGTGGATCGCCACCTGCCCGTCGCCGCCGGCGTACTCCGTGAGGGTCTCGGACCACAGCGCCAACCCGAGGGCATACGGGCCATAGAGTCCGCCAGCGTCGGGATTGACGAGGGTCTCGGCGAGGTAGGTCCGACCGGTCGGCGTGGGGTGCGCTTCGGTTCCGATTGCGACCGTGCTCTCGAAGACGACCTCCCCGCTGTCGTACAAGGTCAGTGTTCGGGCGGACAGATCGATCCGCACGCGGTAGTTGGTCCACGTGATGTCGACGTCGTCCACCGCCACCCAGCCGGTGCGTCCGTTCGGGCGCCCCGGGATCCGTACCTCGACATGGCCGGTGCTCCCCGGCGGTTCGGTCAGGGCGACGAGCGGTGCCGCCTGGTCGCCGCCCAGGACTTCGACCACCTCGCCCAGCGGCGAGTTCAGGATCGTCAACGTCGAAGATCGAGCGGTCGCGATGTAGGAGCTGTGGAGACCCTCGCTGGGTGGTGCCCAGTCGACGGTGGCCGCCGAGAGCGGTGCGGTCCCCTCTGCTTCTGCCTGGGCCGGGGAGACGCCAGAGCAACCCGCCCCGAGAACCATGACCGCGATCACCGCGGCCGGCACAGCGGCCAGTCGTGCGGTCATCCGGCGAAGTCGGGCACCGAGGTCACCGGCGTCGGTGGCTCGGCCCTGTCCTCGGGCTCCTCCTCGACAGCGACGATCACCCGCACGGTTGCGACATCCACGCCACAGGCTTGATCGCTCACTCGGTAGGTGAAGTTGGCGCGACCCTCGCCTGCATCGGCCACGAACGCGATCAGCCCGTCCTGGATTGAGACCGAGCCAGCGCTCGACACCGACACCGACTCGACGATGAGCTCGTCGTCGTCGAAGTCCGAGTCGTTCGCCAGAACGTCGATCAGGACCTCTTCGCCTGGCGCGACCCACACCTCGTCGTCAACCGCCAACGGCGCGCTGTTGAACTTCCGCGCCGAGAACAGCGGATCACAACCGTCCTCGTCCCCGTGCGCGGTCGCGCTCGAGAGGAGGGTCCCGCCGATGACGACGAGCGCGGCACAGGCGGTGAGCCGGCGGACATTGACGGGGCGCATGGATTCCTTTCGGCCCATGCGCCGCTCGTTGTGAGGTCAGTAGGCGTACCGCAGGTGGGACTCGAGCTCGTTGAGAAACACGACCAACTCGTCGGGGAACGACCCGTCGAGCTCCAGCTCAACGTGCAGTCGACCCGACCCGTCGTCGAGCACCACGACGGCATCGACGTAGGTTCCACCAGGGCGTGTCGTCACGAACGAGCCGTCCCCGCCGGTCGTCGTCTTCGCGACCACGGTGAGCGCTTCTGCGGAACCGCCCACATAGGGGCGCGCCAAGATCGCCAGCGAACGATCAGCGACGGGCCGCCGGCCCATCACATCCACAAGCCGACCGACGAGTGGATCTCCCGCCATCAGTTCCGTACCTGAATCAGCGTTCTTCTTTGAAGATGACGTGCTGGCGAACCACCGGGTCGTACTTGCGGAGCTCGATCCGCTCCCGGGTGTTCGTCTTGTTCTTGCGGGTGCTGTAGGTATAGCCGGTGCCCGCAGTGGACTTCAGCTTGATCACCGGACGCTTGTCACTCTTGGCCATCAGACCTTCTCCCCTGCCCGGCGGAGATCGGCGAGAACCGACTCGATGCCCCGCTTGTTGATCGTCTTGATGCCCTTAGCGCTCACGGTCAGCGTCACCCACCGCTTCTCACTCGGGACGTAGAAACGCTTCTTCTGGATGTTCGGCTTGAACCAGCGCTTGTTGCGGTGATGGCTGTGCGACACGGTGAAGCCGGTGGTGGGGCGGCGTCCCGTGACTTGGCAGACGTTGCTCATGACGACTCGATCGATCAGGCGGCGAGGGGGCAGGCCGCGACGAGGACAGCGTTCCAGGCTACCGACGGCTATGCCTCTGCCGCAATCCTCGCTTCTTCGCTCGCCGCAATCCTCGCTGCGCTCGTCTGCGGAATGCCATGGCACGCCCGCGGCGGCGCTACTGGTTTTGTGGGGTGGTGATGCCGTAGAGCGCGCCGGCGCGGGTTCCGATGTAGATCCACCCCCGCCACACCGCCGGCGTCGATTCGATGCACCCGCCGAGCTCGACCCGCCAGATCTGCTCGGGCTCGACCGTTGGATCCGACACGTCGAAACCGCGCAGGGTTCCCCCACAGTCGCCCTGGATCAAGACGTCGTCGACGACGACCGGGGATGCCCACAGAGGACCGGGAAGACGTTTCGTCCACTGGACCTCGCCCGTGTCGCGGTCGATCGCCATCAGGCGCCCGCCGTCGGTCGCGACGTAGAGCAGGCCTCCGCGCAGAGCAGGAGTGGCCCACACACCGCCCGGTCGCCGCTCCGAATCGGCGATCGACCACACCAGCGGATCGTCGGGTTTCGTCGGGTCGAGCTTCACGATCTGCCCGACCTCGAGTGACCGCTCGAGTCCGCGCTCGTACTCCGCGGCCACGTAGAGGGCACCGGCCTCGTCGATCACGATCGACGCGTCGACGTCGTCCCCCATCCAGAACCGGAACGTCTGAACCGGCTCCTTGCCGTCGGCCAAGCCCGTCAGATCCCATCCCTGGACGAGGCCCCCGGAGTTGGCGAAGTACACGGTGTTGCCAGACACGGCCACCGAGCCCTCGATCGACACGTTGTTGCCGACGGCTTTGATGAGGTCGTCGTCCCACCCCGGCGTGTTGAAGACCATGACCGGATCGACCTGGACCAGCCCCTCCGGGTCGAACGAGCGCTTCATCTGCAGCACGTGGAACTGACTGTTCTCCCCACCCTCGAGCAGCAGCCCGTCGAGAAGGAGAGGAGCGCCGTCCCAGTCGTCGTTCCACTTGGTGGGCGAGACCGCACGAGCCGACAGGCGCCACACCTCTTCGAGCTCGGTCGGCCGGTCGAGAGCCAGAGCTCGGAGATAGCCGTCGCGCGAACCGACGTAGAGGAGCGGGAACCCATCGGGATCCACGGTGATCGTGCCCTTGATGATGTCGCCGGTGACGAAGTCGTTGCGCCGCCGCTCGCCGGTGAGTCCGTCGAGGACGTGGACGGCGCGGTCATAAGCGCCGAACGCCAACCAGATCCCGCCTTCTCGTTCCCAGACGACCGGTTGGCCCGTCCAGCCGGTTCCACACCACGTCGTCGTCTCTCCGCCCGTCGTCGAGAGCGAGCACATGCCGCCCTGGCGGGGAAAGCGCCATGCGACCGACGGGGCCGAGGGAACGGGTCCCTCGCCGTAGTAGCTGCGCGTCGGGGAGCCCCGGAACGTCAGAAGGCCCTCGACCCGGTCGCTCCACGGAGTACCGACCTCCTCAGGGTCCCAGAGACCCGGAAACTCGGTGGTGGTGGTGGTCGTGCTGGTTGTTGTCGTGGTGGTTGTTGTCGTGGTGGTCGTCGTTGTCGCGGTGCTCGCGGGTGGGGAGGTGGTCGTCGCGGCGGTGGTGGTGGTGGCGATCGAAGGCGCCGTCGTGGGAGCCAGCGGGGCGTCGTCTGATGCGTCCGCGGCGAGAAGGACGACGGCGACGCCTGCTGCGAGGACTGCAAGGACGGCCACCACCGCCCGCAGAACGAGCGCGCGTCGGCCATCGTCGGTTGGGGGCATGGTTTCGGAATCCTAGGTAGGTGTTCGTGGTTCGACCGACGCGACAATCGGGGGATGGGACGTTTCGATGGCGCACCGGTCGACCGAGCGGCGGGTGGCGTCGTCCACCACGAGGGTCGGGTGCTCGTGGTGCATCGACCTCGTCACGACGACTGGTCGCTGCCCAAGGGCCATGTCGACGACGGTGAGACGTGGGCGGAGACGGCGATGCGCGAGGTCCTCGAGGAAACCGGGATCGTCGCGTCCATTGTCGGGCCGCCCGTCACCACGTCGTACCCGCTGCCATTTCAGGACTCGCGCGACGGCGCCCTTGCGGAGCCGCCGACGATCAAGATCGTCGTGTTCTTCCCGATGACTCCAGCCGATCCCGACGCGGAGACGTCGGGCGATCCGCACGAGGTGGACGTCGTGTCGTGGTGGTCGGTGGAGCGGGCGCTTCGGGAGTTGACCTATGAGGGCGAGCGGGAGGTGCTTGGACGGGTCACGAGGGAATCGGGGACCCCACCCGGGGGTTGAGGCTCCCATGGCAACCATCACCGCCGATCTGACCGACGGCTACCAGGTGCAGATCAAAAACGGCCGACACGAATGGCGGGCGGACGAGCCGACCGACCTCGGCGGAACCGATCTCGGACCCAATCCCTACGAGCTCCTCTTGGGCGCGCTCGCCGCCTGCACGAGCATCACTCTGTCGATGTACGCAGCCCGCAAGGGCATGCAGCTCGACTCGATCTCGGTTCGGTACGAGTTCGACCGCGTTCACGCGGATGACTGCGAATCCTGTGACGACGACGCCACCGGTTTCATCGAGCGAGTCTCGAGTCAGATCTTCGTGGAAGGTGACTTCAGCGATGAGGACCGCGATCGGCTTGCGCAGATCGCACGCCGGTGCCCGGTGCACAAGACCCTCGACAACGGGGTGCACTTCGACGAAGAAGTGATCGTCGGTTGACCTAACCGGTCGCTGTCAGCTGCTGGTGAATCCAACGCCCGAGATTCTGCTTCTGGTCGCGAGCGATCGCGATCGACTCGATGCGGACCAGGTGCAGGTCGTCGAATCGGGCGCCCGTCCCGTCGTCGACGCTGGTCACCCGACCGACGGTGACGACGTTGCCGATAGGGAGGTCGACGGCCACCGCAACCGTGGTGCCTGGAGTCGGGGGCGCGGCTGCGGTTTCGAACGCAAGCCCACCGGTGGACACGTCGATGCTGTGGCCGGGATGCTGCTGCGTGTCGAGCGTCGTGTCGTGGACTACGGACCACACCAGGGGCCGTCCGGCTTCGAGGCGCGGATCCCCACGGCGGTTGGCGTCCTCGACGTTCAGCGGCCGTCGGATCGTGATGCTGAAACCGCCATCGGTGTGGACCTCGTCGACGAAGCTCGTGAACCGCGACAGGCGGGTGCCCTCGCGAGCCGAACAGGTGATGCGGGTGGCCTGCCGCAGCCATGGATGGCGCCCGACGCGAACGACGAGTGATCCGGCTGTGGTCGCCGTGACGCGACCGATGACCTCGTCTGCATCTCCATAGGTGGGACGCAGGGTGAGTTGGGTTCCTCGATCGATCATGGCAGGGGCAGCCTCCGTCCCTGGATGGATCGGCGGCTCCGACCAACGGCTTGAGCCCAGCTGCGAGCCTTTCTCATCTCGTTCTCATGGATGTGCGGTACTCCTGTCGGCATGGAACAGGGAGGCGTGTCCACCGTTCTCGTGGTCGACGACGATCCCGGGGTGCGCCAGTCGGTGGCGCGCGCCCTGCGAGTCGAGGGATACGAGGTCCTGGAGGCACGAGACGGCCTCGAGGGCCTCGAGTCCGCAGATCAGGCCGACGTCATGGTGCTGGACGTCACGATGCCCAACCTCGGGGGCTTCGATGTGTGTCGGCGGTTGCGTTCTTCGGGGTCGGATCTGCCCGTACTCGTTCTGACGGCGCGGCATGCCACCGCTGATCGGGTCGAAGGGCTCGACGCCGGTGCCGACGACTATCTGGTCAAACCGTTCGCCCTGGAGGAGCTACTTGCTCGTTTGCGAGCGCTGTTGCGTCGGCGGCCGGGGGCGGTCGGAGACGACGAAGCGATCACCTACGCCGACCTGTCGATGCACCCGCTGAGCAGGCAGGTCACGCGCGGTGGGGCCGTTCTCGAGCTCACCCGCACCGAGTACACGCTGCTCGAGCTCTTCTTGTCGCACCCCAACCAGGTGCTCACCCGCGACCAGATCTACGAGTCGGTCTGGGGGTACGACTCGTCGATGGCCTCCAACTCGCTCGAGGTCTACATCGGCTACCTGCGACGCAAGACCGAACAGGACCGCGCATCGCGCCTGATCCACACAGTCCGCGGCGTCGGCTACGTGTTGCGGGACGGGTGAGCACGGCATGAGCCTCAGGACCCGTATCGCCTTCGTCGTCGCAGCGTCGACCGCAGTCGCAGTTCTGGTGATCGCGGGGGCGATGCTCTACGCCGCGCGCCGCCAGGCTCGCAACACCCTCGATGACACGCTGGAGGAGCGGGCGGCTGCCGTCGAGGTGTTCGGCCGAGGGATCATCCCGAGTCGTGGACGTGGCGAGCGTCCCTTCGGGCGCTTCATCCCCGACGACGTGCTCGTGCAGATCATCGACCGTGATGGGGTGATCATCGGGGCCAACGTCGACCCCATTCCCGTCAGCGACGACGACATCGCCGTGGCGAACGACCGGGACAAGCGCAACTGGCAAGACGTCGAGGTCGAGGGGGTCAACCTGAGGGTTCTGACGGTCTCGGCTCCCAACCGCAGCGCGGTGATGCTCGCGCGCCCGCTGACCGAGATCGATGCATCGGTCGCCCGGCTGCGGGACACGATGGCGGTCGTCGCGATTCTGGGTGTGTCCGCCGCGGGGTTGACGGGTTTTCTGGTGGCGGGTCGGGCGATTCGACCTGTGCGGAGATTGACCGCGGCGGCATCATCGGTGGCCGAGACGCAGGATCTCGACCAGCCGATCGACGTGGAGCGTGACGACGAGTTGGGTGAGCTCGCGGCGAGCTTCAACGCGATGCTCGGCGCACTCGACGTGTCCCGCCAGCAGCAGCATCGGCTGGTGACGGACGCGAGTCACGAACTCCGCACGCCGCTCACCAGTTTGCGGACCAACGTCGAGCTGATGAGTCGGGTGGACGATCTCGATCCGGAGCTGCGTCGGCAGGCGATGGATGACGTCCTCTTCGAGCTCGACGAGTTGACCGCGCTCGTGAGCGAGCTGGTGGATCTGGCGACGGATCGCCACGAGATGGGTGACGCGGAGATCATGGATCTCGCAGTTGTTGTGGACGCTGCGGTGCAACGCCATCGGCGGCGAACCGATTGCGACATCAACGTCGAGCTGCGGCCGAGTCGCATCCGGGCGGTGCCCTCGCTGGTGGAGCGCGCCGCGTCGAACCTGATCGACAACGCCCTCAAGTGGAGTCCCACGGACGCCTCGATCGATGTGACCGTGCGCGGCGGCGAGCTGGTGGTGCGAGACCGCGGCCCCGGGATCGCAGAGGCGGAGTGGGACGCGGTGTTCGAGCGCTTCTACCGCACCGATGAAGCGCGCTCGGCGACGGGCAGCGGGTTGGGCCTGTCGATCGTGCGCCAGGTTGCGGAGTCCTTCGACGGCTCGGCGTCGATCGTGCCCACCGACGGCGAAGGAACCACGGTCACCCTGCGCTTCCCCGAACACCCCTGACCGTTCTGCCAGCTTCCACGGTGACTGGGGTGACCGCGTGAGCTGGCAGTTGGGGGTGGACCGACATGCCTGAACGACCGAGGGGATGGTGGCGTGGGGCTGGGCGGAGTGTCTGCGAGCGAGGAGCCCGAAGGGCGACGAGCCGCAGCGCAAAACAGAGCACCCCCAACGGGATTCGAACCCGTGCTGCCGGCGTGAAAGGCCGGTGTCCTAGGCCGCTAGACGATGGGGGCCGGGCTCGGACAGGTTACGCGGCGGCGCCGGGAATGCGGCAATGATCCCGGTACGTTTCATCGGGGTGGGATTTCGCACCGCTGTCGCAGCTGCCGTGGGATATGTGTCGGGGTTGCTGCCGACGGCCCAGCTCGTGGCGCGACTGGCAGCGCGCGGCGTCGATGTCACCGAGTCGGGAACGGGCAATCCGGGAGCGGCGAACGCGGCTGCGCTTCTGGGCAAGCGGGCAGGTGCGGCGGTCTTGGTCGGGGATGCGGGAAAGGCAGTACTCGCCGGCGTCGTCGGCGGGCGCCTCGCCGGACCGACCGGTGTGCATGTCGCGTCCACGGCCTCGTTGTTCGGGCACTGCTACCCGGTCACCCGCCCTGGCCAGGGTGGAAAGGGTGTCGCGGCGAGCATCGGCCAGGTCCTGGTGTCGTTTCCCGCGTACTTCCCGATCGACGCAGCGGTGGCCGGCGTCAGCTACTACACGCCCGGCCTGCGCCGTGACCCTCGACGAGCAACCGCGGTGGCCAGCATGGCCTGGGTTGCCTGCGGCCTGCTGTGGTGGCGACGTCGCCTGCCCAACCTGTGGGGGCCGCCTCCGAGCGCGGGTCTCGCGGTCGCCGCGGCAGTGTCCGCGTCGGTGATCGCCGTGCGCTTCGAGCAGACCGCCATCGACACGACGGCTGAGGGGACGTCGTGATCGGACTCGTGACCGATTCCAATGCGCAGCTGCCTGCCGAGCTCGCGGTGGCCCACGACATTCGGATCGTGCCGCTGCCGGTGATCATCGACGGCGAAGAGTTCGCGGAGGGGGTCGATCTCGACGTCGAGGAGTTCTACGAGAGGCTCGCGGCCGGCGCTGAGGTGTCGACGAGTCAACCGAGTCCCGGGGTCGTTGCGGAGACCTATCGGTCGCTCGCAGCGCAGGGGTGTGACCGGATCGTCTCGATCCACGTGGGGTCTGCGCTGTCGGGGACGGTGAACGCCGCCCGGCTCGCGTCCGAGCTCGTCGACGTCCCGGTCGAGATCGTGGACACGGGGCAGGCGTCCTTCAGCGTCGGGTTGGTCGCCCTGGCTGCAGCCGCTGCTCGCGAGGTCGAGCCAACCGCCGCAGCGATCGTCGATGCCGCCCAAGCGACGGCCGGCGCGGTGCGCAACGTCTTCGTGATGGGAGCACTGGAGCTGGCGCGCGCCTCGGGGCGTGTCGCGGTGTCCGACGAGCTGACCGAGATCGATCGAAGCCCGCAGATCCCCGTGATGACCTTCGAGGACGGCGAGCTGGTGGTCCTCGGCACCGCAGACACCATCGGCGAGGCGACGGAGATCATGGCCGCCGCTGTGCGTGCCGGTGGCGAGTCGCACCGCCTTCGAGTTGGGGTGGGCGTCGCGGACCGTGCTGCGTCCGGGTTCTACGACTCCTTCGAGCTGGCGCTTGCCGGCCAGAAGGGCTCGGAGGTCATCCGGTACCGGTGTGGTCCCACGGTGGGGGCCTTCACGGGTGCGGGGACCGTGGGCGCCGTGTGGTGCCCGATACTCGGTTGAGAGCGGCGCTCAGTCGCCCATCAGGGCGTCGAGGAACTCGTGCTGCAGCTGTCCCAGGTAGTGGTAGAGCGCCCTGTGTCCCTCGTCGGGGTCGTCGGGATCCACCAGGAAGTCGTCGTCCTCGCTGACGTCGAGGCTTGTGCCCAACACCAACCGGATGTCGTTGAGCACGGTGAGCCAGCTCAGCGCCGTTTCCTCTTCGAGGTGTGAGAGACCGATGCTCCCCTCGACCACGTCGAGGTTCTCCAGCCGTCGTTCGAGCAGCTCGTCACGCATGAGCTCCTGGTACTCGGCGTCGCTCTCCGCGTCGTCGGCGTAGGCAGTGGGGTACAGGCGGCGCATCGAGGGATCGACGGAACCCGCCGCTGCGGTCCCCATCAGCAGCTCGCGCATCTGATCGACCAGGCTGGCCATCAGCTCGCGCTCCTCGTCGGACAGTTCGAATGCGATCTGTCCATCGCGCCGGGTGGAGAAGCGGTTTCGGAAGACCATCGGGTCCTAGGTGTCCTTCTGCATCGTCGCCCACAGTCCGTACTCGTGGAGGCGGAAGACGTCCAGCTCGGCCTTCTCCCTCGAACCGGTCGATACCGCAGCGCGGCCCTTGTGATGGACGTCGAGCATGAGCTCCGTCGCCTTCTCAGTGCTGTAGCCGAAGAGCTTCTTGAGCACGAAGACGACGTAGCTCATCAGGTTGATGGGGTCGTTCCAGACCAGTACCACCCATGGCACGTCCTCCTCGACCACGTCGTCGGAGGTCGGCTCGTCGACGATGACGGGCGAGGGTTCGAGCGCGCTCACGTGCGTCATTGTGCGAAATCGGGTTCGCGGCTGCCAGTCGCCTGGGAGGCCTGGGGCGCATCGCCAATGTCGGTGCTCATGCCGCGTGCGTCGAGGACGAGCCGCACCACGGCGATCCACAATGCACTCGCGCCCGCGATGTGCACCGCAACGAGAAGTACCGGCACCTCGGTGAAGTACTGCACATAACCGATCGTGGCCTGTACCGCGATGATCCCGAGGACCCAGTCGGCGCGACGAGAGAGGTCGGTTGGGTCCGCTGACCGAAGCCGAGTCGCGAGCCACAAAGCTGCGATCACCAGTGCGAACACGATGATTCCGTGGACGCGGGCCGCGTCGGGAAGATCGACCGCCAGCCGCTCGACGTCCTCGTCACCACCGTGAGGACCGGCCGCGGTGACGACGGTTCCTGCGACGATCGCAGCAGCGGCAAGCGTCGCAACCACCCAGCAATGTGTCGCGAGGGATCTCGGCGCCGGTGCCCGAGTCTGCGGCTCGGGATCCGCACAACGCGCGAGTACCGCCGCGTTCCAGACCAGCCCCATCGACAAGAGGAAGTGCGCCATCACGATCGGCGGTGACAGATGGGTGCGCACTGTGATCGCCCCGAGCACGACCTGAGCGGCAACGCCGGCGACGAGTCCGAGGCTCCACATCGTCAGCCTGCGCTCGCGAGGCGCGCGATACAGCGACGCGGAGACGGCCAGGATCACCGCAAGCGACACCACGCCGGTGATGAGCCGGTTGCCGAATTCGACCCAGCCGTGGAAGTCCTTGGCGGGGACGAGTTGGCCCGGTTCGCAGTTGGGCCAGTCGCTGCACCCGAGCCCGCTTCCGGTGAGGCGGACGGACGCGCCGGTGATGACGATCGCCACGAGCGACCACAGAGCAGCGCGGCTGATCCAGTGGTAGGTGCGCGGCGTGATCCGGGGGGCAGCCACGCTTCGACGCTAGAGGTCAGCCGCTCAAACCACAGAATCGGCCGGAAAGTGGCCGAAGAAATGGAGCCGACCGGCACTGGCTCCTAACGTAGGCGCCGATGAACCAGATCTCGGTGGTGCCCCCCACCCCCGTGCGCCGCTTCCGAACCGCAGCTGGCGCGTTCGTGATGTTGACCAAGCCGCGCATCATCGAGCTTCTCCTCATCACCACCGTGCCCACGATGATCGTGGCCGAGGGCGGGTTGCCGAGCGTCTGGCTGATCGCCCTCACCGTGGTGGGGGGAACCCTGGCCGCAGGCGGCGCCAACACGTTCAACATGTACATCGATCGCGACATCGATCGCCTGATGGACCGCACCAAGGGGCGGCCTCTGGTCACGGGCGCTGTGTCGCCGCGTGGGGCTCTGATCTTCGGCTTCATCCTCGAGCTCGCCGCCTTCGCCCTCTTGTGGGCGGGCGTCAACCTGCTGTCCGCGATCCTCGCGGTGAGCGCATGCGTCTTCTACGTGTTCGTCTACTCGCTGTGGCTCAAGCGCACCTCGAAACAGAACATCGTGATCGGCGGCGCGGCGGGCGCTGTCCCCGCGCTCGTCGGCTGGGCCGCGGTCACCGACTCGCTCGCGTTGGCGCCGTGGCTGTTGTTCGGTGTGATCTTCTTCTGGACGCCTCCGCACTTCTGGGCGCTGGCGATCAAATACGCCGACGACTACAAGGCCGCCGACGTGCCGATGATGCCCACGGTGGCCAGCACCCGCAGCACAGCGCTGCAAATGATCTGGTACACGCTCGTCGTGATCGGGCTCAGCTTGTGGTTCCACCTCGCGGCGGGTACCGGCCCCATCTATCTGGTCTGCGCCCTCGCTGCGGGTGGCCTGTTCCTCTGGCACACGGTCAAGCTGCTCCGCTCGCCGGACACCCGTCAGGCGATGCGCGTCTTCGGCTACTCGATCACCTATCTGGGAGCGCTCTTTGTCGCCATGGCCGTCGACGTCTTGGTGAGAGAAGGGCTCTGAATGGTGGGGTCGAGGAAGGACTGTCGGGAATACCCCGCGTTCAGTTACATGCCTGGCAACCTGGTGAGTAAAGTCCCCACCCGACGCCTGTCGGGGCTGGCGGCGCGCGGCTGTCACCGACGCCCCCTCACGCCCCCGACGATCGACCGCCTCCGGCACGAACAGCACCGAGCATGAGCGAATCCAACACCGACGCCAGCCAGGACTCCGCACCCGCCGAGGATCCCACTCCCTTCGGTTGGCTCAGCACAGCGGACCACAAACGAGTGGGGCGCCTCTTCATCGTGTCGTCGTTGGCGCTCATGGTGGTCGGCGCCGTCCTCGACATGTTGGTCCGCATCGACCTCACCGATGCGAGCGACTTTGCGGCACTCGATGCCAGCTCGTTCGCCCAGGTCTTCGCGATGTCGCGCGAAGTTCTCGTGCTGATGTTCGTCATCCCGATTTTCCTGGGGCTGGCGATGTACGTGGTGCCCCTGCAGATCGGCGCAGCGAATCTGGCGTTCCCCCGTGCCGCGACCGCCTCGTTCTGGGGTTGGCTCGTGTCGAGCGGGGTTCTCTTCGGTGCCTACCTCGGCAACGGCGGCCCCTACGGCGGCTGGACCGAAGGCGTCGACCTCCACATGCTCGCCCTCGCGGGCATGGTGTTGTCGCTTCTCATCGGAGCGATGGTCGTTGCGACGACCGTTCTGACGATGCGCTCGCCCGGCCTGTATCTCGACAACACGCCGCCGTTCTCCTGGTCGGCACTCGTGACGGCATCGATGCTGCTCGTGAGCCTGCCTGTGCTGCTCGGTCAGCTGGCGATCATCTACGTCGATCATCGCTACGGACGACTGTTCCTCGGCGGGAACTTCGGGGTCTGGGAACGCATCGACTGGATCCACCGGACACCCCAGCTGTTCATCTACTCGGTGCCGGTGCTCGGCGTCGTCGCTGAGATCGTGCTCTCCGCGTCACGCCGCAGGGTCTTCGAACCGCTCGCGGTGTACTTCACCATGGGGCTCGTTGGGCTGTTCGGATTCGGTGCCTGGGCAAACTTCTCGGTCACGGGCGAAGGACGCGACCTCATCGACGGCGTCGAGGGCGTGATCCTCGTCGGGATGTACGGCGGTGCCTTGCTCGGGACCACGGCGCTGCTCGGCGTGCTCGGATTCACCCTCTTCCAGGGTCGCAAGGGCCTCAAGATCACCACGTCGCTCGCCGCCGCCCTTCTGGCCGGCGGCATGGTCTTGCTCGCAGCAGCTCTCGGTCTGGTGGGTGCCGGTGCCGACTGGCTCGAGATCGCTGGTCGCGGGAACAACGGCAACCCGTACCTGCAAGACACCACCTTCGTCACGGGTCTGCAGTCGCTCCTCATCTACGGCGCCGCGCTGATGGGCGTCGTGGCCGCGCTGCACTGGTGGGCGCCGAAGATCTGGGGACGCCGTCTCAACGAGGCGATCGGCCTGCTCGCCGTCGCTGTCGTGGCCGTCGGTGCGTTGCTCGCCACCGCAGGCCCTGCCCTGTCTGGCGTACTCACCGAGCAGCCGGACTTCGTGTACCCGGATCCGAACCTCACCACGGTGTACGACGCCTTGGTCGACGACAGCGGTGCCGAGGGGTATAGCGCCATGGGGCTCTTCGGCGTGATCGTCGCCGGTGTGGGCGGCGCGCTCTTGCTCCTCAACCTCGCCCTCTCGGTGCTGTTGAAGCGGGGCAAAGAGGCCGAGGCCGATCCCTGGTCGGCCCAGACGCCCGAATGGCTCCTGGAGTCACCCCCGCCGATGGGCGAGGGCGAAATGGCCGACATCACGTCGGGCACTCCGCTCCTCGACGCCACCGAGGCCGACGCAGACGCTGAGGAGGTCACCGTCTGATGACCGACACCACGCCGGCCCTCCAGGCCGGCCCCGCCCCCCGCCCTCGCAGCCAATTCGTCGCCACGGGCTTCGCTGTCGCTGCTGGGTCGATGATGATCGCGGGTTCGCTCGCCCTCTACATGGCCCGCCGCCATGCTTCGGGCCCGCACCCCGGCCACGACTGGCTCGAAGGTCACCTGGTCCCCAACCCACAGTTCGACTACGCCCTGCTGACGCTCTTCGCCTCTGTGATCACCGCTCACTGGGCGCTGTGGGCGAGCCGACGGGGCGAGACGGGTCACACCTGGACAGCCATCGCCACGACCCTCGTCTTCGGGCTCGGGTTCGTGAACATGGTGATGTACAGCCTCAACCGCATGGAGCTGGAGATCGGCTCCGGTGAGTACGTCAATCTCGCTTTCGCTACCACGGGCCTTACCCTCGCTCTGGTGGTGGTCGGGATGTTCTACCTCGCACTCATGGGACTGCGGTCCGTCGGTGGAAACAGAGGCCGCGACTCCAGCTACCCCTTGGGTGCAGCGGTCTTCTTCTGGGATTTCGTGGCTGTCGCGTGGACGGCCACCTGGTACGTCGTCTACGTGGTGAAGTAGGAGAACGATGGTCGGCATCGCAAGCAGGTACTTCGCCGGCCGGGTCGCCCTGGCCACCGCGGCCGCGGTGGTTCTCGGTATCGCGACCGGCATGGACGGCACCGGACACGTCGTCATGTACGGCACGATCGTGCTCGGGACGGCAGCAGTCGCCTTCGCGCTCCTGGCCGGGCTGGCGCTCTCGGTAGGCGACGGAGACTCGGTCGATCGGGAGAAGGCCCACGCTCATCCCGCAGCACCCACCTACTGGCCGGTCATGTCCGCGCTCGGTATGGGCGTGCTCATGGTGGGCCTCGTAACAGACAGCACGCTCACCATCTTGGGCATTGCGATTCTTGTCGTCGCCGCAGTCGAGTGGACGGCGAGTGCCTGGGCCGAGCGCCTCAGCACCGATCAGGCCGCCAACGCAGCCCATCGCGACCAGATGCTCGCCCCGTTCGAGATCCCACTCTACGGCGCTCTCGCGATCGCCCTTCCGATCCTCTTGCTCTCGCGTGTCTTTCTGGCGTCGAGTCGAAACGGCGCCAGCTGGATTGCCATCGCCCTCTCGCTGGTGATGCTCGGGTTTGCTTTCGTTCTGTATGCCTTCCCGAACATGCGCCGGCCGATCGTGGCCACGATCCTCGTCCTGTCGGGCATCGGCGTGATCGTCGCGGGTATCACCTCGGCAGCCATCGGTGAGCGTGAGTTCCACCCCCACGTCGAACACGACGACGGGGACGAGGAGCGCAGCGACGAAGGCGACGAGAGCCACGCCGACGACACGAGCGAGCACTCGCTCGACGCACCGGTGGTGGTGCGGTGATGGCGCGTCGATCCGATCGAAAGATGCACATGGGACACCGACCCTCCTCCCTGCGTCGCGGCCGCGTGTTCGGCCTGGTCGCGATGGCCTTGGTCCTGGCGTCGTGTGCCTCGGGCCGCCTCGACCCGACGAAACCCAAGGGTGACAACGCCGAGGACATCTGGTGGATCAATCAGCTCTCGGGTTGGATGGCGGCGGCGGTTGGGATCTTCGTCGCGGTCCTCGTCGTTGTGGTGATCATCAAGTTCCGGGCCCGCCCCGACGACGATCCGGACGATCTGCCCGAGCAGAGCCACGGCAGCCGCAACGCCGAAATCCTGATGACCCTGATCCCCGTCGGGATGCTCGTCGTTCTCGCGGTCGTCACCCTGCCTTCGATTTTCGACCTGCACGAGAAGTCCGACGGCCCGACCATCAAGGTCGAGGGCCAACAGTGGTGGTGGCAGTTCAGCTACGACCTCGACGGCGACGGCACCTACGACATCGTGACGGCGAACGACATCGTGATTCCGGTCGATGTCGAGGTAAACCTCGAGATCCACTCCAACGACGTCATCCACTCGTTCTGGGTTCCGGAGCTCAACGGCAAGAAGGACGCCGTCCCCGGACGCGTGCACGACTGGCGCATCAGCGCCCAGGAGCCTGGCATCTACTGGGGTGAGTGTGTCGAGTTCTGCGGTCTGAGCCACGCCAACATGCAGGTTCGGGCCGTGGCGCTCGATGATGCCGACTACCAAGAGTGGCTGCGGGTGCAGCAGACCCAGGCCTCGCTGCCGACCACCGGTAGCGCAGCCGATGGCGCTGCGGTCTTCGCTCAGCACTGCGTCAGCTGCCACGTGATCGAGAACGGCGACCCGGCGTACGCAGCCGCCCTCGAGACGACGCCTGTCGAGTTGCGGTCGGGTGTGGCCCCGAGACTCACCCACCTCATGAGCCGCGTGTCGTTCGCCGGTGCGCTGTTCGACCTCTACGAGGACGACGGAGCCGTCAACATCGCGGATCTGCGCGAGTGGGTGCGTGACGCCCCGAGCCAGAAACCGATGAACCCCGACAACTTCCAGGGCATGCCGTCCTTCGTGGACACGCTGTCCGACGACGACCTCGACGACGTCGTTGCTTTCCTGATGACTCTCGGCCCAGCGCCGATCCTGCCCTGACCGCCTGACTCTGGCCGAGGAGACCGAAACCCATGGCACTCACCGAGGAACGACCAGAAGTCCTCGAACTCGAGAGCGGTGACAGCGCGCCCGACATCGGTGCGTTCCGACGCCCCACCCACGCCACAGGCTGGAAGGAGTGGGTGTTCACGGTCGATCACAAGAAGATCGGCATCATGTATGGCACCCTCGCCATGTTCTGGTTCTTCGTGGGCGGTGTGGAGGCGCTGCTGGTCCGCACGCAGCTGTTCAGGCCCAACGGCACGGTTCTGACCGCCGATCAGTACAACCAGCTGTTCACGATGCACGCCGTCACGATGGTGTTCTTCGTGGTCATGCCGTTGGCGAACGCCTTCGCGAACTATCTGGTGCCGCTCCAGGTCGGTGCTCGTGACGTGGCGTTCCCACGACTCAACGCACTGGGCCTGTGGATCTTCGCTTTCGCCGGCATCTTCATCAACATCAGCTGGTTCGTGGGGGGCGCCCCCAACGGCGGTTGGTTCGCCTACGCCCCCAACACCGGCTCGCTCTACAGCGCCGGCTCTGGCATGGACTTCTACGCCGTCGGTTTGCAGATTGCAGGTATTGCCTCGTTGGTCGGAGCGATCAACCTGACCGTGACGATCCTCAACATGCGGGCGCCTGGCATGACCCTGCTGCGCATGCCGGTCTTCACCTGGATGGCCCTGGTGGTGCAGATCCTCTTGGTGACCGCCCTGCCGGTCATCACCGTCGCCCTGGTGCTGCTCACCTTCGACCGCAGTTTCGACGCCAACTTCTTCAACGTGGCGATGGGCGCCGACCCCTTGCTGTGGCAGCACTTGTTCTGGATCTTCGGGCATCCCGAGGTGTACATCCTCGTCCTTCCAGCGTTCGGCATCGTGTCCGAGGTCCTACCGGTGTTCTCCCGCAAGCCGCTCTTCGGTTACCCGGTGGTGGTGCTGTCGGGTGCCGCCATCGGCTTCATGGGGTGGGGCGTCTGGGTGCACCACATGTTCACTTCAGGGGTCGGGCCTGTCGGGGTGGCCGCGTTCTCTGCGACGACGATGTTCATCGCGGTCCCCACCGGGGTGAAGATCCTCAACTGGATCTTCACGATGTGGGGCGGACGCATCACCTTCACCGTGCCGATGATGTTCGGCATCTCGCTCGTGTCGATGTTCACGATCGGTGGGCTCTCGGGGGTGATGCACTCCGTGGCCGCCGGCGACACCCAGCAGACCGACACCTACTTCATCGTCGCCCACTTCCACTATGTGCTGTTCGGCGGCGCGCTCATGGGTCTGTTCGCCGGCATGTACTTCTGGTGGCCCAAGGCGTTCGGCTACCAACTCAACGAACGGCTTGGGAGGTGGCACTTCTGGCTGGTGCTCATCGGGTTCAACACCACGTTCGGCCCGATGCACATCCTCGGCCTGCAGGGCATGGCTCGCCGCCACAGCCAGTACGGCCCCGAGGACGGCTTCGATTTCTGGAACGCGGTCGCCACGATCGGTGCGTTCGTGATCCTGATCGCGATGCTGGTCTTCGCCTACAACATCTTGAAGACGTGGAGCGGCTACCGCAGGGGCACGGTCCCCCAGGCGCCACCGGATCCGTGGGACGGCCGCACCCTCGAGTGGGCGATCCCGTCGCCCGCTCCCGAGCACAATTTCGACTATGTCCCCGTCGTCACCGATCTCGACGACTTCTGGCACAAGAAGTACCAGCGGGACGAGTCGGGCAAGCTGCGCAAGGTGGCGGACGGCAACGCGATCGCCCAGAAGGGTGATCAGCACCCGCACTTGCCGAGCCCGTCCTATTGGCCGATCGTGTTGGCTGCGGCCTTCCCGCTCATCGGTCTCGGGATCATCTACAACCTCTGGATGGCCGGGATCGGGCTCGTGCTGCTGCTCGGGTCCATGTACGGCTGGAGCCTCGAACCTCCGACCGACCCTAACGCCGGGCACGATCACGACCATCACAGTGACGATGGTGACGATGGTGACGGTGCCGCGGTGGCCAGCGAGGCCCCGAGCGAAGGCGACGACGCGGCGGAAGCAGACAGCACCGAGGGGGCCCCCGTTGGCTGATTCGACCACTGCCGATGCACCCGAATTGGCGTACGGGCCGACGCACTACGACGAGCTCGAGCACCCGCCGCTGTCGACCGGGGTGTCCAACGAGAAGCTCACCATGTGGAGCTTTCTCGGTTCGGACTGCCTGCTGTTCGGCGCGTTGATCTCGACCTACCTGCTGCTGCGCAACCGCACCGGTCCAGACACCCACGGGCCCACGGCCGCCGATCTCTTCGACATCCCGTTTACGTCGGTCAGCTCGTTCGTTCTCCTGATGAGCTCGCTCACGATGGTCCTGGCCGTGGCGGCCATCGTCGAGGGCAACCTCGAGCGATGCAAGCTCTGGTTGCTCACGACCGCTGCTCTCGGTTCCATCTTCATCGCCGGTCAGGTGTACGAGTTCACCACGTTCTACCGCGAGGGCCTGGGCTACACGACGAACATCTCCTCGTCGGCCTTCTACACCCTGACCGGCTTCCACGGCGTTCACGTGTCGCTCGGAATCGTCATGCTGGTGTCGCTGGTCGCTCTGATCCAGCGAGGCTCGCTGACCGTCGACCGCGCCGAGACGGTGGAGATCATCGGCCTGTACTGGCACTTCGTCGACATCGTGTGGATCGTGATCTTCGCGGTCGTCTACCTGATCCCGTAAGGAGTTCCGATGAGCACGGCAACAGACACCGCTGCGAACGCCCACGGGCACGACGAGCACGAGAGCCATGGCCTGAGCGATCTCGGCTACATCGGGATCGCCATCATCTTGGCGATCCTGACGGCCGTCGAGGTCTCGACCTACTTCTTCGACTTCGGTGCACTCGAGGTGCCTTCGCTCCTCATCTTGATGGTCGTCAAGTTCTGGATCGTGGTCGCCTACTTCATGCACCTGAAGTTCGACAGCAAGATCCTCTCCTGGGTCTTCGTGGCCGCCCTCGTTCTCGCGCTCGCGGTGTTCGCGGCCATGGGTACCTCGATGGTGTTCTGGCAGGACCCGGCGGGCTGCGACATCGGCGAGTTCTGCTGACCCGAATGAGGGCCTCGGAGCCCTCGCCACTTCGATACGTTCGACTTCTGTGATCGACCTTCGACGACTCCGCGACGAACCCGACTATCGCGCCGGCGCCATCAAGAAGGGCGTCGACTCAGCGACGATCGACCAGTTGCTCGCGGCCGATGAGCAACGGCGCGCTTCGATGCATGCTGCGGAACAGGCGCGCGCTGCACAGAACGCCGCGAGCAAGGAGATCGGCCGCGCTGCGCCGGAGGATCGTCCGGCCAAGATCGAGGAAGCTGCACGGCTCAAGGCGGAGCTCGAAGGCCTGGAAGAGGCCGAGCGCGCTGCGGGGGACGCCGTCGATGAGCTCGCGTTGCAGATTCCCAACCCGGCCCACCAATCGGTTCCCGAGGGCGACGAAGAGGCCTTCGAGCTGGTCCACGAGATCGGTGAGCGGACGGCCGCCCGCCCCCACGATCACGCCGAGATCGGCGAACTTCTCGGGATGGTCGACAGCGACCGGGCGGTGCGCAACTCGGGGAGTCGGTTCGCATACCTGATGGGCCCGGCGGTCCGGCTGGAGTTCGCTCTCGTGCAGTGGACCCTCGAGCTGCTCGAGAAGCACGACTTCATCCCCGTGGTACCGCCCGTGCTGGTGCGCGAGGAGATGATGGTCGACGCCGGGTTCTTTCCCACTGACCGGCATCAGGTGTACGAGATCGCGGGGGACGACCTGTTCCTCATCGGGACCTCAGAGGTCGCGCTCGCCGGCCTCCACCGAGGTGAGCGGCTCGAACGAGAGTCGCTGCCGGTCCGCTATGCGGGCTTCTCCTCCTGCTTCCGCCGCGAGGCGGGGACCTACGGCAAGGACACCCGGGGCATCTTCCGAGTGCACCAGTTCGACAAGGTCGAGATGTTCTCGTTCTGCGACCCGGACTCCAGCTGGGAAGAGCTCGAGATGCTCCGATCGATCCAGGAAGAGATCGTCGGCGGTCTCGGCCTTCCGTACCGGGTGATCAACATCGCGTCTGGCGACCTGGGCGCCGCGGCGGCCAAGAAGTACGACCTCGAGGTCTGGCTTCCCTCGGAGGGGACTTATCGCGAGGTGACGTCGTGCTCCAACTACACCGACTACTCGGCTCGCCGCATGGGGAGCCGGTACCGCGGTGACGACGACAGCGGCCTGCTCCACACGCTCAACGGAACGGCGTGCGCGATCAGCCGCACGCTGGTGTTCCTGATGGAGAACAACCAGCGAGACGACGGCTCCATCGCCGTCCCCGAGGTCCTGCAGCGCTACCTCGGCTACGACCTCATCCCCGCCCCCACCACGCCCTGATAATGCCGCCCCTCCCGGCCCCGCTTTTCACAAGATCACAAGGGGGTCAGACCCGTGTCTGACCCCCTTGTGCGCTTGTGCGGTGGCGAACCTTGCACGAATCAGCCGAGTTGGAGACCCAGCCAGGCAGCGCTGATTCCGGTGATCAGGGTGAGGGTCGCGTAAGCAGCGCCCGTACCACGGTGTCGTGCCTCGGCGGCCGCCACCTGACCTGCGACGCTCGACACGGTTGTCAACGCGCCCAATCCACCGGCGGCTATCGCAGTGGGCACCTCACCGGAGGCATGAAGAACCGCCAGGGCGAACGCCCCCGCGATGTTGACCGCGAGCGTGGCAGCCGGTCCGTAGCGCGCGGAGGTCTGCCAACGAACGAGCGCCCCGGTCCCCGCGAGGACGACGAACGCGATCGCAGTCACCGGGTTCCCAGTCTGGCAGCGTGCGTCCCGCCGGCGAAGGCGAACCCGCAACCCATCACCGTTGCGCCGAGCCACCCCACTGCCGCGCCGTAGGAACTGCCGTCCAGAAGCACTGCGATCTGCAGAGCCAGCGCTGAGAAGCTCGTGAGCGATCCGCACAGTCCGGCGGTGAGCCATGCGCCGTGACCGGCCCCAAGAGCCCACCCGATGACCAGGCAGCCGACCACGTTCACCACCAGCAGGGCGGCGTCGGGGTCGATGACCTCGCCGAGGGCCCACCGTGCTCCCGCGCCCACGATGGCGCCGACTACGACTCCGACCGGCTCGCGTGCTGTCATGGACAACCGTTCCCCACGCCCTCGCCCGAATTGCAGCACAGATGCCCGAGCCAGCCGACCTCCGACCCGTTCGCCTCGACCTCATGGCTGAGGGCCTGTCTGAAGCCCTCGCGCCCGAAGATCCCGTGGAACTCTTCGACGAATGGCTGGCCGGCGCGACCGGTCTCGGAATGCACAACGCCAACGCCATGGCGATCGCGACTGCAGACAGGCGAGGCCGACCATCGGTTCGCAACGTCCTGCTGCGCGGCCGAATCGACGGTGGGCTCGCGTTTTACACCAACTACGAGAGCCAGAAGGGTCGTGAGCTGATCGCCAACCCGGTGGCCGAAGCGCTGTTCAGCTGGTTGCCACTCGAGCGTCAAGTGCGCTTCTCGGGCCCGGTGCATCGAGCGACCCCCGAGCAGTCCGACGCCTATTTCGGCGGCCGAGACCGGGAGTCGAGGATCTCGGCCATTGCGTCGGATCAGAGCAGGGAGATCCCGTCCCGTGACGCACTGGTCGCGCGCCATGAGGAGATCGACGATGGCCTGCGGGGCGCAGATCCGGTCCGCCCCGATCACTGGGGCGGTTTCGTTCTGGTCCCCGAACGCATCGAGTTCTGGCAGGGCCGCGAGCATCGCCTCCACGACCGCCTGGTGTACCAGCGACGGGGCGACGCCTGGTCACTCACCCGCCTGGCGCCCTGAAGCGGCGGACGACCTGATCTTCGACAGATCAACCGCGGGTATCGGCCCAGGCTCTGGCTGAGGACGCAAGGCCGTCGATCAGGGCCTCGTGGTGGGGTACCCGGCCGGGGCCCCGGAATCCCGTCCACATCGGGCTTTTGCCGCGGATGCGAGGGGGCAGTTCGATCTGGACTCCGCCTCCGCTGGCCAGGTTGACCGGGTTCTGGGGATGCTGGCCCCGGAGCGCCTTGGGCATCGCGTCGAGGTCGTGGAGGACCTCGTAGTGCGGGATGTGTCGAATCAGGTGAATGGCGACGTGCTCGGCGAGATCCCGGTTGCGTCCACCGAGGAGCACCGAGCGGAGAAGGTCGGGGCGACCGAAGCCGTGAATGGCGACGACCACGTCCACGTGGTCGAGAAACGCAGCCAGGTTCGGCGACTCGTCGGGGGTCACGAGGTGGGACGGGATGTGCCACTGGTCGTCGGGTCCCTGGAGGACGGCGTAGAGCGATGCGCCCGATCGCTCGGCTGCGGCGACCGCGATGTCGTCGGTGACCTCTTCGAGCCAGCCGCCGTGGAACGCCATGAACCCGAATCGTGACCGGAGATGCAGCATCTCGCTCACGCCTGGTTGGCCGAGGAGCTCGGCGAAGGGACGGTCACTGCGCAGCAGGTCGTGGTCCCCCAGGTGCAGCGCCATCGGGGCAGTCTAGGAACCTGCGGGAATCTCGTCTTCGGTCGCCGGGCTCACCGTTCCTCCGCCGGCGATCACCGCCATTGCTCCGAGAGCGACGACGATGCTCATCACGACTCCGAGGCGGACCCCGCCGAGGTCGGTCACCCAGTTGCTGATCGAGCTGCTCCACTCCTCGACTCGCAGAACGACGCCGCGCTGAGACGAGTCCAGCCGTTCGGTGAGCCAGTACCAGACGAGGTAGACGCCCGCGAGAACCATCAGCGCGCCCGCCAACCGATCGACATGGCGCATCAGGGCCCTGAGCCGGTGGAGCAAGCTCTGGCGAGCGAGCGCGAGCGAGACGGTGAGAGAGGTCAGAACGAGCGCCATTCCCAGCGCGTACGCGACGAACGAGGCCACGCCCGATTGGGCGTCGCCGACCGATGTCGAGACCACGATGATGAACGTGGGCAACCCGCACGAGACCGAGGCCACGGCGTAGCTGACGCCGAACAGGAACAGGCTCCGCAGATCGCGGCCCGATCCGCCCTTCTCGAATTTGGGCAGGATCACGATCAACTGCTTGCCGCGGAGGAGAGCGATACCCAGCACGAACAGCCCAACGCCGATCGCAATGGCGAGCCACGGCACGATCTCGCGGATCTGGTCGACTCCGAGCGTGAACAGAATCCCGACGAGACCGAAGACGAGCAGAAACCCCGAGGACACGACAGCGCCCGTGAAGAGCGCCCGGAACACGCTGGCCTGAGGGTCGCCGCCCCGAGCGCCGCCCTCGATGCCGAGGAAGTAGGACAGGTAGGCCGGCAGCATCGCGAAGCCGCATGGATTGACCGTCGCCACGATTCCGGCGGTAAAGGCGAACGTGAGGTTGGCGTCGATCACGACCCGAAGAGCTCCTCGGCCTTGTCCACTAAGTCGTCGTACTGCAGGATCCCGCTGTGCGAGTCGAGGAGTTGGCCGGTGGAGCTCACGAAAACGGTGGTCGGCATCGCCACCCCGCCCAGCTCGATCAGGATGTCCCGCTGGTCCAGTCCGATGTCGTAGGTGACCCCCACCTCCTCTACGAGGTCACGGGCCGGCCGCGAGCCCTCCACAGCGAGGCCGACGACCGTGTAGCGGCCTCCGTGCTCTTGGTGGAAGCGTTGGAGATCGGGCATCTCCTCGATGCACGGTGGACACCACGAGGCGAAGAAATTGATGACGAGAGGCTGCCCGGCGTATTGCGCGAGGGTCGTCGGCTCTCCGTCGAGAGTCTCGTACGCGATGTCGTGAACCGGTCCGAGCGTGCCGGGCGTCCGATCCTGGGCGAGGTTCGCCTCGGGAGCGCCTCCGCCAACGGCCAGAAACACCACCGCACCCGCCACGTACGCGCCGAGCGTGGCGAGGGCCCACCGTCGCCAGGGTGCACGCTGCTGCGCCGGAGTGGTGGTGGCCGTCACGGCCCACACGGTATCGGCGGCCGCAGCGATACCGGAAGCCCAGCTCGTGCCCAAAACCCGACCAGCGGCCCCCTCCCGGGCTGTCGGGCGTCCGTGTCGGACGGCCTCAGTCACCGGTAGAGGAGCCGCTGGGGGAGGGCCCGGGGCGGAGCGAGCAGAAGGGGGACTCCGCTCGCTCCACCCCGGGTGTCAGGCGGAGACGAGGTCCGGAGGGACAGGAACCTCGTCCACCACGAGAGGCGGCCGCGGAGTCTTGGGCGGCCGTCCACGACCACGCTTGTTGACCACGATTCGGCCGTTCTCGATCAACTCTCCGCCCCACACACCCCACGGCTCGTGCCGGGTGAGCGCCGCATCGAGGCATTCCTCGCTCACGGTGCACTTGGTGCAGATGGCCTTGGCGCGGGCCATGTCATGGATGTCGTCGGAGAAGAAGAGGTGGGTGAGGGTGCCGTTGCCGTCGTTGCAACGTCCGTCGACCCGCCAGATGTCGTCGGTCTGAATCAGTAGTTCGAGCACGGTCTCGGTCCTTGTGTCGTCTCAGTCGGGTAGTCGGAGGGGTGGATCTGCGGTGGTGGGTAGGTGACGTGTGTTGTCCATGGGCACTGCTTTCGTGTGGCTCTCTGGTTCGTGGGTGAAACGCAGAGAGACCGCCAGGTTGTCCTGGCGGCCTCTCCGGAGTTCTTGCGATGTTGCGGGTGCTACATCGGATCCTCGGGAGGCCGCCAGGTCGGGTGCTTGATACCGGCGTAGGTACCTGCGAACCCGAACATCTCGGCGGTGTCGAGCCATGCGGCCGCCGGGGTGCAGCGCACGCGCGACGACACAGCCTGGCGGCTGTTCGTGTTGAGCGTGAGTGTGCTGAACATGGCGAGATGCTCGTTCCGTGGAGCTGTTGTGCTGATGTAGCGGATCACGACCGCTGGGTGTGCGTCAACCGATTAAACGGAAACGACACACAAATGCAAGGCGTCCTCGAGAGGACGCCCTCTACTCAATCACCTGTCGGCGCGCTGTCCAAGCGAATTAACGCGAGACGTCGATCTCCCGCTACCGCCCGGCGTGCGTGGACTGACGGACTACTTGAACTGGTAGTGCAGGAGGCCGTCGTCGGTGCGGTTGGCGGCGGCTTCGCCCATGTGGCGGAGATGCTCCAGGTGGGCGAACGTCTCGGACTCGGCCATCGGACCCCAGGCTCGTTCCTTGAAGAGCTCGCGCATGTAGCCCTCCACCGGTGCATGGCCGAGCTTGTCCGACGCTTCTCGCAAGATGTCGAGGCGCTCGACATGGTGGCGCTTGATGTCCTCGACGCGGCCGGGAAGATCGGTGAAGGGATTGCCGTGAGCCGGCAGTGCCAGCTTCACCCCTGAGAAGTCGCCCACTCTGTCGAGGCTCTCGAAGAAGTCCTTCAACGGATCTCGGGCGGTTCCGAAGCCCGAGATGTGCGGCGTGATGGTGGGCAGCACGTGGTCGCCGCAGATCATCATCCCCTCTTCGGGATCGAAGAGGCAGAGGTGGTCGGTGGTGTGCCCGGGCGTGTGCACGGCCACCCATTCGCGTCGGGCGAGTGAGATGTGATCGGCGTTTTCGACCCGCTTGGTGGGGGTAGGGGTGGCGAACCAGCGACCGCCCCAGCCCTGACGCATGAAGAAGTACCCGAGCCGGCGGTGCCACGGCATCTTGAAGCGCTCGCCGCCCCACGGCGTGGGGGCTCCCGGTCCCTGCCTCCGACCCGAGAAGAGTGGGTCGTCGTACATGGTCTGGTTGATCTCGTCGTTCTCGCCGGCAGCGCTCACGTTCTCGAGCGGCTCGTCGTCTTCTTCGTCGAGGTCCCACCACAATCGGAAGTTGCGGTGGGTGACGATGTCGGCGCCGTACTGCTCGGCGAAGCGGCCCGCCGCGCCGAAGTGGTCCGGGTGGCTGTGCGTGATGACGATCGAATGCACGCGCTCGGGCGGGACCTCCGCCTGTTGCAGTCCATCCATGAGCGCTCGCCAGTTCTGTGGTCCCGGCAGCCCTGGGTCGACCAGGGCAGCGCCTTTGGCGTCGTCGAGGATGTAGCAGTTGACGTGCCCGAGCCCCGGCATGGACATCGGCAGCTGGAGCCGACGAACGTTGGGCGCGAGCTCGACGATCCCGTCCTCTGGGGGAAGCTGCTCTTCGCGAGTTGGCCGGTTCACGTGAGGGAATCTACCGGAGTCTCTAACCGTCGTTCGATTCGGACCCGGGCACGTCTGGAAGCATGAAGAGGTGTTCGCGGTAGTGCTGTAGCTCGATGATGCTCTCGCGAATGTCGTCGAGGGCGCGGTGGGAGGTCGCCTTCTGCGGAACCGACCTGGCGACGGCGGGTGCCCAACGCCGAGCGAGCTCTTTGAGGGTGGAGACGTCGACGGATCGATAGTGCAGGAAGTTCTCGATGTCGGGGAGGTAGATGTCGAGGAATCGGCGATCGGTGCCAATGGAGTTGCCGCACAACGGCACGGTCCGTGGCGTTTTCACGTGGTCCTTGATGAACGCCAGCGTCTGTGCGCCCGCGTCCTCGAGCGTCACCGTCGATTCCTTGATCTGGTTCAGGAGGCCCGATTTGGTGTGCATGTTGGTGACGAAGTCGTCCATGGTGGCGAGGTCGTCGTCGGAGGCGTGAACCACGAGGTCGGGGCCCTCGGCGACGATCTCGAGCTGATTGTCGGTGACGATCGTCGCGATCTCGACGATGCGATGAATTCGGGGGTCGAGCCCCGTCATCTCGAGGTCCATCCAGACGAGCACGGAGGGCATGGTAGAGGCTGGGTGCGACACAGACCCTCCCTCCCGACTCGCGCTCTTCTGGCTGCGTAGAGTCGTCGCCGTGGTGACCGTCCCTCTTCGCCGAGTCGACAGCGACCTCCCGCTCCCCGCGTACGCCAAACCGGGCGATGCGGGAGCCGATCTCGTCGCCAGCGAAGAGGTGGTTCTCCAGCCGGGAGGTGGTCGCGCGCTGGTCGGCACCGGAGTGGCGGTGGCGATTCCGGAGGGGTACGCCGGCTTCGTGCAACCGCGCTCGGGGCTTGCCCTACGACACGGGGTCACGTGCCTCAACACGCCGGGTCTGATCGACAGCGGCTACCGCGACGAACTGCGGGTCCTCCTCGTCAACACGGACCCGTCGGAGCCGTACACGGTGGTCCGCGGGGACCGGATCGCCCAGTTGGTCATTCAGCGGGTCGAGCAGGCCGCATGGGTGGAGGTGGACGTGCTCGACGAAACAGAGCGCGGTCTCGGCGGGTTCGGACATTCGGGCCGCTGATCGGCGGCGGACCCGTGTATGGAGGACCCCGCGATGAAGACCAGGCTGCACAACGACGACTGGGGCTACGAGTCCAACTGCTACGTCTGCGAATCCCGCAACGAGCACGGGTTGCGCATCCCGTTCTTTCACGACGACGCGACCGAGACGGTGACGGCCGAGTTCGAGCTGTCCGACACCTATTCGGGCGCGCCGACGTTGGTGCACGGCGGCGTTCAGTTGGCGATCCTCGATGAGGCGATGGCGTGGGCGACGATCGCGCTGGCGCACCAGTGGGCGCTGACGTCTCGCTCATCGGCGGAGTTCGTGGCTTCGGTGGCCGTCGGGGTCACACACTCGGTCGAGGCGAGCATCTCGTCGATCGATGGCAGCAGGATCGACACCACAGCGAGAATCCTGGACCCAGATGGAACCGTCTGCACGGTGGCAACAGCGTCCTTCCAGGCCATCGGAGAGGCCACCGCGACCCGCCTCGTCGGAGGCGAGATCAACAAAGACCACGAGAGCTACCTCCGTCCCAACCGGTGAACGAACCCACGCAGAAGCCGGGGTGAAGCCTTCCGCAGAGGAGGCGAGCGAAGCGAGCCGACGATTGCGGCAAGCGAGAGTAGGTGAACGGCCGTGCAGTGAAGCCCAGGTGAAGCCTTCCGCAGAGGAGGCGAGCGAGGCGAGCCGACGATTGCGGCGATGGCTGTCACACCCCTCCGGTACTCATAGATCCCATGGAGACCCCCACGCTGTTCGATCCCTCGCACTCGACCGAGATGTTCGGCTGTTCAGATGCGGCTCCTGCGGCAGATCGCGAGCGCGCGCAGCTACGCATTCGGCAGCTCAACGAGGATCGCCAGGCGCGCCAGGATGACGATCAGCGTCTGGCCAGGCGTCGAGCGGCGATCGCTCGCCTGCGTCGCCGGGTGTCCGAGGCCGACGAGATCGACTCCGAGTATTGGGAACAACGGCGAGCGACGCTCCAGCTGATCGGCTGAACTGGGCGGATGACCCCGGCCGTCGACGCAGCGAGAGCCGCCGGTGTCGAGGTGGGGGTGCATCCCTACGACCACGACCCTGCTCATGAGAGCTACGGCCTCGAGGCGGCGGAGGCGCTGGGGGTCGATCGGGGCGAGGTGTTCAAGACCCTGGTGGTCGAGTTGGCTGGAGGGGAGCTCGCGCTTGCAGTCATCCCGGTGGAGGCGAGTCTCGACCTGAAGGCTGCCGCGTCCGCGCTGGGTGCGAAGAAGGTCTCGATGGCCGACCCCGCAGCCGCGGAGCGCGCCACGGGCTATGTGGTGGGCGGGATCAGCCCGCTCGGTACGCGACAGCCGTTGAGGACCGCGATCGAGGAGATGGTGTTGGCGTGCGATGAGGTCTACTGCAGCGGCGGTCGCCGCGGGCTCGACATCTCCCTGGCACCGCAGGATCTCGTCACCCTCACCGGCGCTGAGGTAGCGCCGATCGCGCGGTACGGCTGATCGTCTTGGCGCGATGCGTAGGCCGCCCGGGGCTCGAACCCGGCACATTGGGATCAAAAGAGCCGTTCGGTAGGTGTTGGATGGTGCTAGCTCGTGACGATTCCCCTGGTCAGGGCGAGTTTCTGCTCCACGCCGGTCCGCCAGTATTGGCCTGTGTTGGGGCGTTTCGGCAAGAAGGCGGCCCACCGATCAGGACCGGAGCGAAGCGGTCCGACGTCTACTCCAGGGCCTCACCGATGGCGTTGATGCTGTCCAGATCGCCCGGTCGGTGGCTGATCTGCACCCGGAGAACGACACCTTTCCGGGCGAGGTCTACATGGGCCTTGCCGCGGACGTGCTCGGGGTGGCCGGTATCGACCCGGCTCGCCCGATCTCCCTGGAGGACTTCACGTCGCACTATCTGCCCGAGGTGTTCTTCAAGGGCAAGCAGAACCGGCGCATCGCCTACGCCATCTTCACCAGCGCTGCGGTGCGGGCAGGGCTCGAGCCAGACCTCCTCGAGGAACTCAGCTGGTGGCCCGACGACTACTGGAGCTACGCCCTCTACGCCGCCGTCGGCCTCATCCGAGCCGCCGCCGACCACACCGACGCCAGCATCGCCGATCTCGTCACTCAGCTCGCCGACCGCCACTACATCGATCTCACCTGAAGGTCATCCATGCAGGAGCTGGGGTATCTGCCGGCCGCACTAGATGCCCGGCGGGACCAGTAGATGGGGCGTGAGCTTGCAGGTCAAAGCCGGTCGTCGCGCTCGATGCGCGCGAACTCTTGTCTCTGGAACCTACGAGATCGGCGGCTCGACCGCGGTGGAGCGCGCTTGGGACGTGCCCCGCCCGCAATCGCTCACGGCTCGACGATGGTCCAGATGGCGCTATTATCGCTTGCTCCGGTTCGCGGGTTGCCCGAGCGCTATCGACACGGATCAGGGCGATGCCGAGTGGTCTGTTTAGTGCGCGACTCCCGGCACTAGCGGAAGGTCCTGCCGCCTGGTCATCGGGACTTCTGGCGTTGTTATCGGATGGTGGAGCGGGTGAGCGTGACAGCCTGGGACCGGATCTGATGTGCCTCGGTCCGCTTGACCCAGTGGCCGAGCGCGGCGCCGAGAAGTCCGGCGATCGCAGCATCGGCCACTGGGCACTGGCTAGGGCTTTCGTGGCGCTAAAGCTCCGCTAAAGCGTTCTTCGTATGCTGCGGCGAGGGGACGAGAGCCGCTGGGGGTGTCCAGGGTGGCCAGAATCAGGTTGTTGGGTCCCGTTGACGCTGTGGTCGATGGCGCTGTTGTTGAGCTCGGAGCTCAACGGCGTCGCCGTCTCCTCTTGGCGTTGGCGCTGGAGCCGGATCGGGTGGTGAGTGAGGACGCCCTGATAGAGATGTTGTGGGAAGGCGCGGGGGGCTTGCCAGCCAATCCTCGGAATACGGTGCAGCAGTATGTGTCGCATCTGCGTGGGGCGTTGGGGGCTGCGTCGATCGAGACGGTGCCGCCGGGATATCGGCTTGGCGCTGCCTTCACGTCTGACGTGGTTGATTTCGAACGGCTTGTTGCCTTGGCGCGATCGCGGATGGGTCAGGGAGACTCTGTCGGCGCTCGTCAGGCGATTGATGATGCGCTGGGGATGTGGCGGGGTCCCGTGTTTGGTGACCTCGGCGATGTCGAGGCTGCACGCGGCGAGGCCGCTCGGCTCGAACAGTTGCGCGTATCGGCCCGGGAACTCGAACTCGAGATTGGTTTGGCCGGTGGCTGGTTGAGCGAGGCGGCCGCCTCCGCTGAAGCGCTGGTGGCGGAGTTCCCCCTTCGAGAGGGCCCGGTACGGGCGTTGGCGGTGGCTCGTCATGGCTTGGGCCAGGAGGCTGAGGCGTTGCGCGTGATCGCGGGATTTCGCGACCGGCTGGCTGGTGAGACCGGGCTCGAGACCAGTCGCGACTTGGCAGATCTGGAGCGGCGTCTGCTCGAGGGTGTCCCGGATGCTGTCGAACCGATGGCTCGACATGTGGCGGGTTACGAGTTGGGGGAGCTGATTGGTGAGGGCGCGTTCGGAGCGATCTACCGGGCGATCCAACCATCGGTCGGGCGCGAGGTGGCGGTCAAGGTCATCCAGCCCGAGTTGGCAAACGATCCGGGGTTCGTTCGCCGCTTCGAGGTTGAGGCGCAGACGGTGGCTCGCCTGGAGCATCCCCACATCGTGCCGTTGTACGACTTCTGGCGCGACCCGTCGGGTGCGTATCTGGTGATGCGCTATCTGGCTGGTGGTTCGGCCGCGTCGGGGTTGGTGCAGCAGGGGCCCTGGCCGGTCACCGAGGTGGCCCGCCTCGTCGATGAGATTGGTGCGGCGCTCGCGGTGGCTCATGAGGCTGGAGTGGTGCACCGCGATGTGAAGCCCGACAACATCCTGTTCGATGAGTCCGGCAACAGCTATCTCGCTGACTTCGGGATCGCAGTTGATGCAGGTATCGATACCGAAGCGGATCTGGCCTCGGCGGGGTCGCCGTTGTATGTGTCCCCTGAGCAGGTCCGTGATGGTGAGTCGTCGCCGTCGTCGGACATCTACGCCTTCGGGGTCGTTCTCTTCGAGCTGCTGACGGGGTGGGCACCATTTGGCGACTCGGACTCGGTGCGGACGCTGCTGGAGCGCAAGCTGAGCGACCGGGTGCCGTCGATCGCTGCGGAGCGCCCAGATGTGCCATCGGGTTTGGATCCGGTGATCCAGACCGCCACCCATCCGGATCCGAGCCGGCGATTCCCCGCAATGAGCGAGTTCGTGCTGGCGTTTCGGGCTGCGTGTGCCGGTGGGCTGGGTGGATTCTCCACAGCTGAGTCGGTTCCGGGCGGTGACGTGAGGCCCCGTCAGGCGGTGGGCCGGACGTTGGTGTCGGTCGAGCTTGCGGGCGTGAATCCCTACAAAGGGCTGGCCGCGTTTGGTGAGGCCGACGCTGATGATTTCTTCGGTCGTGAGTCTCTGGTGCACGAGCTGGTCAGCAAGGCTGATGCGTCGCGGTTTGTGGTGGTGACCGGTCCCTCGGGGTCGGGGAAGAGCTCTGTGGTGCGGGCTGGTGTGTTGCCCAGGCTCCGGGCCCGAGGCTCGCTCGTGGTGTCGATGACTCCTGGTGCCCATCCGATGGACGAGCTGGAGACGGGGCTCCTGCGGATCGCAACCGAGCCACTGGGGTCGCTGCTCGAGCAGCTCACTGCCGACGAGCGGGGCCTGGCACGTGCGGTCAAGCGGGTTCTGCCCGACGACGGAAGCGAGCTCGTGTTGGTGGTGGATCAGTTCGAGGAGTTGTTCATCGTCACCCCCGATGATCGGCGCGACTGGTTCCTCGAAGCAGTCGCCTACGCAGTCACCGAAGAACGCAGCCAGCTCCGAGTCATCACCACGCTCAGAGCGGACTTCTATGACCGGCCTCTCCAGCATCCGGCAGTGTCGGAGCTGGTGCGCGCGAACACTGTCGCCGTATCGCCGTTGTCGGGTGAAGAGCTCGACGCGGCGATCACAGGCCCCGCTGCCCGGCTCGGGGTCATTGTGGAGCCGGCGCTGGTCGCCGAGCTGGTGGGCGAGGTGCGTGGCAATCCCGCTGCGCTCCCCATGCTGCAGTTCGCCCTGACCGAAGGATATGAGCAGCGAAGCGCAGGTCGGATGGACCTGGACGCCTATCACGAGATCGGCGGGATCACCGGAGCAGTAGCCAACCGGGCCGACGAACTACATGAAGCCCTCAGCGCCGAGCAACAGGATGATGTCCGGCGGCTGTTCACGAGGTTGATCACACCCGGTGAGGGCACCGAGGACACCCGTCGACGGGTACGGCGATCGGAGCTCGAGACGATCGATCAGACCGTGATCGAGATCTACGGGGCTGCCCGTCTGTTGACATTCGACCATGATCCCGCGACCCGTGAGCCCACCGTCGAGGTTGCCCATGAGGCCATCATCCGAGAGTGGCCCCGCCTGCGAGCGTGGCTCGATGAGGATCGGGAAGGCCTGCGACTGTTGCGTCACGTGGGCGCGGCCGCCGACGCATGGGACACATCAGGTCGAGATACCGGCGAGCTGTACCGGGGAGGACGCCTGGAGAGTGCCGAAGAGTGGGTCGCGGCTCACCGCGAAGACTTCACCGACTTGGAGCTGGTCTTCCTCGACGCCAGCCTGGAACATCGCTCCCGGAACGCCGACGCTGAACGTCGTCGCCTTCGCCGGCTCCGCGCACTCCTGGCAACCACCGCTGTGATCGCAGTCCTCGCTCTCATCGCCGGACTGGCCGCGCTGATCAACGCCAACGAAGCCGACGACCAGCGCGCCGAGGCCGAAGCCCAGACCGCGCTGGCCGATGCAGCTCAGGGCGAAGCCGAGTCCGAACGCGACGCCGCAGATCAAGCCCGCACCGAGGCCGAGCAGAGTGCCCGGGAAGTCGTCGAGGCGAACGCCGACCTCACCGACCGGAACACCGAGTTGCTTGCCTCCTCGCTGACGCTGCGCTCGACGGTGGTGCTCCCCTCAGACCCGGTGGCCGCAATGATCTTGGCCAGCGAGGCCAACTCAGTCCTCGACGACTTCTCGACTCAGGGGGCGCTACTCAACGCGATCACAGCACGACCGACCCTGGTACGGAACCTGCCTGCGCTCGGTGACACGACGTTCGTGGAGGTATCGTCCGACGGTCGCTACGCCGCGCTGGGAGCCGGCACGGACAGCTTCGTCATCGTGGACCTGTCGACCGACGGGGTCGTTGGCGGTCCATACGAGCTCACCACCTCCCAGTCGTTCATGCACCCCTTCGCGTTCTCGCCGGACGGAACGATCCTTGCGGTCATCAAGACGCGCGACACGACAACCGATCCGCCCGGTCCCAGCCGCCTCCAGCTCTATGACTTGGCCACTTTCGAACAGAGAGACAAGGTGTTCACACTGAGCGGCGCCGATTTCTACACGATGCAGTACTCGGCGTCTGGCACCGAAATCGCGGTGTCGACCGGCGACCTCGGCAGCGGCGCGGGAGAGGTGTTGTTCCTCGATGCGGAGACCCTCGAGGAGACACGACCGCGGCTCCCAACTGGATTCGGCCATGTTGCGTGGTCCCCTGACGAGTCACTTGTGGCTCATGCGCACGGAACCGGTGAGGTCTCCGTATGGGATCCCGTCACCGGTGAACGCCTGGGCGTGATGCCCGAGCGACACGACGGCGCGAATCTCACCGTCCGGTTCAGCCCCGACGGCACAATTCTCGCGACGGCCGGGTTTGGCACGGCCATCCGCTTCTGGGACCCACTATCGATGACGGCCGCGGCGGAGCCTCTGGTGACAGGTGAAATCCCCATCCGAGTGCTGCGCTTCAGCGACGACGGCGCCCTACTGGCCGCGACGGGAACCAGCGGTACCCACATCGCAGACACCCGGACGTTCTCCGCGACACCGATGCTCGTGTCGCACACCGGAGCACCGTGGGGCCTCAGCTTCCTGCCCGACTCCCACACCCTGATCGTCGCCACCCCCCAGGGCGCCCACGTCTGGAACCCCGACAAGGTCGGCTCGGCGGGCAACCTCAGCCGGGTGATCCCACTCGACACGCCCTCCGACAGCAGCCACTTCGCCATCAGCCCCGACGGCACCGCCGTGGCGAGTATGGACATCGGGCTCAAAGCGATCACAGTGCGCAGCGTCGACACGGGTGAGACCTTGGCCCACCGGGAGTGGCCCGGGCGCACCGTCGAGCAGCCGATCTTCCACCCGTCCGGGGACTGGCTCGCCGTGGACGTACAGCAAGAGTGCGTCGCTGCGGACGATCCCGCTGCGCCAGTCCACCTCATCCACCCCGACGCACGGGACCAGAACCTCGAGCTCGTGTGCCCAGGCGAGGTCCAGTTACTCGACGCCCATTCCCTCGAGACCGTGAACGTCGTCGTGCAACGAGCACAACCCAACTCGGCCGACATCTTCAACCTGGATGCCCCCTCCATGGCGATGGCCGGCGACCGGCTCGCCGTCGCCACCCAACGAGGTCGGATGATCATCGAGGTGTTCGATCTCACAACCGGCGAGCTGGTGGGCAGCCCGATCCTGCCCCCGTTCCGCGAGGGCCAAGCCCGGTTCGTGTTCGTGCAGGGATTCCGACCAGGTACCGACGGCGCCATCCTGTTCGCATCGACGAACTTCGGGGACCTGCTCATCTACGAGTTCCTCGACAGCGACTGGGTACTCGCCCGTGAACTCCCCATCGCCGAAACCGAGTTCTGGTCCCGCGCCTTCTTCAGTCCTGACGGCGAGATCGTCGTGCGCACGGGGATCACCGGATCGGTCACCGTGCACAACGCCGACACCCTCGAGGTGACCGCCACGCTGCGGACCGACCTCGACAACCTGGGCGACTGGGCATTCTCACCAGACGGTGCAGTGCTAGCGGGCGACAGCGGCAGCTTGAAGGTGCTGTACAACACCGCCACCTGGCAACGGATCGGAGACGGATTCACCAGCGGTGACGGACTCTCCACGTTCCTGCCCGGCTCACGCAACATGTTCACGATCGGCAGCAATATCGTCATCACCGAGATCGACCACACGACGTGGGCCGGAGTCGCATGCGAGATCGCGAACCGGAGCCTCTCCAAAGCCGAGTGGGACCGGTACATAGCCGGCCAGCAGTACAGCGAGACCTGCCGCGGGTAGCAGGGCCCGCACCGATTACCAGCAACCTTGGACGCGAGCATCCGGTAACGCCCGACATCGCCGACTACCACCAGCGCACTCAACGTGCCGTTGTCGGACGGTCGTGAGGGCCGAAACTGCCGATTTCCGGTCGGGTGCCCGGTAACACGCGAGCTTGGAGTGAGCGCGACCCGTCCGGTCACCGTCGTTACGGGATCGTGTCTGCGAGTGGCTCCGCTCGTGCGCACCCACCTCGTGCACGTCTCTGGTGCAGGATTCACCATGGTCGCTCGCCGTGGACGTCACCGCCGACCCGTCGGCCGTGTAGATCGACCATCAGGCTTACCCTCTCGCCTGCTTGCGACGACCGTGCTGGCGACACCCCAAGATCGGCCACCCGGCACCCGGGACGCCACGCACCCGTGTACCGCCCGCCGATGCTGCGGCCTTCGTTGACCGCCGTCTACAACCTCATTGACGTGCTGTGGCCACCTTCCGTGCCGGCCCTTGAGGTCTCGATCCACACCGAGGAACTGGAGACACAACTGGAGGTTCGTTTCGAACCTCCGACGCGAGACCACGCGAGATCACACAGCGTGGCCAGATCTCGGTTCCAGGGACATCGTCCCGAGATGTTCCCCGATGGGGTCGCCTGAGCTCGCGGTGCTCACGCAGTGGACGCGTACAAGTGAACCGGGCATCGAACGGCCGGGGAGCGAGCCAGCTTCGCATCGGCGGTGAGGAGTGCCGCTTGTCCGCCCGTATCGACTTGCACCCGCTCCGTCAACGCGAGGTAGGCCGCGTCGTAGGGCGTGACCGTGTCCCGCATCTCCCAGACGCGGGCGATCTCCTGCTGGCCGAGCGGCTGGTGTTTGATCACGAGCGAGCCCAGCCACTGCAGACCCCGCGCTGCGCGTTCAGCGTCGAACTGATGGCGAAGGACCACGCGGCGCAGCGCCGATGCGGCTTCGAGCATGGTCAAACCGTCGACCCAGTACAGGTCGTCGCCTTCCAGGACGCCCTGCACCCACCGGCCAGGACGGTCGTCGTCGGCAACGATGATCTCGACGAGCATCGACGCGTCGATGACGACGTGCACGGTCCGGGTTTCCTAGCGGTCGGCCGCCTCGCGGTCGGCTCGGATCAACTCGACGATCTCGTCCAAGGAAACTCGCCGGCGTTCGCGTCTCCCCACTTCGCTGTCGAAGCGGGCGAGCGCTGCCTCGAATGCGGAGGGCTCGCGATCCTTGACGTCGCTCGGTACAGCCATGGTTCGTCTCCCTCGCCCGCGAGGACCACCAAGTTACACGCCCGTAGTTCACAACGCTCTAAGTTGAGCCGCTCGCCGTGGTGAGAAGATCCTGAGAAGATCCCACCGGTAAACCGGTGCGGTCGCGGTTCTTGGCGGTTCGTCAGATCAGCCCGAAAGGCCAGTTCAGCGGCTATATCGGGGTCGTACAGGCACCCACGGCGAACCTCGGCGAAACCCTTGGATCCACCTACGGATCAGAAGGTTGGGGGTTCGATTCCCTCCGAGCGCGCCGGACAGACTCCGGGCACCTCAGCGAGGACCCGGGTGTGTCGATCCAACCTGGGCTTCTCGTGGGTGGCCGGGGCGTCAGCCGGTGGGCACAGGATCGCGTCTGACGGGCATGCGGAGAAGCCGGCCGGTGTCCAGGGGATCGCCTGACCACCTGCCGCGGATCGCTTCCGGGTTCTCGACCACAGCGCGGATGCGGTTCCGCGGAACCGTCAACTTCGCCGGCGTCGAGTCGATGATCGATCCGTCTGCCCGTTGTACCTCCCACCCGGTGTCGCTTCGACGTCGAATTGCGTACCCGCCCGTGTGCAGGAGACGGTGGTGGATCGCATCGCATCCCGGCCACACGCATCGGCCGTCCCGCGTCTTCAGCTGTTGCCGCAGCGACGCACTCACGCCCGGGCTGTTCCGTGGGGACCGTGCCTCGCAGGTCGCCCGGCCGGCGGTCTCGGTGTCCGCCACCGCGATCAGCGCATCGGCTCGTCGTTCGACCAGCGGGCGCTCACCGTCGGTGGTGGTCGCTGCGTGGATGGCCTGCATCGCCAGCTCGGCGTCGGCCGCGTCGGTGGTGAGTGTGATCGTCACCCGCCCGTCGGGCTCTCGGCGCCTGCGGAACGACGTACCGAGCTGCCAGTTCATCCAGTGTGCGCAGTTCTTGACCCCGTCGCCGCGCCACCCCTCGCGTCTGTCGAAAGCTACGAGGAGTGCCATGAACGTAGCGGTCTCGGCCGCCGCGATGCCTGCCTTGGGTGGTGAGGCGGTGTTCGAGGTCGGGGAGCGGCGTGGTGTCGAGATCGTCGGTGCGCATGGCTTCCATGATCTCGAACACATGTTCGTGTACCTCTGGGAAGGAGTCCCCGAGGGTTCCGCGGAACCGCCCAGCAACGTTGCCGGCCAGCTGCTCGTAGCCCTGATCTCGAGCTCCTACTCCTTGAACTCGCGTTTGCGGTACACAGTCGCCCATGAGATCGATTCGGTGGGTCGCCGCTGCGGTGGTAGTGACGGCATTCACGGCGTGCAGCGACGGAGACTCGGACTCGGCTGGCCCGGTCGCGAATTTCGACAGCCCTGAGAACCGTGCCACGACCGACGCCCCCGATGACGAGGGCGGGGTGATGGCTCTTCTTGACGAGTTCGGACCCGAGGGCGACCCTGCCGGCGAGCCACCGGCAGTGGGCATCGACCACTGGCACTCGGGGTACGAAGTCCGGGTCTGCGGCGAGCGCCAGCTTCCGTACCCCGATGACTCGGCTTCGGACGTCACCGGCATCCACAGCCACGGCGACGGCCTGATCCACATCCATCCGTTCCAGCACGACGTGGCTGGTGGAGGTGCGCTGCTCGGTGTGTTCTTCGACGAGATCGAGATCGCATTCGATGACTCGACCCTGGAGCTGTCCTCCGGGGAGGTGCTTCGCGAAGGTGAGGTGCTCTGTGACGGTGCTGAGGCGGAGCTGCGGGTCGTGCGCTGGCCGGATCTCGACGGGCATCAACCCGAGATGTTCACGGAGGGCTTGCGGGGAGTTGGACTGACGGCGAACGGGCAGCTCTTCTCGATCGTGTGGGTCGGGCCCAACACGAGGGTCGACGAGATCGCACCTCCCGACGCGGCCTTTCTCCGGGAGTATCTGGCGCTGCCCTAGCGTCCGACCGTGGTGGACGTTCTCCTCTTCCTGATCCTCAGGCTGAGCAGCGGGCGATGTTCGCCGCCCTCGGGCTCGGCGGGTGATGACCTATCGGGGAACGGGCATCGTCAACTTCGCCCTCGGTGCCCAGGCGATGTTTCCCGCTGTCGTCTACGCCGAGTTGCGCACCTCGGGCGACCTGCTCCTCCCGCTCATCTTGATCCCCGATCGGTATGCGATCGGCGACCCTCTGGGCTTCTGGCCGGCGGCCATCGTCGCCGTGGCCGTCGGCGCGCTGAACAGCACCGCTGTCTACGGCCTCGCCTTTCGACCGCTGCGTCAGGCCCCTCCGCTGACTGTGAGCCAGATCTCGCTGGTTCAGCTTGGCATCGTTGGGCTCTCGGCCTAACTGCTCGCCGAGCTCGGCGCGACTGCGGGGTCCCCTTTCCCTCGCTTCCGTGTTGGCGATCGCCATCGCAACGGCGGTGGGAGTCCTCATCGGGGTTCCCGCGCTCCCCATCCGGGGAATGCAGTACGCGGTGGTCACGTTCGCATCGGCGCTGGTGCTGGAGCAGACCGTCTTCCGCAACCCGGTGTTCCTGGGTGACGGGGCGATCACACACGTCGAGCCGCCCGAGCTGTTCGGGGTCGAGCTCGGGATCCTGCGAAATGGGTCGTTCCCGAGCCGCACGTACGCCGTGTTCTGTGTGACATGCGTGATCGCAGCTGCGTTCGTCGTGGCGCTGATTCGCGGGGGTCCCGTGGGCCGGCGTCGCCGTCGCTTCGGCACTCGCCGCTTCCAAGGGTGTGATGTACGCCCACAAGACCATCGACCTCACACGGCGGGGCCTCGAAGCCGAGACGGGGTTGCAGTACGTCGCCCTCGCCTTCCGCGGTGGAACCGGCAGCCTCGCCGGCGCGCTCATCGGGGGCTTCATCGCGGGCATCGCCGGCCGGGTCGCGCGGGCGAGGCGTTATCGTTCGAGCCGAGGAACCTTCCGTGAGCCAGACCGACGAAGCAGCCGCAGCACCGCGGATCCCGCTCAGCCGTGACCGGGTGCTCGCTGCTGCCGTGATGCTCGCCGATCACGAGGGTCTCGACGCGGTGAGCATGCGTCGGCTGGGGCAGGAGCTCGGCGTCGAAGCGATGTCGCTCTACAACCACGTTGCCAACAAGGAGGCAGTGCTCGACGGCATGGCCGAGCTCGTGGTGGCGGAGATCGATCTGGCTCCGCCCCAGGGCGACTGGAAGTCTGGGCTGCGTGAGCGAATGCTCGCCGCCCGTGACGTGATGTACCGGCACCCGTGGGCACCCGACGTGCTCGAATCGCGGGTCACCATGACACCCAGCTTGTTCGCGTACTTCGACTCGATCATCGGGATCATGCGGGGCGGCGGGCTGTCCCTCGACCTCATCCACCACTCGCTGCATGCGCTGGGGAGCCGGCTGATCGGCTTCACCCAGGAGCTCTTCGACGACTCGGACAACTCCGAAGAGATGGACGAGATGGCCGAGACCATCATGCGGGAGATGGCGGACACGTACCCCAACCTCGTGGCGATGATGATGCAGATCAGCCACGACGAGGACGCCATCCTCGGGACCGCCGGGTGTGACGATCAGTTCGAGTTCGTCTTCACGGTCGATCTGCTCCTCGACGGGATCGAGCGCCTGCATCTCGCCGAGGCCGTCGGCTGAAGCTCGCTGGTCTCGGGGCAGCTGAAGGACTGTGACGCCTGTCTCAGCGATCGCCCATTGACAGCCTTACGCCGTATGTTTAACTTACGCCGTATGGCAAACTTACACCGTATGGCAAACTTACATCGTATGGTCATCCTGCACAGTCAGGGACTGGAGACATGAGCCCCATCATTCAGGCCAGAGGGCTTCGCAAGTCCTACGGCGACGTCGTGGCCCTCGACGGACTCGACCTCGACGTCGACGAAGGCAGCGTCGTGGGGCTGCTCGGTCCCAACGGCGCAGGAAAGACCACGGCGGTCTCGATCCTGACCACCCTGGTTCCCGCCGACTCCGGCTGGGCTGAGGTGGCAGGTGAGACCGAGCCGGCTCAGGTGCGTCGGTGCATCGGCGTGTCCGGACAGTACGCCGCCGTGGATCAGCACCTGACCGGCCGCGAGAACCTCGACATGATCGGGCGGCTGTACCGACTCGGGAAGTCGGCTGCTGCCGATCGCGCACAGGCGCTTCTCGAACGATTCGACCTCGTGGGGGCCGGCGACCGACCGGCCAAGACCTACTCGGGGGGAATGCGGCGGCGACTCGATCTCGCCGGCGCGCTCGTGGCAGACGTCCCGGTGCTCTTCCTCGACGAGCCGACGACAGGCCTCGATCCCCGCAGTCGCGCCCAGCTCTGGGATGTGATTCGCGACCTCGTCAGCGGCGGGAAGACTCTCCTGCTCACGACGCAGTACCTCGAGGAAGCCGACCAGCTCGCGGACGAAATCGTGGTGATCGATCGCGGTCGTGAGATCGCCAAGGGCACGGCCGATGAGCTGAAGTCAGCCGTCGGCGGTGAGCGGATCGAGGTGACGCTCGCGCCCAGCTCGGATGTGGGCGTGGCGCGCAGCGTGCTCGGCCGATTCGCCGTCGGGGAGATCCACGCAGTCGACCAACGACTCACCGTGCCCATCGACGGGGGCGCTGGCGCGCTGACCGCTGCCCTGCGCGGCCTCGACGAGGCGGGCGTCGAGCTGCTGGATGTCGGCCTGCGGCGCCCGTCGCTCGACGACGTGTTCCTCGCGCTGACCGGGCACTCGACTCTCG
>Ga0209992_10000384_pt1 | contig 59920 bp, 61 predicted proteins | sample 2SBtaG_2_FD_182564 | JGI IMG/M metagenome (GOLD analysis project Ga0209992, IMG submission 182564) | Deep subsurface microbial communities from Kolumbo volcano to uncover new lineages of life (NeLLi) - 2SBTROV12_ACTIVE470 metaG (SPAdes)... | ecosystem: Environmental > Aquatic > Marine >... | reverse complement strand
GAAGCAATGATGCAGAAAGAACCGGGAGAGGGCGAAGTGCAAGCCGACCTCATCATGCTTACACACCGGACACGTGAGAAACATATCAACGCTGCAATTTCGAAAATCGAAGCACTCAATGTGGTGGTAGGTGATGTAACCAAATTACGTATGGAAACCTTGGGTAAGTAAATATCTCTCACTCCCTATAACGGGGAGGGCTGGGGAGGGGGTAAATGCATTTCATGATTGCAAAAACTTTCACCCCCCCCATCCTAACCTTCCCCCTTGCAGGGGGAAGGAACTGCAAAGAATAAGGAAGCTTGGCATGAAATACATCTCCACACGCGGCAATGCGCCCGCTAAAACTTTTACCGAAATCCTGTTGGGCGGATTAGCACCAGATGGTGGCTTATATCTGCCTGAGGAATATCCGCAGGTAACGCGCGCAGAGTTGGATGCTTGGCGTAATTTGTCTTATGCCGATCTAACCTTTGCAGTGCTGTCAAAATTTGCTACGGACATTCCTGAGGTTGACCTGAAAGCTATCATCGACAAGACTTATACGGCTGAGGTATATAGCAATGGTCGTGCAGATTCCGACTTTTCTCAGATCACGCCATTACGCACGCTGGCACCTAACGTGCACATACTTGAGCTATCTAACGGCCCGACGCTGGCGTTCAAAGATATGGCGATGCAGTTGCTCGGTAATCTGTTCGAATATGCGTTGGCAATGCAACATGAAGAATTGAATATCTTGGGGGCGACCTCGGGCGATACCGGTTCTGCGGCTGAATACGCGATGCGTGGCAAGCACGGCATCCGGGTTTTCATGCTGTCGCCCGACGGCAAAATGTCAGCGTTTCAACGTGCACAGATGTATTCCCTCCAAGACCCGAATATATTTAACATCGCTATCAGCGGCATGTTCGACGACGCACAGGATATGGTGAAGGCCGTATCCAACGACCATGCTTATAAAGCTGCGCATAAAATCGGCACGGTCAATTCGATTAACTGGGGAAGGGTTTCGGCGCAAATCGTGTACTACTTCAAGGGCTATTTTGCGGCGACGAAATCCAATGAAGAAGAAGTTGCCTTCTCGGTGCCTTCCGGAAACTTCGGCAATATCTGTGCAGGACATATCGCTCGTATGATGGGACTGCCTATCGGGCAATTGATACTCGCAACAAATGAGAACGATGTGCTGGACGAATTTTTCCGCACCGGTGTTTATCGTCCACGTGGTACGGCACACACTTATGAGACCAGCAGTCCATCGATGGATATCTCCAAGGCATCCAACTTCGAGCGTTTTATTTTTGACTTGGTCGGGCGTGACGGAGTCAAAGTACGGGAGTTCTGGAGCAGAGTGGAAGCAGCCGGGAGCTCAGCTGATACGGCAGCGTTCGATATCAAGGACACACCTTACTGGCATGAGCTGGCCAAGTTCGAATTTGCGTCCGGCAAAAGCACCCATCTCGACCGACTGAAAACTATCCGTGAACTTTGGGAAGAGTATGGTGTGATGGTTGACACGCATACTGCTGATGGCATCAAGGTGGGACTTGAGCAACGCCGCCCGAGCTTGCCGCTGATCTGCCTAGAGACAGCACTGCCTGCCAAGTTTGCCGAGACCATACAGGAGGCACTGAATATCGATCCTGAGCGTCCGCCATCTATGGTTGGCATCGAGGAGTTACCGCAACGCGTTGAGGTGATGGATGCGGATGTGGATGGGTTGAAAGCGTTCATCTCGGCGAATATCTCATCGTGATTCAGGTACGTTGAATACGAACTGCAAATGGAGATTCAAACGCTATCGGTACTGACTTGTCCCGAGTGTGGCTTTGCTAAAGAGGAGGCGATGCCGACTGATGCGTGCCTATGGTTCTACGAATGTACGCACTGCAAAGTCATTCTCAAGCCAAAAGCGGGAGATTGCTGTGTCTTCTGCTCTTATGGGACGGTTCCATGTCCACCTATACAAATTAATGGCAAGGGTAGTTGTTGCTAGTAATAGCCGATATCAGATTGGTTAGTATCCTCAAATGATTAACCTTATCCTGTTCATTTTTTGCTTTGCCGTCGGTGTGCTGCTGCATCATTCGAAGCGCATGCCGGTCAACACACCTGCGGTACTGAATACATTCATCATCCATGTCTCGCTGCCTGCGCTGACACTGCTATATGTGCATGACCTGAATCTGAGCGGCCCGATCGGTTTGATGGCGAGCATGGCCTGGATACTGTTTGCGTTGGCAGCAGGATTCTTCTGGGCAATAGGTAAATGGCTTAATTTGCCACGCTCGACTGTTGGTGCGTTGATACTGACGGGTGGGCTAGGTAACACTTCATACCTCGGCTTGCCGATGATAGAGGCTTACTATGGATCAGAGGGGCTGACCACCGGAATTATTGTCGATCAGCTTGGTTCGTTCCTTGTGCTTTCTATCTTGGGTATTACGGTGGCAGGTCTGTATTCCTCAGGCCGACCCAGCGTTGGCGCAATGGTCAAACGGATAGCGCAATTCCCGCCATTCATCGCGCTGGTGATTGCTTTGATATGCATTCCAACCGAGTACCCAGAATGGCTCACCTTGGTACTCAAACGGTTGGGAGACACACTGGCACCGTTGGCATTGGTATCGGTCGGATATCAACTGAGACTTGGCCATCTTGCCGGTAATGGTAGAAACCTCGCTATCGGCCTCGGATTCAAGTTAGTGTTGGCACCGTTGATGTTGTTCATATTGTATGTACCGATACTTGGTGCGCATGGACAAGCGATTCAAATCACTCTTTTTGAAGCAGCGATGCCCCCCATGATTACTGCTGCGATACTTGCAACTGAGCACGATCTCGATCCACATCTGGCAACGCTGATGGTGGCGGTAGGTATGATATTTTCATTCGCTACACTGACCGGATGGTGGTGGATGATGCAGGGCGTTTAGCGGCGAAAATACTATGCTCAAACGTTCTGCTACGAACCGTAAGGGTGTTCAGTTAGGCCTCACTGTGTTAAGGTGAATAAAGAAATAAGCAATTAAATTCCCCCGTGCCGTTGGATAGCGTATTTTCCAGCGTTGCAATTATGTTTTGACTAATCAAACTGATAGAGAACAATTAGCGGGTTACGATTCCGTCGCATTTAGATTTCGTCCTTTAGAGCCTACCGATGGTATGGCACTACATCATTTAGTGCGTGCATGCCCACCACTTGATACAAATTCCTCCTACTGCAATTTGTTGCAGTCCGGCCATTTCAATGCCACTTCAGTTGCCGCGGTTCTTGATGACGAGCTGGTTGGAAGTGTGACTGGTTACCGTATACCGGATCGAACTGATACGTTATTTGTCTGGCAGGTCGCGGTGCATACCAAGGCGCGAGGTAGAGGTCTTGCAAAGTCTATGCTGCACAATCTGCTTGAACGAATGATGCAGGAGGGGGTTCGTTACATCGAAACATCTATCACATCTGATAACGAAGCTTCGCAGAAGCTATTTTCAAGATTTGCCACTGAACAGCAGACAGAAATGGTTCGTTCAATCATGTTTGACAAAGAACTGCATTTTGACGGCGCACACGATACAGAGTACCTGTATCGCCTTGGACCATTTGAGAAGGTGATAACTTAGCCTTGCAGAATATTAGCATATACAGAATTAAGGAGACCGCAGTATGAAAATTTTTGACGAGTTGGAATCAGAGGTACGAAGTTATGCAAGATCTTTCCCGCGTGTATTCAACCGTGCGAGTGGCGAATTCCTGTATGACAGTGAGGGAACAGAATTTCTGGATTTTCTTGCAGGTGCGGGCACACTGAATTACGGGCATAACAATCCGTTGTTCAAGAAAGCTTTGATTGAATATATTGAAGCAGATGGCATCACACACGGCTTGGACCTTCACACATTAGCAAAGCAACGCTTTCTGGAAACATTGCAAGCAAAGATATTGAAGCCTAGGAATCTGGATTATCAGGTGCAATTTACCGGCCCGACCGGCACTAATGCAGTAGAAGCCGCTTTGAAGCTAGCAAGAAACATCAAGGGGCGTCATAACATCATCGCTTTCACAAATGGTTTTCACGGTGTTTCTCTAGGCGCATTAGCAGCAACCGGTAACTCACATCATCGCGGTGCTGCCGGTATCGCTTTGGGCGGTGTGACCCGTATACCTTATGACGGCTATCTGGGGGACGGTTTTGATACCACCATGTATCTGGATAGGGTTTTGTCCGATGCCAGCAGTGGTGTGGACAAACCGGCAGCGGTAATCGTTGAGACCGTGCAGGGTGAGGGCGGTATCAACGCAGCCAGTTTCGAATGGCTCAGAGCATTGCAGGAGGTTTGCACTCGCCATGATGTGCTGCTGATCATTGATGATATTCAGTCGGGCTGTGGACGTACTGGCACATTCTTCAGCTTTGAACCGGTCGGTATTCAACCTGACATCGTCACCATGTCCAAATCATTGAGCGGTTACGGATTGCCGATGGCAGTGGTATTCATGAAATCTGAGTTGGATTTATGGAAGCCCGGTGAGCACAACGGGACGTTTCGGGGTAACAACCCGGCATTCATTACTGCAACGGCTGCGATCGAGCACTATTGGTCAGATGATAAATTTGCCAAAAGCATTGAGAAAAAAGGGCAGGTCATCAAAGAGCGGCTGGATCATTTCGTGGCGGAATATGGTGACGGAAATTTCAATGCGCGTGGTCGCGGCATGTTTCAGGGCATCAATTGTGTCAGCGGTGAGTTAGCGAGTGATATCTCACTTCGTGCCTTCAAGAAAGGTCTCATGATTGAAACCAGTGGTGCAGAAGATCAAGTGATCAAATTGCTGTGTCCGTTGACGATATCTGATGAGTCACTTAAGACAGGACTCGACAAGATCGAGGAAAGCATTCATGAAGCATGCGAGCAATTCAGGAAAATTCCAAGCGAGAAGGATTTCTATCAGCAGGATTGATTTGTTTTATCAGTAAAGAATTAAGGGAGTAGAAATGATAGTTAGAACACTGGCAGCAGCTGAAGCAAGTGACCGTCGTATCGTCAGTGACGGATGGGATAGCACTCGCTTGTTACTTAAAAGCGATGGTATGGGTTTTTCTTTTCACATTACCACAATATACGAAGGTGCTAACTTAGAGTTGCACTATCAGAATCATCTGGAGTCTGTCTATTGCATCAGTGGCGAAGGTGAGATTGAGGATGAGGCAGATGGAAAAGTTTATCCCATCAAGCCAGGAACGATCTATGCGCTGGATCAGCATGATAAGCACATCCTACGCGCAACTAAAGAGATGAAAATGGCATGTGTCTTCAACCCGCCATTACACGGCAAAGAAGTACATAACAAAGAAGGTGCGTATGAATTGGACGCTGAAGCGATACAAGGTTGAAAACCTTGCACTAAGGTAAGAGCATATGATTGCAACTTTCGTAATATTTCTGTCGGGATTTCTGTTGATCGGTCTGGCATCCGCTTTCAGTAGCCGCAAGACTAAACAGGATTATTATCTGGCAAGCAGCTCAGTATCGCCATTGATGGTCGGCTTATCTGCCGTTGCAACGAATAACAGCGGTTTTATGTTCATCGGTGTGATCGGCTATACCTACGCGACCGGTCTGGCATCTATATGGCTTATGGTGGGCTGGATCGTGGGTGACTTTCTTTCATCTACTTTCATTCACTCCCGTTTGAGAGTCGCGACTCAAGAAACCGGAGAGGCAAGTTTTGCCGGCGTGTTGAGCCGTTGGAACGGCGGGCAGGGCCGAGCATTGCAGGCGGTTATCGGCGGTATATCGTTATTGTTTATGCTCGCTTATGCAAGCGCACAATTGGTGGCAGGCGGAAAGGCACTGCATGTGCTGCTCGATTGGCCGACATGGTCGGGGGCTGTGATAGGTGCAATCTTGGTGGTTGCATATTGCATAGCGGGAGGTATCCGCGCATCCATCTGGACGGATGCCGCACAGTCAGTTGTGATGATGCTGGCGATGGGATTGCTGTTGGTCGTTGCAACGAGCAATCTTGGCGGTGTCAGCACAGCTGTCACGCAAATGAACGAGGTGCAGGGCTTTATGGACTGGTTCCCCAAAGATCTGGCTTTACCCGGTTTTCTGGGAGGGATGTTGTTTGCGGTCAGTTGGGGATTTGCAGGATTATCTGTGATTGGGCAGCCGCACATTATGGTCAGGTTCATGACTCTCAATGATGCAGGAAAAATGACTCAGGCAAGGATATGGTATTACCTGTGGTTTACCGTTTTTTATTCGATGGCGACTGGCGTTGGTATGTTGTCCAGAATTTATCTTGCTGATCCGGGCACATTCGATGCCGAGCTTGCGCTGCCGACGATGGCACAGCAGGTATTGCCGCCGGCTATGGTCGGGGTGATTCTAGCGGGGATATTCGCTGCAACAATCTCAACTGCGGATTCTTTGATACTTAGTTGTTCGTCTGCACTGACTCATGACTTGCTTCCTCACAAGATAGAAAACACCAATATGTTGAAAGCAGGAACGGCCGGCATCACGCTTTTTGCATTGCTTTGGGCGCTACTGAATACACAAAGTGTATTCAGCCTCGTCATCATGGCATGGTCTGGAATGGCCAGTGCGTTTGCACCGCTACTGATCGTGCATGCACTGGGAGGAAAGCCGACTGTTAAATCAAGCATCATTGCAGTCTTTTCCGGGCTAATCGTTGCAATGTTCTGGCGCTACATGGGTTGGCATGTTGATGTATATGAGGGTATGCCCGGCATCTTGGCTGGATTGGCAATATTATCCCCGGCCTTAATCAAGGCAGTGCAAAGTAGGGAACGGAGTGATAGTTGATTAAAATGTGTGGGGAAACAAGTCAGATAGCTTTAATACTTTGTAAAACTATCGTACTATTCCAAGTATGGTTGCTGAGTTGAAGATGGTTGTTGACGAAAGTCCTTAGAGGAAAAAATTATTATGATATTCACTGCAGTTTTTTATGTAGTAGCCATTACTATATTGGTATTGCATTTCACGGGCTTTCTGGCGCGAAACAATCTGGAATGGCTGGTACTGGTTTTGGCTGTTGCGGTATTCCCCGTCGTGCTGCTGACCTGATTGAAAATGAACATTGCGACCGAAACGGGTTTAACTGAAACCGCCATTACTGGCGGTTTTTCAATCAACGTTATGTCGCATTGATGAAATCCTAACTGCATAACAGTTACACTGGATTAATACAAGCTGGCAATGGGCTAAACCCATGAATAATCTTCCCCCCACAAGCAATTCAAATCCTTTGGCAAAAGTATTCGCCTTTATTGCGACGATAGCTGTTGCCATTCTGGCGCTGATGTTCTCAGCAGTCGTGTTCTCGGTTCTTGCAGTCGTAGGACTGCTTGCTTGGGGGTATGTATGGTGGAAGACACGGGAACTGCGTAAGCAGATGCGAGAATTTTCTGCTCAGAGTGTTGCTAGAGAAAGTGAAGCCGACGAAGAAAAGATCATCAAGGGTGAAGTGATTGAAGGCGAAGTCATCCATGTGGATGATTATGAGGATGTACACAAAAACTCAAGGTAACGTCACCAGCATCACTTATCCCCCAATAGTTATCATTTGAATCCCTCTTTTCTTAGCTGAATTAATGGCCTTTGAGCCTAGTTGTGGCTTTCTGTACGGAAGGGCTTGAAATTCTTATGGCCGCCCATACATCATATCTTGATGGAACTAATTCATCATTTTCAGGCCTCAATCGTCTGAAATATATTTCTGAAAATCAATAACAACAGAGAATGAAAGATTATGACTGGTAATTCACCTGCAAAAACTGCACTTCAAACTCTCAAGAATCATATTTCACAACAAATCATCGGGCAGGAAACTCTGGTAGACAGATTGTTAATTGCGTTACTGGCGGATGGACATTTGTTGGTCGAAGGCGCACCCGGGCTTGCGAAGACGCGGGCAATCAAAGTGCTGAGCGAAGGTATAGAAGGTGATTTTCATCGTATTCAGTTCACGCCGGACCTGCTGCCTGCCGATCTGACCGGAACTGATATTTTCCGGCCACAGGATGGCTCATTCCAGTTCCAGCGTGGTCCGTTGTTCCATAATCTGGTGCTGGCAGATGAAGTAAACCGTGCGCCAGCTAAAGTACAATCCGCATTGCTGGAGGCGATGGCAGAACGGCAGATCACTGTTGGTACAACCACCTACCCCTTGCCGAGCTTATTTTTGGTGATGGCGACACAAAACCCGATCGAGCAGGAAGGTACTTACCCACTACCGGAAGCCCAGCAAGATCGTTTTCTGCTACATGTCAAAGTCGATTATCCACAGGCCGAATCTGAGATGCAGATTCTTCAACTTGCGCGGAATGAAGCCAGTCAGAAAATACAAGGCACTGCACCGCCCTCTCAAAAGCTTAGCCATGAGACTCTATTCGCCGCGCGCGAGGAGGTGCTGAATATCCATTTGGCTGAAAATCTTGAAAGATATCTAGTTGAGATCATTCTAGCTACCCGTAATCCGGCAGCTTATAAACCTGAGTTTGCCAACTGGGTGCAATGGGGCGCCAGTCCTCGAGCCACGATAGCATTGGATCGTTGCGCGCGTGCCCATGCGTGGTTGGCAGGGCGAGATTACGTTAGTCCGGAAGATATTCAAGCCATGGCATTCGATGTGTTGCGCCATCGTATTTTGCTGAGTTACGAGGCAGAAGCCGAAGGGCATACACCTGATGAATTTGTCGGAATGCTGATTGACCTGATTCCTGTGCCATAACCCCGTTGCTTATCCGAGGCACCGTTGTTTAATCAAGCCAAAGCTCACACAGAACCTATCGTTCCAACATCGCATGCATCGCGAAGAGATGGAGATGGTGTGGTAAGTATTAGCCTGAAATCGCTGATTTCGCTGCACCATGCTGCGGAGTCGCTACCGCTCAAACTCGGTCGTATTCGAGCAATTTCCGGTGGAGAATATCATTCACCATTCAAAGGGCGCGGCATGGAGTTCGATGAGGTACGCGCTTACATGCAGGGGGACGATGTGCGCACCCTGGACTGGCGCGTGACAGCACGCACTGGAAAGCCTCACACAAAGCTGTTTCGTGAAGAACGTGAACGCCCCGTACTATTGTTCGTAGATATGCGTAGCGCGATGTTCTTTGCCACACAGGGAGCTTTCAAAGTCGTGCGAGCTGCACAGGTTGGTGCAATGCTAGGTTGGAGTGCAGTGAAGCAGGGGGAGCGCCTAGGCGGCATATTGTTCAACGAGCAGTCACATATCGAACTGCGACCTAAGCGTGGCAAGCCACCTTTGTTGCATTTGCTGCAAAAGCTTGTCAACCATCAAGCATGGCAGAAGCACGATTTTCCGAAAGACATGCAGTCAACTAGTCAAGTGTTAACACAGGCAATGGGTAGGATGCGCAGTGTGGCCCAGCCGGGGAGTCTCATTATCCTGATTAGTGATTTTTCGGGATTAAACAGTCAGGGCGAAGCACAGCTTTCACAACTGTCACGCCATAACGAGCTGATATTGGTTGATATACATGACATGATGGAAAAGGAATTACCGCCACCGGGGCAATATCGACTTGGGGACGGTGAAAATTTCATGACACTATTCACCTCGGGCAATAAGCTGCGAGCGGTATATAGAGATCGTTTTATCCAACAGCAGCAAGCGTTACAACATCTGTGCCGCCGTAACCGGATGACGCTACTACCGCTGGGTACAGAGGAAGATCCGCTGCGGGCATTGCAAAATGGGTTGGGGGTCAGAGGGTGAACCCGGATATGGACAATCCGAACGCTGCACAATTGGATTTGAGCCAGTTGCGCGACATCCATATGCCAGAGCCGACCTCATGGTGGCCGCTTGCGCCGGGTTGGTGGATACTTTTGGGCATATTGCTGCTGGTACTGACGGGTTTCTGGTTACTGCATCGATATCGACAACGCAATGCCTGGCGGCGTGACGCACTTGCTCGACTTGCTGTGTTGCAAGGTCAACATCAATCTGAAGCATGCCAGTCGCAGCAATTGGTGAGCGAACTTTCCGTATTACTTAGACGTGTTGCGGTCAGCCGTTTTCCGCGTGAAGAATCAGCCAGCCTCAGCGGTGAGGAATGGTTGGCATTTCTGGAACAGCAATGCAGAAAAGAGACCAGTTTTCAATCAGAAGTAGGGAGATTGTTGATCGTCGCGCCTTACGCACTCGCAACAAGCATCACATCTGACGAAATGAATAGTCTGTTTGAGCTGTGCCGGGATTGGATAAGCAAGCTGCCTGCCGGAGGACGGCTATGATTGATTGGGTTTTAATCAATTCGGGCGTGATTGAGTTCGAATGGCTATGGATGTTTTATCTGACGCCATTGCCATTTTTGTTGTATCTATTGTTACCCGTTGCAGATACGGTTAGAGAGGCAGCGTTGCGCGTGCCTGATCTGGGAGTATTTACCTTAGGTGATAACGTGCATACCGGCAGGGTTGTCCAGCGACGCTTGATGCTGCTGCCGGCATTGTTAGCTTGGCTGTTGTTGGTATGTGCTGCTGCGCGGCCGGTATGGGTAGGTGATCCTGTCGAATTGCCGGTGAGTGGTCGTGACTTGATGTTGGCGGTGGACATCTCAGGCAGTATGCAAATCGAAGATATCATTCAGAACGATAAACAGGTGGACAGGCTGACTGTCGTCAAACGAATGGCCGGCGAGTTTATTGAACGGCGTATTGGCGACCGTATTGGTTTGATCTTGTTTGGTAGTCAGGCATATGTGCAAACACCGCTGACCTTTGACCGAAAGACTGTGCATACTTTGTTGCTGGATTCGGCAATTGGCCTAGCAGGTGAACAGACCGCTATTGGTGATGCGATAGGTTTGGCGGTGAAACGATTGTTGCAAAATCCATCCGATAACAAAGTGTTGGTGCTACTGACAGATGGTGCGAGCAACGCTGGTGAAGTACAACCAACTAAGGCGGCAGAGCTGGCAGCCAAAAATGGAATGACGATTTATACGATAGGAATTGGCGCCGACGAAATGATCGTCAATTCATTTTTCGGTAGTCAGCGGGTGAATCCTTCCGCAGACCTGGACGAAGAAACATTGGATCAGATAGCACAAACCACGGGGGGGAAATATTTCCGTGCGCGCGACGGCAAACAACTCGAACAGATATACACCATGCTGGATGAATTACAGCCTGTCATACAGGACAAACAAACCTTCCGTCCTCAGCATGCTTTGTTCTACTGGCCTCTGGGAATCGCCATGCTATTGACGGTACTGATGCTCTTGCCGTTACCGTGGAGAAGGTAAGATGATGGACTACTTAGCCGACTTGCATTTTTTGCGACCTGAATGGTTTTATGCACTACTGCCTTTTGCACTTTTGCTCTGGTTGTTATGGCGGAAGCAACTAATCAGCCAGAGTTGGAAAAGTGTGGTGTCACCATCGCTGTTACCTCATTTGCTTATCGGAGAAAGCAACGCGCAGCGCCCTTGGAATATCACCTTGGTCATGTTGGCTGGTTTGTTGGGCATCATTGCGATGGCCGGTCCGGCATGGCAGAAGCTTGAAGTGCCTGTGTTCCGTCAGCCATCCGCGTTGGTCGTAGTGCTAGACCTGTCACGATCAATGGATGCGACGGATATCAAGCCCAGTCGTTTGGCTCGGGCAAAAATGAAATTGCGCGACATCCTTGATCAGCAACAAGAAGGTGAAACCGCCCTCATCGTTTATGCTGCCAGTGCATTTTTGGTCAGTCCGCTCACATCTGATGTGAAAACCATTGCCAGCCAGTTAGGGAGCTTGAGTACCGATCTGATGCCAGCTCAGGGTTCGCGTCCCGATCATGCCATTGCGTTGGCACTGCAAGTACTGCAGCAATCTGGCGTTGCACATGGTGGTGTACTACTGATGAGTGACGGATTGGATGGAGATGATTCGGATGTGTTGCAGCAGGTGACCGGGGAGCTCATTGCTGCGGGACATCAGTTGTCAGTAATCGGAGTAGGTACGCCGGAGGGTGCGCCAATCGCGACTCCTCGCGGAGGGTTCCTGAAAGACCGTCAAGGGGCAATCGTGCTTCCTAGATTAAATGATAAGACTCTGGAAGCACTTGCACTTCAAGGCAATGGTCGCTACCGGCGTATCAGTACCGAAGACAGTGATGTACGTGATGTGCTCAAATCTTTCGAAAATTCACGGTCGCAATTATTGAGCAGAAAGGCTGAAGGGATAAACAGTGATCAGTGGCGCGACGAAGGGCCATGGTTGGTGCTACCGTTGTTGCTATTGGCTGCATTGGCTTTTCGTCGTGGCTATATCGTTATGGTATTTTTACTGGTATTGCCCATACCCAGACCCGCTCAGGCATTGGATTGGCAAAGCCTGTGGAACAACGGCGACCAGCTTGGTCAACAGGCAATGCAGGCAGATGATCCCGATAAAGCGGCAACGTTGTTCGACAGCCCTGAATGGCGCGCAGCGGCAAATTATCGTGCCGGTAATTTTCAGCAGGCAGCCGAGGCGTTGAAGGAGATCGTAGACGTTGATGCTTATTACAATCGTGGCAATGCATTAGCCAAGCAGGGAGACTTGCCAGCTGCACTTGAATCCTACGAAGACGCACTCAAGCTAGATCCTGATAACGAAGATGCAAAATTTAATCGTAATCTGGTTGAGGAGTTATTGAAACAGAAAAGCCAATCCCAATCTGACCAACAACGCCAGAACGGTCAAGACCAGAGCGGAGAAGAGCAGCAGCAGGATGAGGGCGATCAAGGGCAGCAACCTGAAGACGATGGTCAACAAGGACAGCAATCAGACTCGAAGGCATCCGGTTCGGAAACATCCGGTTCGGAAACATCCGGTTCGGAAACATCCGGTTCGGAAACATCCGGTTCGGAATCATCCGGTTCGGAATCATCCGGTTCGGAATCATCCGGTTCGGAAACATCCGGATCGGAAACATCTGACTCTAGTACATCCGAATCAGAATCAGGGCAGCAGACCGAACAACAAAATAGCAATCAAGCCAGTGATGCCGACCAACATGATGCACAGCAAGAGGAAGCAGACCAGCAGGACGGTCAATCTGAAAAGCAGCAACTATCCGATGCCGAAAAGGCCACAAGCGAACAAGGTGATAATCCGGAGAAAGCAGCTGGAGATTCGCAAGGTGTAGGCGAACTACAGCAGGCAGATCAGCAATGGTTGCGTCGTATTCCCGATGATCCAGGCGGGTTATGGCGGCGAAAATTTTTACATCAATATAAGCAACAAAAGCAGCAAGGTAAGGGTGAGGAAAAAGCATGGTGAAGATTGTTTGTAAGCGAGCACATATTCTTTTGATTACATTGTTTTGTTTGCTGATGCCAATGACATCACATGCTGCTTTTCAGGCTTCGGTAGATCGCAACCCGGTCACTGAGGGTGAGTCGTTGATACTGACATTGAAGAGTGATGAAAGTACGAGTGATGAACCTGACCTACGTGAGTTACAGCAGGATTTCGACATCCTAGGTAAAAGCAGTGGCAGCAGTACCAAATTCATCAACGGCCATATTACTCATAGTACTCAATGGCAGATAACGTTAATGCCTAAGCACAGCGGTCCGTTAGTCATCCCGGCAATCAAGCTAGGGAACCAGTCCACTCAGGCCATTGTGGTCGGTGTGAATAAGGGAAACCATTCAAAAGGCGCGCAATTGAGCGGAGAGTTGTTTGTGGATGTGAGTGCAAAGCCTCGTACTGCTTATGTCCAAGAGCAGATCATCTTTACCGTGAAACTGTATCGGAAAATTCGAATCGGTAACGAAAGTACGCTGAGTGACCCGACTTTTCCTGATATGGATGCTGTTGTCGAGAAGTTAGGCGATGACCACAGCTATCAGACCACCCATAAAGGTCAAGCATATGCGGTGATAGAACGACGCTATGCAGTTTATCCCCAAAAAAGCGGAGAATTCAAAAGTTCACCTGTGCAGTTTGATGGTGTCATTATCGAAGGTAATCGAAGCAGGGGGTTGTTTACATTTGATCCGTTTAGTCAAACTACCCGTCACAAACGTATCAATTCCCCTTCGCTATCGTTCAAGATCAAACCTGCCCCTTCTAGTATGAGCAGTGTGCCATGGTTACCGGCACGCACACTCAAGTTGTCCGAGAGATGGTCATCTGACCCCGGTAAATTTATGGCAGGCGAACCCATTACCCGCACTTTGACGGTTAGAGCCGATGGGCTGGCTGCCTCACTACTGCCATCGTTGGAAGGTGAAGCGATGAACGGTTTCAAGTTTTATCCTGACAAACCTGTTTTGAATAATGACAAAGGTGACAACGGCATCATGGGGGTACGCACACAGAAAATAGCCATATTACCTACCCGTTCTGGCAGCTACATTTTTCCTTCAATTGAAGTGAAGTGGTGGAACACCACAACCAACAAGATGGAAGTTGCACGGCTTCCGGCAAAGAACATTACCGTGCTGCCCGGTGATGTGGATGCAGATAATGCTGATCAGCCTCCGATGTCAGCTGATGAAAATCAACTGAGTGAAGCAGCTGATGCAGAAGTGGGGTCATTAGACATTGCCGATATGTCGGAAAGTTTGATCGGTGTTAAGCACACTAACGGATGGTGGCCTTGGGTATCCCTGTTTTTTGCGATGGCATGGCTGGCAACCTTCATCCTTTGGCTCAATGCAAGTAAGCGAAAGTTCTCTGCCTCAATAGCAACAGATAACAGTACAACATTGCGGAAGCTGGAAAACCAATTGAAGAAACACTGTATGGCGAATGATGCTGCACATGCAAAGTCTGATTTACTGACATGGGCGAAAATGCGCTGGCCGCAGCATCCACCAACAAGCCTCACCGCAATGGCTGGCTTATGCCATGCTGAACTGGCTGAGGCACTGAGTACACTAGACAGGTCACTTTATTCGCTGGAAAAAGATACCTGGCAGGGAGACAGGTTATGGCAATCATTCAACAGCCATAAGTCTGATATTACCGTGGTGCAGGGCAACAAGGGTGATGCATTAAGCTCGTTATATCTGGCCTAGCTTGTTCATAAGGTGGTTTCGCATTGACGCTGCCCTCATTGCTGCACATAATCGTCGTAGACATCTCATGCCGGATTCAACATGACCACGATACGACAACAGGACTTGATCGATAGCATCGCCGACGCGTTGCAATTTATTTCTTATTACCACCCCAAGGATTACATCGACGCGCTGGCAGTAGCCTATAAGCTCGAAGAGTCACCCGCCGCCAAGGATGCGATGGCACAGATACTGACTAACTCGCGCATGAGTGCGCAGGGTCATCGCCCGATTTGTCAGGACACCGGTATCGTTGTTGCATTTGTTAGCATCGGTATGGATGTGCGTTGGGAGGGAGCGACACAGAGCATCACCGAGATGGTGAATGCCGGAGTACGCAAGGCCTATTTGTTGCCTGACAACGTGTTGCGTGCTTCTATTGTTATTGATCCGTCGGGAAAGCGTAAGAACACTGGCGACAACACACCCGCCGTGGTGCATTACGAACTGGTGCCGGGTGACAAGATAGACGTGCGCATTGGTGCGAAGGGCGGCGGTTCAGAGAATAAGGCGCGTTTCGCGATGCTTAATCCTGGCGACGATGTTGTAGAGTGGATTGTCAATCAAATACCCAGCATGGGGGCGGGTTGGTGTCCGCCTGGGATGCTAGGTATCGGCATAGGCGGCACCGCGGAGAAGGCAATGGTGCTTGCGAAAGAGTCGCTGATGCAGCATATCGACATGGCGGAGCTCAAGGCACGAGGTGCGAACAACCATATCGAGGAACTGCGCATCGAGATATTCGACCGCATCAACGCCCTCGGCATTGGCGCACAGGGGCTGGGCGGATTGACCACTGTGCTTGACGTGAAGATACTGGATTACCCCACACATGCGGCATCCAAGCCCATCGCGATGATTCCTAATTGCGCTGCGACGCGCCACATTCATTTCGAGCTGGATGGCAGTGGTGTTGCACAGTTCACCCCGCCCAAGTTAAGCGATTATCCCGATGTTCACTGGAAGCCAGCCGCTGATGCACGCCGCGTCAACCTCGACAACCTAACCCGCGCCGACATCGCCCAATGGCAGCCGGGCGAAACGCTGCTGCTGAACGGAAAATTACTGACCGGACGCGATGCTGCGCACAAGCGCATGGTCGAGATGTTGGCAAAGGGTGAAGAATTGCCGGTGGATTTCAATGGGCGTTTTATCTACTACGTCGGCCCGGTCGATCCGGTGGGAAACGAAGTAGTCGGCCCCGCCGGCCCGACCACCGCGACGCGCATGGATAAATTTACCGACACCATGCTGGAGCAAACTGGCCTGATCGGCATGATCGGTAAGGCCGAGCGTGGTAAGGCAGCGATTCAGTCCATCAAGCAACACGGCGCGGTATATCTGATCGCCGTGGGCGGCGCGGCCTATCTGGTGTCACAGGCGATCAAGCAATCAAAAGTCGTCGCCTTCGCCGAGCTCGGCATGGAAGCGATCTATGAGTTTGAAGTGAAAGACATGCCCGTCACCGTGGCGGTGGATAGCAACGGCTGCTCGGTACATGAGATCGGCCCGTCGAAGTGGAGTGGGCGGATAGGTGGGATTCCGGTGAAAACAATTTGATAGATTGCAAGTCTTGGATATAGCCGCCATCATTTACTTTTAACCTTTCAATCACTCATCAATACAGGACAAAATTATGTATAAAACGCTTTTTTCATTGATGGCTATCTTGTCATTGAGTTCAACTCATCTTTATGCCGTTGAATTCGGGGTAGGCATGAATCTATCCGGGAGTGGCAATACGATTTATTTGCCAGTAAACATAAGCGAAAATATAAGATTGGAGCCTTATTTGAGTGCTTTTAAATCGACTAGCAAAGGCGGACCTCTACCAACGGCTTACAGCAATACTTTTGAGGTTAATTTTTTTGGTCTGGGAATATTTAATATCAAGCATATCTCGGGCAATAAAAATGTGATTATCGGGATGAGGGCTGCTTACCTGAGGGGTAAACGAAATTTCATTAGTGGTGGGGTTTCGACGAGTGATTACGTGGTGCGTGGCTATTCTATTGGCCCGGTGCTGGGTGTTGAGTATTTCCCGATTTCGGGTTTATCCATTGGCGGGGATGTCACTTGGGTGTTTTCCAAAAGATTTGAGCATTCTCAAGACTCTGTTAATTCCGATGTATACAACAGCACCTCTAATACGACTACAAGTGCTACCATAAAATACTACTTTGAGTAGCCAGCAAAGGATGGGTCGATACCCATCGAAAACTTACTGTACCTCATAGAGTTGAAATGGCACAAGATAAGCTGCCAGAGTCGATTTGTTACGTAGATTTATCCCGTTGTTTCGACTATCATGTGCGGCTGTTGTTTGTAGTACAGATTTTCAAGGGAGCTTCGAAAAATTCAGATTTTGCGCAAGTGCTAGGCGCAGGAACAATTTAGCCGCGCCGCATATACAGAATATGTCAGCAAGAAAATTTTTTGTAACGCAGCAGTTGGGGGATGAAATCTGGATTTTTAGGAGCGCCCGTAACGAATTGGCGGGCCTCCCCGCATTGCAGAGTAGTCAACCTGGTCAGGTCCGGAAGGAAGCAGCCACAGCTATGTATGCAAGTGCCGGGGGCAAGGCTCGCCTCCTTTTCAGGGTAGGCGCACGATGATGTATCGTTCAGTTTCATATGCAGGAAATCCCTAGTGTCCACAAGTACGGTATTAGCGCGCAAATGGCGTCCTAGGAATTTCGCTGAGCTGGCGGGGCAAGAGCATGTCGTCCGCGCGCTGAGCAATGCACTTACCCAGAACCGCCTGCATCATGCCTATCTATTTACCGGTACACGCGGCGTGGGTAAGACCACGATCGCGCGTATCTTTGCGAAATCACTGAATTGTCTCGAGGGAATTACTGCGACGCCTTGCGGGGTATGTAGTGCCTGCGAAGAGATAGACAGTGGTCGCTTCGTTGATTTGATCGAGCTAGATGCCGCGTCGAACACGCAGGTGGATAATATGCGCGAGCTGCTGGAGAGCGCACTGTATGCGCCGACCAGTGCACGGTTCAAGGTGTACATCATCGACGAGGTACACATGCTGTCCAAGTCGGCTTTCAATGCGATGTTGAAAACGCTGGAAGAGCCGCCCGGTCACGTGAAGTTCATTCTTGCCACGACCGATCCGCAGAAAATTCCGGTGACGGTGTTGTCGCGCTGTTTGCAATTCAATCTGAAACAGTTGCCGCCTGTTCTAATCACCGCACACTTACAGCATGTGCTGGGGCAGGAAAAAATCGAATACGAAAATGGCGCGATCGCACTGATTTCCCGTGCGGCAAGCGGCAGTATGCGCGATGCACTGAGCCTGATGGATCAGGCGATTGCCTTTGCCGATGGCAAGGTGGAGGAGGCTGGCGTCCGCGCTATGCTGGGCGCGATAGATCAGGGTTATTTGTTTGATCTGCTCACCGCGTTGCATGAGCAGCAGGGTGCCTCGTTGTTGGAGATTGCCGACAACATGGCGACACGCAGCATTGCATTTGAAGGTGCGTTGCAAGAGTTGGCGACATTGTTGCACCGCATTGCACTGGCTCAGACCGTGCCGGATGCCATCGCTGATGACGAGCCGGAGCGTGTGCGCTTGATGGAGTTAGCGCAGTTGTTTACGCCAGAAGACATCCAGTTGTACTACCAGATTGCGATTCACGGTCGCGATGAGATCGACCTCGCGCCGGACGAATATGCAGGTTTTACGATGACGCTGTTGCGCATGTTGGCCTTCGCACCCTCGCGGGGTGCTGGCAATGTCAGTGCTGCACCTGCTGGCGCTGCGCCGCAACTGTCTAAACAGGCTCCGGCATCCAATCCAAACAGTACACCGGTCCCATCCAAGTCGATCCAGGCCAAGCCAGCGCAAGCAGTGCCTGTCGCTGTTGCTAGCGGAGAAATGCCTGAGTGGACGGTGTTACTTACGCAGCTAAATGTATCGGGTATGGCGCAGCAACTGGCCAAGCATTGTGTTATGCAAAGCTTTAGCGGGGAGAGTATGACCTTGTGTCTGCCTCAGGAAAACAAGCATATGCAGACCAGCAAGACTGCGACCGTGATATTGCAGGAGGCGCTGAGTGCGTATTTTGCTAAGCCGATCAAGCTGAATGTTGTGTTGGGCAAAACTGAAGAGCTTACTCCAGCAGTGACGCCGGCTGTGATTGAGCAACAGGACAAGGAATTCAAACAGCAGCAGGCAAATGAGGCGATCGCGGAGGATAGTTTTGTAAAAGAGGCGCAGGCTGAATTTGGCGCGAGTCTGGTAGAGGATTCGATCAAACCGTTGCACTGAGCTGTCGAATTTATATTGGTGAAAAATGTGTAGTATTTTGAATTATGATTTGAGGAGGAAGCAGACATGATGAAGGGTGGAATAGGTAATTTGATGAAACAGGCGCAGCAGATGCAGGCGAACATGCAGAAGGCGCAGGCTGAGCTGGCAACTGTGGAGGTTGAAGGGCAATCGGGTTCGGGTATGGTCAAAGTGATTATGACCTGCGGACATGAAGTGCGCCGTGTGTCGTTGGACGATAGTGTTGTCTCCGACGATAAAGAGATGCTGGAAGATCTGATCGTGTTGGCACTTAATGATGCGATGAAAAAAGCAGAAGCAACGACTCAGGAGCGCATGGGTGCATTCAATTCCGGGATGCCGGCTGGAATGAAACTTCCTTTTTAAATTTAATCATGGTGACACCTTCACATTTAGACGAGTTGATCTCAGCATTGCGCTGCCTGCCCAGTGTCGGGCCGAAATCAGCTCAGCGTATGGCTTATCATCTTCTGCAGCGTGATCGGGAAGGTGCATTACATCTAGCTAAAGCGCTTGAGCAGTCTGCCAATAATATCCGCCATTGCAGCAAGTGTAATAATTTTTCCGAGCTGGAAGTCTGTGATCTATGTGCGTCGCCAAAGCGAGATGCAAGCCTGCTGTGTGTCGTCGAGATGCCTGCCGATCTGTTGATGATGGAGCAGTCGCAATGCTATCGAGGTATGTATTTTGTGTTGATGGGGAGATTGTCTCCGCTGGATGGTATCGGAGCGAAGGAACTTCACCTGGATCGTCTGGTCAAGCGTGTGCAAGATCACCCGCACGAAGGAAATATGGCTGAAGTGATCCTAGCGACAAATTTCACAGTTGAAGGGGATGCAACAGCTCACTATCTGGCAACGATGTTACAAGCACAGGGAATCAAGGTAACTCGTATTGCACGAGGCTTGCCCGTGGGTGGTGAGTTGGAGCAGGTGGACAGCGGTACTTTGGCACAGGCAGTACTGGAGCGGCGAGAGGTGGCAGAGTGAATAATGAAGATTCAGGCACTCCCATTGAGGTGCAAGTATCAGAAAAGCAGCCCGGCGAGAAATTGCAAAAAGTGATGGCGCAAGCAGGCTACGGTTCGCGGCGCACAATGGAAGAATGGATCGCCAGCGGAAGAGTGAGTGTGAACGGTAATCCAGCTAACTTGGGTATGCGTGTTGTGGCGGGCGATCTGGTCAAGGCGGGTGGACGTACCATCCGTGTCGGTGAGCGGGATAACAAGCCTAGAATATTGCTCTATCACAAGCCTGAGGGTGAGATCGTCAGCAGGGATGATCCAGAAAAGCGCGTAAGTGTGTTCGATAAGCTTCCCAAGCTGCGCGGGCAAAAATGGATCGCCATTGGGCGGCTGGATTTTAATACCAGCGGTTTGTTGATTTTTACCACGTCGGGTGAGGTTGCAAACCGGCTGATGCATCCTCGCTTTGAGGTAGAACGAGAATATGCAGTACGTGTTCAGGGAACGATGACAGAAGCTCAGATGAACACGATGATAAAAGATGGCGTCATGCTGGAAGATGGCACGGTGAGATTCGAGAAACTGGAAGATGAGGGCGGTGAAGGTTTTAATCACTGGTATCGGGTAATGTTGAAAGAGGGGCGTAACCGCGTTGTTCGCCGAACTTTTGACGAGCTGGGACTACCTGTCAGCCGTTTGATGCGGGTGCGTTTCGGTATAATCAATCTTCCCCCGCGTCTAAAGCGAGGCATGTCTGCTGAGTTGGGCGAAGGGGAGGTCGGTCAAGTTTTGAGTTGGCTGGAGCTGGATAGTATTGAATCTCAGCGGAGCCTCTTAAATTCAGAAGTGCAGGGAAAAGCCGGCATGTCAAAACATGCTCGTAAAAGTATGCTTAAGCCAAGCTCTGTTCGTAGTGCCAGAGGGAAAAGTAAAACTGGCACAAAGCGATGATAACCACTAGAATCCTGAAGGTAATTTGGAGTTCCTACACAGACCGCGAGTTGTGGCTTTGGTGGCGACCGTTAATTTTGGAAAGTTGAATGGAAGAGCGCAGCAATAAGACGATCATGTGCAGCGTATTTTTCTTGGATATTGTTGAATATTCCAAGAGGTCTGTGTCTGGACAGATTTCCTTAAAAGAGAGATTTAACAAGTACCTGTCGCATGCCATACGGGATGTGCCCGTGACTGATCGTGTCATTTTGGACACCGGTGACGGTGCGGCGATCAACTTTCTGGGTGATGTCGAAGATGCGTTGCAAGCGGCATTAAGCCTACGTGAAGATCTGCTAAGTGAAGGCCCTGATGTTGTGCCTCCGTTATTGGTGCGAATGGGGATAAACCTTGGACCAGTTCGACTGGTCAGGGACATCAATGGACAACCTAATATTGTTGGGGATGGTATTAATGTCGCGCAACGCGTGATGGGTTTTGCGGACGCAGCACAGATATTAGTGTCACGCTCTTATTACGATGCGGTATCTCGCCTTTCTCCACAATATGCGGGTATGTTTCACTATCAGGGTTCACGCACTGATAAGCATGTACGGGAGCATGAAGTCTACGCAATAGGCTATCCCGGCGATAAGACAACACAAAAGCGCAGGATCATGCAGTCTTCAGGCTACTCAGATAGAGGAAATGTGCTGGGAAATGATATCTGGCATTCTTCAACCAATCAGCTGGATACGCTGCTTAAAAATGCAATATTTAAGTATCAAGAAGCAGATTTAAAACGGCGCATATACTATATAAGTTTTATTGGGCTTCCATTTTTCATTGTCATCATGCTGTTAGCCAACATGACATGGAGTGATGGAGATGCACCTGTCACGCAAAGCAAACCTTATCAGGTGAAGAATTCTGCTAGTAAGGAACAAGTGCCAACACAGAAAAATACGCCTGTGGAAAATGTGTCTGCTACTGAAGGTACTCAAGAGCACCAGCTGCCACAAGCTGAAGAGCAGCTTGCGGAAGTAACAGTCCCTAAAAAAGAACAAGCTAAGGTGGCATCTAAACCGAAAAAAGTTGTTCAGGAAACACAAAGAATTGTTGAGGAAGTTATTTCAAAGCCTGAAGAACTTCCTAGGCCAAGGGTCAGGCCGGAGGTAATCACCAAGCCGACGCCGATTGCCGATGGTGGAAGCACAAAATCCAGAATATCAGTAACTTGCACTGTGGGAACAGAAGTGTTTATTGATGGTGAACGTAAAGGTGGTATTGAATCTGCAACTCTTGTGATTGCTACCCCGCCAGGTACGCATACTGTAATCGTGAGTCATCCTAGCGGTGGGATTTATTCCAAAAATGTAAAGCTTGGTGCAGGAAAAACGATGGAAATACGTCCCAAATTTTGCAAATGAGATTTTTTTACAGAAAAGTGAAGATGAGTGCCACGATAAATACCTGCTTCGGGGGTTGGCGTGATTAATCAATTGGGACGCTATGAGGTATTGAGCGAACTTGGACAGGGCGCAATGGGCGTTGTGTACAAAGCCAGAGACCCACTGATAGATCGCGTTGTGGCAATCAAAACGATTAACCTCGGCCTTGCGCTTGATGAGAAGGAGGAGTACGAGGAGCGCTTTTACCAAGAAGCTAAGGCTGCCGGACGCCTTAATCACCCCAACATCGTTACCATCTACGATGTTGGTAGAAGCGGTGATGTTGCTTATATTGCAATGGAGTTTCTTGAAGGCCGTGAATTACGGGATATCATGAACGATGACGGAGGGTTGCTTCCAGTTGATCAGGTAGTTGATATCGCTGCGCAAGTTGCTAGGGGTTTGGATTACGCACATGATCATGACATCGTGCATCGAGATGTTAAACCTTCGAATATCATGGTGATTCGTGATGGACACGCAAAGATCACTGACTTTGGCATTGCACGCATGGCATCAGCAGCTGTAAGAACTCAGACCGGTATGGTGCTTGGTTCACCCAAGTATATGTCGCCAGAGCAGGTGATGGGGAAAGCGCTTGATGAGCGCTCGGATATTTTTTCTTTGGGTGTGATGCTGTACGAAATGTTGACGGGACAAACTCCATTTAAAGGAGAGAATGTCAATGCAATCATGTATCAGACTTTAAATGCTATTCCGGCGATGCCCAATGTATTAAACCCCTCAGTGCCTGAGATGATTAACTTCATAGTGGCTAAAGCATTGGCTAAAAGCGTTGATGATCGTTATCAAAAAGCGAAAGAGTTTGCTGACGATTTGCGTGCATGTGGTGATACTTTGCCTCGCTCAAATAATGTGCTGGATATCTCAAATGTGCCATCGGCCAATGGCTTGGATGTATCCGGCGCTATAGATAAATCAGTGCATATGGGTGACGATACGGGTGATTCATCAATGTCCATGATGGCCTTATCTAAGGACTTTGATTCATCAGCGGCGACTATGAGAATGGCTGCATTGACAGCTTCAAATGAAGATATTGATGAGTTATCTAGAACGCTCAACATACCAAGGCCTTCAGCAGAAGAAATCAAACAGGCTGGTGCTACATCAGCAAGAATATATAAGCATGAAATTTCTGCCCGCTCGGGAGAGGGAAATTTCCTCGTAATCGTTCTTGTTTTGATTGTGATCCTTGGAGTCACCGTAATATCACTAACCTGAATTAGCTAAGACATCGCTTTCAGTGGAAAAACTGAGTATTTCAATCGGACCATCAAAGCGTCTTGCAGCGTTAATCATCATCATGCACCTGATGGTATTACTATTAGTATGGTTTGGAGTAACAATGCCTGTTACGGTCAATTCAGTTGTGTTCTTTCTGATTGGCTTCAGCATGGTTTTTTATTTGCGACGAGATGCTTTCAAGTTGACATCTTCTTCATGGGACACCGTTTCCATTGAAAAGGAGGGACTCACCGTAACACTTAGGCATCAAATGTTTAGTGGAAAACTTGCAAAAAGTACCTTCGTTAGTCCATATCTGATTATTTTATGTGTTGTGCCTGATGGGCTGAGATGGCCGGTTTGCTGGGTCATAATTCCGGATGCTATTGAGCAGGCATTGTACAGAAGGCTGTGTATCTACCTCAGGCATTGCTGATACTTTGCTTAGGTGCTAATCCGGGGTCAGAATTGTTTGAATTGGATCTGTCAGCGTACCCGGATAATCTTTGCTGTAGTGCAGGCCACGGCTTTCATGTCGGGACAAGGCGCTTTGTACGATCAATTCTGCGTTAAGCACCAGGTTTCTCAGTTCAAGCAGATCTGAGCTTACGTGGAAGTTGCTGTAATACTCGTCGATTTCGCTTTGCAACAACTGGATACGGTGTTGCGCACGTTCCAGACGTTTATTCGTTCGTACGATACCCACATAGTCCCACATAAAGTGTCTGAGCTCTGCCCAGTTGTGTGAAATGACGATTTGCTCATCTGCATCAGTCACTCGACTTTCGTCCCATTCAGGAAGTGATGGCATCTTCTGAGGTGACCTGGAAAGTATGTCTTGAGCTGCTGCATTGGAAAAAACCAGACATTCGAGCAAAGAGTTGCTGGCAAGGCGGTTGGCACCATGTAGACCGCTATAGGCTGTTTCTCCAACGGCATATAAATTTTCGACATCAGTACGTGCATTGAGGTCAGCCATAACGCCTCCGCAAGTGTAGTGTGCAGCTGGTACAACAGGGATAGGATCCTGACTGATGTTGATGCCCAGATTCAAACAGCGGGAATATATGGTTGGAAAGTGGTCCTGAAGGAACTCGATTGATTGATGGGATATATCAAGGTACACGCAATCCAACCCACGCTTTTTCATTTCAAAGTCGATTGCTCTTGCCACAATGTCACGTGGTGCAAGCTCTTCACGCTCATCATAGTCTGACATGAAGCGCGTCCCGTCAGGCAGCTTCAAAATGCCTCCTTCGCCTCGAACGGCTTCGCTAATCAGAAAAGATTTAGCATGCGGGTGATAAAGACAAGTAGGATGGAATTGGATGAACTCCATATTGGCCACTCGGCACCCTGCTCGCCAGGCCATCGCGATTCCGTCACCGGTAGCCGTATCAGGGTTGGTAGTGTAGAGGTAGACTTTTCCACTACCCCCTGTCGCAAGAATTGTATTTTGTGCGGCGACTGTCATGACATTATCGTTCGCACTATTTAATGCGTAAGCACCAAAGCAACGTTTACCGGGTAATCCCAACCGTTTGTTAGTGATGAGATCGATAGACATATACTTTTCAAGAACGGTGATACTAGGGTGCCGCAATACTTTTTCTACAAGGGTTTCTTGTACTGCGTGGCCGGTTGCATCTGCCGAATGGATAATACGACGGTGGCTGTGTCCTCCCTCGCGGGTAAGGTGATACCCCAAGTTATTCGAATCATCTTTGGTAAAGGGAACTCCTTGGGATATTAACCAGTCTATAGATTCTTTACCTTGCTCGACGACATGACGTGTGGTAATTGAATCGCACAAGCCTGCCCCTGCATCAAGCGTGTCATGGGTATGCGCATCATGGGAGTCGGTTTCTGACAACACTGCGGCAATACCGCCCTGCGCCCTATCGCTAGCACTGTCTAGCAGGGATTTTTTGGTAATCAGCCCGACTTTTTGATGGTCGGCTAATTTGAGCGCTAATGTGAGCCCGGCTAGTCCGCTGCCGATGATCAGGGTATCGAATTGCAACAATTGGATGGTCCGTAATAATTGTTAATGGGTAACTATATCAAGAAGTCTCAAGCTAAAATGCACTTGCTGTATTAATCTTCACTGATACCTCAAAGCTTTGTGAACGGTTATAATTCTAAACTTTGCGATGCGTTTGATTGAAATAATAACCGGAATAGTATTGGATGTCAGATAAGGAAGTCGATCAGCAGTTGGTTGAACGCGTACAGCGTGGCGATAAGCATGCCTTTGATTTGCTTGTGTCCAAATATCAAAGGAAGCTCGGGCGGCTTATTTCTCGCTTTGTGAAGGATTCATCAGAGGCAGAGGATGTGACCCAAGAAGCTTTTATCAAGGCATATCGTGCATTACCGGGGTTTCGTGGAGAAAGTGCTTTCTACACATGGCTGTACCGTATTGGTATCAATACTGCAAAAAATTACCTACTTTCCGCCAAGCGACGTGCGCCGACCAGCACCCAGTTCGATGTTGAAGAAGCGGAGGGGTTCGAAGAGGCAAGTTTATTACGAGAAGTCAGCACGCCTGAAAATGAACTAATGAGCAAGCAAGTTGTCGGTGTGGTACAGGATTCTATGCAACAATTGCCCGAAGATTTACGAAGTGCATTAACATTACGAGAAATAGAGGGTTTGAGCTATGAGGAAATTGCTAGCGTCATGAACTGTCCTGTCGGTACAGTACGTTCGAGAATATTCAGGGCTAGGGAAGCAGTGGCAGAAAATCTGCGTCCTTTGTTAGAGACAAGTAAGGGTAAGAGGTGGTGAATATGAAGCAGGAAATATCAGCATTAATGGATGGTGAGCTATTTGAAGACGAAGCTGACGTTCTGCTGAGCCGACTAAAGCAAGACCCAACTGTCCGCAAAAATTGGTCAGCCTATCATTTGATTGGTGACGTATTGAGACAGCCTGATCATATCCATAACGATCTTAGTGCAGAAGTAGGTGAGAAACTGCGCGATGAACCCACTGTTTTCGCTCCTCAAGGTAAAGCTTTGAATCAGAGGGTACGAGCGATAGCCATGTCTGCTGTTGCATCTGTGTCAGCGATAGGTTTAGTGGTTTGGATGTCCGTGCAAGTGAGTGACGAAGCTTTACTTTCACCGGGCACGCTTCAGAAAAATTCGCTTCGCCCAGTAGCGGCACAGATTCAACCAAAATCTAATGATTACCTGATGGCGCATCAGGAGTTCTCACCAAGCACCGATATGAGCGGTGGCGCATATTACATGCGTACTGTCACATTTAGATCGGATAGCACTCAAGCGAAAGGCCAGGCCGGTACAGAATAAGGATGAGGCAAATATTCGCAATTTTCAAATTGTTTCTAGGTGCATCGCTGCTGATAGCCAGCCATGCACATGCTAGTGAAAATCGTGATGGTTTTGACTGGCTGAAAGTCGTAATTCTGGCAGAACACATGAGCGAGTATTCTGGTGTTTTTATATATCAGTACGGTAACAACGTTCAATCTTCAAAAATTTCTCATGTAATCGTCGGCGATGATTATTATGAAAGAATGGAAAATCTGGACGGCCCGCGGCGTGAAATAGTTCGTCATCATGGACAAGTTTGGAGCCACATCGGTGATGGGCGTGAGATGGTGCAAGTGGATAGCCAGCAGAAAGGACTGGGGAAATTCTCTTCATTGTCAGGTGCGCAATTGCATACGCTGTATATGAACTACAAGGCTAAGGTGTTGGGCGAAGATAGGGTGGCAGGTTATGACGCTCAGATTATTGAATTCCGACCCAAAGATAAACTACGTTATTCCTATAAAATTTGGGTACATAAGGACTCAGGCTTATTGTTGAAGTCAGCTGTGCTAGGGAGTAAAAATAAATTAATGGAGCAATATTCTTTTACTCAGTTACAGATCGGTGGGGAAATTGATCGCTCTTGGGTAAAACAAAGTGTATCCACCAGCCAACACAGGGCTAAATTCCATGATAAACACAAAGTCTCAAGGATGGGCATTCCAGTAAACAGTGGCTGGCAGTCAGATGACATGCCAGCAGGATTTCTTAAAACAAGAGAGATTCGACGGCCTATGCATGGTAACCATGAACCTGTTACTCAAATTGTGTATTCAGATGGTTTGAGTGCGATCTCCATTTTTATCGAGCCGAATGATAATGATGAAGATGATTTTGAGGGATTGTCCAGCAGGGGAGCGGTGAGTCTGTATCACAAGGTCGTTGGTGATCATTTGTTTACTGTAGTAGGAGAAGTGCCACCACATACAGTGATGCGTGTATTGGACTCCATACGTCGTAAGGGTAAGTAATCATGTTGGAGACTAGTGCAACCGTTGTGCAAGTCGAAGGTCAATTGACCCTTGTTAAACCCGATCAGAGTGGATGTGAGCAGTGTAAAGGCAAGGGGTGCGGGGCAAGCAAATTGTCCCAATTGTTTTGCAGAACGACAAGACAATTTCAGGTTGAAAATTCAATACATGCAAATGTTGGAGACAAGGTCATCGTATCCATCGGGGACGGTGAGATATTGAAGGGCGTTGGTCTGATTTATGCGCTGCCCCTACTATTGCTGATAGTCGGTGCCATTTTGGGAGACAATCTTGCGATAGCGCAGCGTGATTTGTATTCCGCAGTGGGTGCGGTGACTGGCTTGGCAGCTGGATTTATCATAATCAAGCTGACTTTACTCCGACATGGACGAAATAGAAATAGACCATTTATTGCACGTAAGGTATCTGAAGAATAAATTTCTTCATTCCCACACAATAAAGCTGCTTGAAGTATATTTTAGCGACTACAACGATTAGTAATAATTCATGAGGAGATATTAATGCTGAAAAATATTACTGGAATCATTGTCATGGTTTTCGGAATAATTTACGGTATTTCAGTTCATGCTAAAGAGCTACCAAACTTTGCAGATTTGGTGGAACAGCACGGAGCCGCTGTCGTCAATATCAGTACGACTAAAGTCAGTCGAAGTAAGTCGGGATTGTCATCCATCCCGGAAGGCGATCAATTTTTCGAATTTTTTCGTCGTTTTTCACCGCAAATCCCACGCGAGCGTGAAGCTCAGTCTTTGGGATCGGGATTCATTATTAGAAATGATGGCTACATCATAACGAATGCACACGTTGTTGACCGTAGCGAAAGGATTACAGTTCGACTGAATGATAAACGTGAATTCAATGCGAAAATTATCGGAGCTGATAAGCGAACCGATGTTGCTTTACTCAAAATAGAGGGCAGTGGGTTTCCAACTTTGTCTATAGGTGATCCGGAAAAGCTTAGAGTGGGTGAGTGGGTAGTTGCAATTGGCTCACCATTTGGCTTTGATAGCAGTGTGACCGCTGGCATTGTCAGCGCTAAAGGGCGTTCATTACCTAGAGAGAATTTTGTCCCATTTATCCAGACAGATGTAGCAATCAATCCTGGTAATTCGGGAGGACCTTTATTCAATATGGATGGAGAGGTGGTTGGTGTTAATTCCCAAATCTATACTCGTTCTGGTGGCTCAATGGGCTTGTCTTTTGCCATCCCGATTGATGTCGCAACACAAGTGGTCGAGCAATTACGGACGACCGGAAAGGTAACTCGAGGTCGTATCGGGGTGACTATTCAGGAATTGACGAGAGAATTAGCTGAGTCATTCGGGCTGAGCAATCCCAATGGTGCTCTGGTTAGTAGTGTTGAAAAGAAAGGACCAGCTGATAAATCCGGAATAGAAGCGAGTGACGTAATCCTTAAATTTGATGGTAAGTCTGTCAATAACTCCAGTGATTTGCCACGAATCGTTGCGGCAACCATGCCGGGAAGCAAAGTGAAGATCGAGGTATGGCGCAAAGGGCAATCAAAGATCATTACTTTGACCGTGGGTAAAATGCCAGATGACGGGCAAATATACAGTTCTGCCAGCACAGATCAACCTAATGGTGGCAGAGAAACAATTTCACGATTAGGCATTATCGTCAGCGAGTTAAGTAAGGAACAATTAGAAGAGTTGCAGATAAGCGGCGGATTGTTGGTTGAAAAAGTTCAGGCTTCTTCTGTTCTCGCAGCAGGATTAAACCAAGGAGATATCCTGATAAAGATCGGTAACGCACAGATTAAATCTTTGAAGCAGTTCAATACAGTACTGAAGAAGGTCGGGAAAGGCAGGAATGTCGCGCTGTTAGTCAAGCGCGGAGATAATGCCTTATATGTGGCAATCAAACTTGATGCAGGCTGATTGGGTTGAAGTAGTGCAGCATTCTTGTGCACGATTGTGACCCTGCAGCAAGACAATTAAATGCAGTGCTTTTTGATGTTTTTCTGAATATTGGTTATATTCTTTTGCCGTTGATTGTCATTAATGAATGTGCGCTCACCGCTTTCATCAACTACTGCCAAACGAATACCGTCTTTCAGAGCCTTCAAGTTTTCTCTTGCTGATTTGCAATAATCAATGAAGTGCTCTTTATTTGCTTGCTCTTTTGCGGCAATTTTAGCAGCCTCCTGCGCTGCAAGCTTTGCTCGTTTTCGATCAGCTTGACGTTCGGCTAGTGATTTAAATGCATTGTCTGAATGCTCAATACTGGTGTCATCTTCTGCTTTATTATCGCCTTCATGCTTGCTTACAGAACTGCTACGTAATGTTTTCGATTTCACATTAGGAGGAGGTTTACCATCTGAATAATGAACATTGCCTTGAGCATCAACCCACTTGTTGAGTGCCGCAGATGCAGAGCCGAAGGACAAAAATAAGCAAAGTAAGAGAATATTTTTCATTGCAGACTTTCCAGCAGTAGAGGAAAAGAATTCAGCAGAATTTGTCTAGAAAGGGAGCCGAATATGCGGACAAGTCTAGCATGTAAAGGTATGATTGCAACTGGTTGGGGAATACTTCCTAGCAAGATAAGTATAAAGTTAGTTTATAAAGGTTTTAAATTATGTCGGATATGTCGGACGAAAATAATAGTGCAGATAATAAAGAAAATTATCTAAATACGGAGAAAAATGGCGATTCAGTGCTGAAGTTGTTTAAGTCCTACTATCACACGCACGTACACACTGGGAAAATTTATGAAGATTTCCCGTCTTTTTTCATGTTTAAGCCCGAATTGTTGGAAGGCAAGGATATATCCACCCGTAATTCTGAGAAAGTATTACTGGAGGATGCTGTGCAACGCGCAAAGTCTCGTCGGGGATATATAGGTGTATCCAAACACCGTAATCCAAAATTGGGTTATTACTGGCTAGAATTATCTGTCATGCCGTTCATGATGGGTGATACCGTCACCAAGGAGAATAAAGGTGAGTTCTTCTTTGTGCTGACAAAATTCATAGAATTTACCAAGAAAAATCCCAAGATATATGGTGATCTGACTGCAGAAATGGAGTCTGATAAGGATATTGGTGTGATGCTGGATGGCATCAACAAAATGGCAACTCGTTTCGAAACTTCACTTGAGCTTTATCCGGAGCATATGCTTGTCGCTTATAACCCTAAATGGCCGGTGACAGATGTGCAAAAACTACTACATTCATTAAAAGATAACGATCAGGATTGGTGTGATGTTTTTTTCGAGTATTTGATGTACGTCATGAGTAAAAAGACTAGCGGCTAGTTCTTAGAAGCACTAAAACAGCTCCGCTACCACCTAGCCGGGGTGGCGCATCGCAAAATCCAAGAACAGAGGTATGTTGAGTGAGCCAGTTGCGTGTGAGTTTGCGCAAAATAGCTTCGCCCCCCGCGCTGTTTAGCCCCTTGCCATGAATGACAAGCACACAGCGATACTGACTTTGTCTTGCATCATGTAGAAACTCCTGCAAAATCTTACGCGCTGCATCTGTATTCAGCCCATGCAAATCTAGATTGACTTTAACGGGCCAATCACCTCTACGTAATTTTCGCAAAGTCATTGCAGACAGGCCGTTTGCGAGATATTTCTCCGGAGTCTCTCCGGTGACGAAATCAGACAGAACGTCGGACACCTCAGGAGAGGTGGGTGAATCCTGTATACGAGGCCTTTTAGGATTATTGTGCAGTTCAGCACGGTTTTGCCCGGTCAAGTGCTTCACTTTTCCGACAGAAGTGCGAAACAACTCTACATCTTCAGGCACGACCTGGCTGTTCTTGATGGTGGGAGGTTTTGTCACAGCATTATGAAATGCTAACTAGTTTGAGATTAGATTTTATCTAGTGAAGCAAGATATTTATCAGCATCCAGTGCCGCCATACATCCGGTAGCAGCACTTGTCACTGCTTGACGATAAATCTGATCTTGGACATCGCCAGCCGCAAAGACACCTGGAATACTGGCTGCGGTTGAATTTCCCTGTGCCCCGCCGTGAGTGAGGATGTAGCCGTTATCCATATCCAACTGTCCGGCAAAAATATCCGTATTCGGTTTATGACCAATTGCTATGAAAACACCCTGTAGTTCAAAGTCTTGCTTTGAGTCATCCTGAATATTCTTGATGCGCATGCCTGTTACGCCGCTGGCATCACCAAGTACTTCGTCAAGTACGCTATTGAGCTGGAGGGTAATCTTTCCTGCCTTTACCTTTTCCATTAGATGGTCAATCATAATTCGCTCAGCTCTGAACGTATCGCGGCGATGAACAAGCGTGACATGTTTAGCAATATTCGAGAGATACATTGCTTCTTCAACAGCGGTATTACCTCCACCAATCACTGCGACCTCTTGGCCGCGATAAAAGAAGCCATCACAAGTAGCACATCCGGAAACGCCTCGACCCATGAACTCCTGTTCAGATGGTAAACCGAGATATTGTGCTGACGCCCCTGTGCTGATAATCAATGCATCACAGGTGTAACTACCTGCATCTCCGGTGAGGGTGAAGGGCTTTTGCTGCAGCTGTGCAGTATGAATATGATCAAAAATAATCTCGGTTTTGAAACGTTCAGCATGCTTTTGGAATCGCTCCATCAGCTCAGGCCCTTGAACGCCCATTGCATCTGCAGGCCAGTTGTCTACATCGGTTGTAGTCATCAATTGACCACCCTGTGCCATACCAGTGATTAATACCGGATTCAGATTAGCACGTGCGGCATAAACAGCAGCAGTGTAGCCAGCTGGCCCTGAGCCTAAGATGATAAGTGGATGATGTTGTGTAGAGTCAGTCATGGTCGCTTGTTCTTTGCAATTGTTAACAGGATAGGAATTTAACAGTAGTTAAGCAGGTGTGTCGAGTGTTACATCGGGTAGAATTGCCAAGCTATGAAAATAATCCGAATAATTTGTATTTTGTCACTGTCCTTCTGGTCAAATTCCCTTTATTCTGCCAATTTGCAGGGTATCCCTGAGTTTATCGATGAGATGGTAGAGAAGCATCATTTCAAACGATCAGAGTTGGATAGCGCTTTTCGTCATGCTAAACATTTGCCTTCGGTGATCGAGTTGATATCGAGGCCACGGAAAAGTAAACCATGGCCGGAGTATCGAGCATCTTTTGTCAATAAAGAGCGTATCAGGCGGGGCTTGAAATTCTGGCAGAAATACCACAAAGCCTTGCAAAGTGCAGAGCGAAAATACGGTGTGCCACAAGAGATTATTGTTGCCGTGATAGGTGTAGAGACTGTCTACGGGCGGAATGCGGGGAGTTTTAGAGCACTGGATGCGTTGACCACACTTGCATTTGATTATCCTCGCCGTGAAAAGTTTTTTCGCAGTGAGCTGGAAAACTATTTGTTACTGGCGAGAGATCAGGAGTTTGATCTGCTCTCAATACGCGGCTCTTATGCAGGTGCGTTAGGTGTTCCTCAATTCATGCCAAGCAGCTATCGGAATTATGCAGTAGATTTTAATGGAGACACTACAGTAGATTTGCTTAATCAAACTGAAGATGCGATCGGGAGCGTTGCCAACTATCTCAAAGGCTATGGATGGATCAGAGACAAAGCTATTGTGTTGCAAACAAAAAGCAACGGAGATCAGCATCTAGAGGCAATAGGTGATTCCCGACCAATGTCAGCATGGTCTGCAGCGGGTTTGCATACTGAGGGCAATGTAGGTCAGAATGAGGTTGCACGTTTGGTTGATTACTCCATAAATGACGGAAAAGAGTTTTGGCTGGCACTCAATAACTTTGAAGTCATCACACGCTACAACAACAGCGATTATTACGCGATGTCAGTGTACCAGTTAGCTGAAGCTATCAAGGCGGCAAGAAAGGTCAACACTTCAAAGTGAAATGCGCTTTGCACCGTTATAGCGCTTTTTCCAGTATGAAAGATTCATGTTTTCAATGCGAACCTTACCCCCACTACTAGGCGCATGAATGAATTGGTTGTTACCCAGATAGATACCAAGGTGAGAATTCGGCTGGCTACCGGTGTTATAGAACACCAAATCACCTTTGCGCAATTGAGATGCTCTTAACATGCGACCATGTCTGCTTATCTGATTGGAATTGTGAGGGAGGGAGATTCCAGCGGAACGCTTGAAGACATATGCGACAAAACCGCTACAATCAAATCCTTCGCTGGGTGTACTACCACCAAATCGATAAGGTGTGCCAATCAGACTTTTAGCATATGAGATAAGCTGGTTAACGGATGCAGAGCTATTGGCTTCATATGCTTGGCGATAGTCTACGGTCGAAGAACAAGCACCTAGCAGAAATGTGAATATCGCATATATGAAAATATGATTCGATGATTTCCTCCATTCAAAAGGCGAATGAAGGTTCAGACATATTCTAGAATTCCTTCCATTCATCATCTTCCTCTTGAACCTTGGGTTTGTGAGCTAGTTTGCGTGTATCAATGTTGTCAGGTGGAGGTGCTTGGGTCACTGTGCGCTTGGGTGAAGGTGAATTTTGTGGTGCTGGCTGAGAGCTGGCAAATGAATTATTTCCCACCTTGAAGATGCTGACAGCTTTATATAGTTCTGCTGCCTGTTCTTTCATCGCCTCGGCAGCAGCAGCGGCTTCCTCCACAAGTGCTGCATTTTGCTGGGTCACTTCATCCATTTGCGTAATCGCCAGATTGACTTGCTCAATGCCTTCGCCCTGCTCTTGAGATGCGGCAGAAATTTCAGACATGATATCTGTAACGCGTTTCACCGCCATGACGATTTCTTTCATGGTTGCCCCAGCTTCATCTACCTGCTTGGTTCCACTTTGTACCTTATCAACAGAAGCTTCTATCAGAGAGGTGATTTCCTTCGCAGCTGCAGCAGAGCGTTGTGCCAGATTTCGAACTTCACCTGCAACAACTGCAAAGCCACGCCCTTGTTCACCTGCGCGTGCTGCTTCAACTGCGGCGTTCAATGCTAGAATATTAGTCTGGAAGGCAATACCCTCGATGACACTGATAATGTCCATGATCTTGCTTGAACTGTCACTGATAGATGCCATGGTATCGACAACATCATCAACGACTTTGCCACCCTTAAGTGCGATATCAGAGGCATTGTGAGCCAGTTGATTTGCTTGCTTGGCATTGTCAGAATTTTGCCTGACTGTCGAAGTTAACTGCTCCATGCTGGAAGCTGTCTCTTGAAGACTCGAGGCTTGTTGTTCAGTTCGTTGTGATAGGTCCGCATTGCCGGAAGCAATTTCCTGAGAGGCCGTTGTGATCGAATCGGTTGTGCTGCGAACTTTGAATATGACACTGGAAAGTCTCTCAACCATGACTTTGATGCCAAATAATACGCTGTTTGTATCTGTCCCTTTTGTGTTGACCGCCACCGTCAGATCAGCTTGAGCTAACTGATTAAGAATGTCGGCTATCGCGTTGGGTTCTCCGCCGAGCTTACGCAGAATTGATCGTGAGACTAATGTGCCCAAGGTAATTGAGAGCATAATAGCAATTGTCCCTACGATTTGCAGCAGAAGCATAGTTCCATTTGTTTCTTCCCCAGCTTTTTTGGCAGTTGCTTCTGCGGATACAAGCAACTCATTGCGGAAAATGTTTAATTCGTCTGAGAGTCTTATACTGTCCTGGTCGAAACCTGCGATGTCATCATCGCCCTTCATCATTCTATTGCCGGCTTCTAAGCCGTCAGTGATGTATGCTTCCGCCATCGCCTGACCGCTGTCAAAAAAGAGCTTGAAATTCTTTTCAATTTCCTCAATTGCACGCAAATGTTTGGAGTCATTGTTATCGGAATAGTATTTCTTGAATTTTTCGACACCATCAAGAAATGTTTTTGCCGATGCTTCTGCTTCCGCATAGGCTTCTCTATCACGGGTTGCTGAAACATCAGTCAGAAACTGCTGAACTTCTGAACGGCTGAGATCCATTGAGGCAACGACAAGAAGATAGGGTATGGTGTCATTTTGAATCTTTTCCGCATTGTCCTCCAGTTTGGACAGCGACTCTCCGACTACAAGAATTAAGGCTGCAATCAATACAACGACACCAGCTACACACAAGCTCATTAGTACGCTAAATCGAATATTGTTAAACATTGATAACCTCTCGTTTATTCGCTGCATAATATTTAGTTAGTAACGGGTATCTTCTAGTGTGACTGCTTCCTAGAGAAACAATATCAATATCCGAAGTATGACGGAATGATAAGATTTTTATGGCGTATCAGCAAGAGCAGGTCAAGAGACTGGTCCAGTTTTTTTAGTGTATCTCCGTGAAGCGGGCAGGCATGCAGATGAGGTTTGATGAGCATTTGGAAAGCAAATTTTGGATATTGTGTCGCGTTTCAATAGCAGCGACCGAAGAAATGGGAATTGTACAAGTTCTTTCAACGCTTTAAAGATGTTCATCTTGGGGAAGCTGATCGTTATTTGCCTTAATGACTATATAGTCGAATGTAATGTGACTATTCGATAAAAGGGACAGAGGTATGATTGATCGCAACAAGTCGCCAAACCGATAGCTGAGGCGAGCAGGATAGTGCCGATCAGGTGTGGCGCGATTTTCCCCCATCGTTTGCGCATGATGGGTGAATCATTCAGGCTGCTTATTCCACACAGGAAAAAAAAGCGACTAACTTAAGACTGCACAGGTGATCTGAAGAGATTTAAACAGTAGAATCATGCTGCATTCTGATGCATATTCGATGACCTAATTTAATAGATGGCAGCAGTACACAGTGATCTTTGCAAACAACGAAAGGCATCCTATCTCGCAAGTAGGCGAAATTACATTCCCCCCGATTTCCAACGTTTCAGCAATAGCGCATTCGTCACTACAGATACCGAGCTCATCGCCATTGCCGCACCGGCGATCACCGGACTGAGCAAACCCATCATCGCTAGCGGGATGCCGAGCATGTTATAGGCGAATGCAAAAAACAGGTTCTGGCGTATTTTTTTCAGCGTTGCACGCGACAATGAAATCGCATCCACCACACTCATCAGGTCGTTCCTCATCAGCGTGATATCCGCTGCCTCAATAGCGATATCGCTGCCACTGCGCATTGCAAAGCTGACATCCGCCGCAGCCAGTGCCGGGGCATCGTTGATACCGTCACCGACCATGCCGACCAATTGCCCTGCCGATTTGAAAGATTCCACCACAGAGGATTTATCCTTCGGCATCACTTTGGCGCGGTACTCGCGGATGCCTGCTTGTGTAGCGATTGCCTGTGCAGTGGCCTGATTGTCACCACTTAACATGACCACTTTGATGCCCATGCTGTTGAGTCGGCTGACGGCTGACACGCTGTTGCGGCGCAGTTGATCCGCAAAGGCGATATAACCTAATAAAGCGCTATCTCGTATCAAGGCATTCACACTCTTGCCCTGTTGCTGCAGTGCAACGATCAGATCATCATCCAGCGTCAAGCCCGATGTACCGATAAAGGCAGGTGAGCCCAGCCTGTATTGCCGCCCATCTATATTTGCACTGAGTCCCTGACCGGACAGCTCGTTGATATCGGTGGCCTGAGCTGGTGTGACTTGTTTGGACAGTGCATGATTTAGCAACGCACGAGACAACGGGTGTGTGGAGCTTTGTGCCAGTGTTGCGGCTTGCTGTAACAGCTCGTTCTCGGTGAGAGACTCGGTGGGCAATACGTCGGTCACGTCCGGTCTTCCTTCGGTCAATGTGCCGGTCTTATCGACAACCAGCACGGCCAACTTATGGGTGTGCTCTAGGGCGGTAGCATCTTTGACCAGTATCCCGGCCTGAGCGGCACGCCCGGTAGAGACGACCAGCGCGGTTGGTGTCGCAAGACCCAGTGCGCAGGGGCAGGCGATTACCAGTACCGATACTGCATTGATCAGTGCGTGTACGAATTCGCCACCGATGAACCACCATCCTGTAAAGGTCAGTAGTGCGATGACCAGTACGACCGGCACGAATATCGCCGAAATACGGTCTGCGAGTTTCTGAATAGCAGCTTTGGAACCTTGTGCCTGCTCAACCAGCCGGATGATGGCAGCCAGCTGGGTATGTGAACCCACCGCTATCGCACGGCACTTTAGTAGCCCATGCTGATTGAATGTTGCTGCATAGACCTTATCGTCAGCCTGCTTGTTTTGCGGCAGACTTTCGCCGGTGAGCATCGCTTCATCCAGATTGGAGGTGCCTTCAATTATGATACCGTCCACCGGCACACTCTCGCCGGGGCGTACTAGGAATATATCGTCAGGATTCATCTGATCGACGGCAAGCTCCAGCATTGCACCGTCTCGCTCGACATGAGCAGTCTTGGGTTGCAGATTGATCAGTGCCTCCAATGCACTTGATGCCTTACCCTTGGCGCGTGCTTCCAGAAGCTTGCCAAGTAGTATCAGTGTGATCAGTGTTGCACTTGCTTCGAAATAGAGCGGCATACCAAAGCCCATGTCAACAATATTTGCCAGCAACACGGTGCAACTGAACAGATAGGCTGCACTGGTGCCGAGTGCCACCAGCACGTCCATATTGGCACCACCGCCTTTGATACTGCTCCATGCGCCGTTATAGAAACGTCGGCCGATCCAGAATTGCACCGGGGTCGCGAGCGCGAACTGCAACCATCCGGGCAGGAACATGGCATGTGACTCGCTGAACATCATCACCATCTCAATCAACAGTGGGAGGGTCAGTGCGACCGAGATCGCAAACCGTCGCTTCTCTTGTCGATAAGCGGCGGCACGCTCTCTTTTTTCGGCGGCAAAATCGCGCAAAGGATGTGCGTCAAACCCGGCGCCCTGAATCGCCTTGATCAACCCAGGCAGATCAGTACTGCTGGCTAGGTAATCTATGTGTGCTTTTTCGGTAGCGATGTTCACGGTGGCGCTGACGTCAGGCAGCTTGTTAAGCACTTTTTCCAGACGTGCAGAGCAGGATGCACAATTCATCCCGGTGACTTGCAGGTCAGTATGTGTGGCCCTATTCATGTAGGGAAATTGTACGCCGATTTAGGGAATGGGAAGCTGATATTCTTTTACTTACAGTCTTCATGAAATTTATGTAGAGATTGCCATCAACAGTAAGGCGGTTTATTGTGTGCACTGTGTAATATCGAAATTGATGGCGGATGACCGTCTTGGATAGTTCAAAGGGAAAAACATGTACATCACATCTGGACAAAAAACTGGTGCAATGGTCGGCGTTGTGCTTATTGTTGGTGCCGGGGCATTCGTTTATCTCGATCCGTTGGAGCTTGATCTGCTTGGATTGAACCCACCGCCTGCGGCAAAACCTATAGTGACGAAAAAAGCGTCTCCTCGCCCTGCAAAGGCAGCAAAAAATACACAGACTGCAAAACAAGCACCCGTAGCAAAGCCCAAGGCAAAAGTCGCTTCAACCAAACCAGATATGCTTAAAGCACCTTCAGCACCTTCTAAAATGGAGTCGGAAGTGTCGTCTAAAAAGGCCTTAAAGCCAAATGTTTTAAAGTTACCCACACCTGAAGAAATAACAGCTCTTGCTAAGTCAGAATCATCAGAGTCGGAATCGACTGGTGCTATGGAAGCTCCAGCCTCTACCATGCCGGACTACTCAGCGAACACGCCTTATCCACCTTCGGTTGATGTGCGTCACTGTCTGGATGAAGCGACGCCTAGAGAAATCGCCAGGTGTGCAGGTGAGATATGATTTATCCAGTCCGCTTTGGAGCATCCTGCTGAGGCTATAAATGCTATCCAACCCGCCATTGCCGTCTTTGGGCGCACGGCATCGGGTGTCCGGGCTGAATTCCACCTTTGCTGCTGAGTCAATCGCTTTTACCTCTTATATCGAGGGTAGCCGGGAGATGATTTCTCAAGCGCGTATCTGTGAAGATCAAGCGCTGTTGGAGAAAATCGTCGATGGCAATTCACCTTTTGAATTGAAACCATCTGCAGGCTATACCGTAGGCCAGCATAAAAAATATCGACGCGGCATTCTGCTGATTCACGGTCTGACGGATTCACCGTATTCAATGAGGTATCTAGCCGCTTTCTTTCAAGAGCAAGGCTTCAGGGTGATGGCAATATTGCTGCCGGGGCACGGCACTCGACCCGGCGACCTGCTTGAAGTGACTTGGCAAGAATGGGCTAAAGCGGTCTCATACGGAGTCGAGTCGCTGGCAAGCGAGGTCGATGAAATCTATCTGGGCGGGCTTTCAGCCGGTGCGGCATTGAGCATTTTGCAATGCCAACGCGATGACCGGATACGAGGCCAGTTCTTGTTTTCTCCCGCGCTGGAAGTATCACAAAAAGCGGCATATGCCAATTTTCATAAACTATATAGCTGGCTGAAACCCTCTGCCAAGTGGGTGAACATCCTGCCGGATCGGGATGTTTATAAATACGAGTCTTTCCCCAAGAATGCGGCGGCACAAATCCATGCACTGATTCGTGAAATCAACTGGCAAGATAATCCGCTAAGCATTCCGGTATTCGTTGCTGCTAGTAAGGATGATGCGACGGTGAACAGTGATGCGACGCTGGATTTTTTTGCTCGTACCGAACATCAGAGCAGCAAGTTGATGCTGTATGCCACCGACACACACAATTTACCGCCCAATTTTTCCGAAGATAAACTGGAAATAGTGAATAGTGCTATCCCTGATAAGAGAATTTTAAGTGCCGCACATACGTCTATCGTGCTCCCGCCAGACGATGCTCATTACGGAGAGTATGGCGACTATGCTAACTGCCTCCATTATTATCCTGATGAGATGGATCGCTACTCGACTTGCATAGTAAATCCCGAATCAGCGAATTCGGGTGAAATCACCTCAAATAATCTGGAAGCAGGCCTGTTGTGTCGGCTGATGTATAACCCGAACTTCGAGGCACTCCAGGCTTCCATGCGTCTATTTTTAGCGTCGTTGCCATGAATACCATGATATTTGCACATCGTGGTGCCAACCGGGAAGCGGCGGAAAATACCCGTACAGCTTTCGAGAAGGCATTGGTCTATCCCATTGACGGTATAGAGACGGATATCCAACTTAGCCGGGATGGCGTACCCGTGATTTGGCATGACGACTTTCTTGACAAAGTGGGTCTGCCAGACAAGCGCATCGACGATTTCGACTTTGCACAGTTGGAAGCAATAGATATTGCGCCGCATTTTTTTCCGGGAAGTATGCCGGAAGGGTTGATGGACCTGCAGGCCTTTGTTGAAAGTTATCATCAGCGATGCCACCTGTTACTGGAAATGAAAAGCCATGAACAGGAAACAATATCCTGCATGGAGGAAAAGGTCCGGAAAACGCTGGATATGGCGAGCGTGGTGGATAAAGAAAAAAGCATGGCTTCATCGTTCAATTTGGATAGCCTGATCTATGCAAATCTATATGGGCCTGATTTTCCGCTGATATACAACCTTGAGCCTGAGCAGAGCATCTTTGATGTCCAGCGTGTGCTGGCTGACCAGCCTTTTCTACATGGCCTGTGCCTATCGATTGAGATGCTGGAGCAGGAGGCAGTCAGCATACTGAGGGCACATGACAAAATGATCGCGGTCTATACGTGCAATACGGATGAAGAGATTGGACGTGCGCTTCAGTTGGGTGTCGATATTCTGATCAGCGATGTCCCTCAAGCAGCCTTGCAGGCACGGGATGGGATGATGGAGGCAATGTGAATCGTGACTTTGCATCGCTGGAAGGACGTGAATTTGATCTGTTGATCATAGGTGGTGGAATCTATGGTGCTTGGACTGCTTACGATGCGACATTGCGAGGTCTGAAAGTTGCCTTAGTCGAACAGAGTGATTGGGCAAGCGCAACCTCTTCAGCTTCCAGCAAGCTGATACATGGCGGGCTACGTTATCTGGAAACCTATGATTTCAAGCTGGTTCGAAAAGCACTTTTGGAACGACAGACGCTACTTAGGGTTGCGCCACACCGCGTTTGGCCGCTTCGTTTCGGCGTGCCAGTGTGTGCAGGCAACCGAGTAGGGCGGCTGCAACTGAAGGCTGGTTTGACTTTGTACGACCTGCTAGCCGGTTGTCCTGAATCATTGATGTCCCATCGTCGTTTCGGCAAGACCGGGTTTGCCAAGCGGTTTCCCTTCCTGCGGGACGAGAAGCTGAAAGGTGGCTTTACTTACGGTGATGCGCAAACCGATGATGCGCGGCTGGTGTTGGAACTGATCGCAGGTGCGATGGATGCTGGTGCCGTGTGTGTCAATTATTGCCGGATGACTGAATATAGTAAATCAGGTGGTCAGGTGAATAGTGCGATCGTGCAGGATTTGGTGACGCAAAGCAGTGTAAAAGTCATGGCCCGTCAGGTCGTCAACACTGCCGGGCGGTGGGCGACGGAGACTGAACAGGGAAGCGCATGGTGCAGATTGAGCAAGGGCGTCCATCTGGTGATGCCGGCACTGCCGACTGACGAAGCGCTGCTCTTGACCGCACAATCAGACGGGCGCGTATTCTTTGCGATTCCCTGGTATGGCAGGACGTTGGTTGGCACTACGGATACAGACTACAACGGTGAGTTGGACAAAGTTGCCGTTGAAGCAGAAGACGTTGCTTACCTGTTGTCTGAGGCCAACCACTATTTGAATACGGACTGGACTGAGGCTGATGTGATCGGCAGCTATGCCGGGGTGCGAGTGATGAAGCGTAGTGATGCAAAGACGACATCCTCAATCAGCAGAGACTGGGAAATAAAAACTGATTCAAATGGTGTTCTGTATTCCATAGGTGGCAAGATCACCTCAGCACGTGAGGATGCCTCCGTCATCGTCGATGTAGTGTGTACCAAACTGGGCATCCTCAATCAATGTGCAACAATGAATCGTCCTTTTCCCTGGCTGCCGTCGCTAGCATATGAAACGTGGCAATCCGAAGTAAGTGCCAAAGCAGCACGACTGGGCATAGATGACGAAAGCACGATCTGGTTGATGCGGCGTCATGGCAAGCGGGTTGATGACGTCTTCAAGGTCATTGAACGAGATAGTCAACTAGCCGAGCGTATCGTGCCATCCGTGCCATTGACTTACGGCGACTTGGTACTGAGTGCGCAAGAAGAAATGGTGGTTCATCTGGAAGACTTGTTGCGGCGCAGGATGCCATTGTCGATATTGGCGCGTCTCACAGATGATAAGTTGTACCAAATTGCAAATATCGTTGCCCCGGCACTGAAATGGGACGCAGAAGCCATTAATCGTGAAATAATAGCTTTTTGCTGAACACGTTCACCACACATAAAGGCAAATAGCTTCTTATGGCTATCAAAGCAACGATTTTCAAAGCTAATCTGCAGATCGCGGATATGAATCGACATTATTATCAGGATCATGCGATGACAATCGCGCGTCATCCCTCCGAGAACGATGAGCGGATGATGGTAAGACTGTTGGCTTTTGCATTGAATGCTCATGAACATCTGGAGTTCGGTCAGGGAATGACCGATGAGAGCGAGGCGGATCTATGGCAAAAAGACCTGACGGGCGCGATCAAGCTATGGATAGATGTTGGTGTGCCTGATGAAAAGCTGATTCGTAAGGCGTGTGGTCGCGCCGACAAGGTGGTGGTGTATTGCTATGGCGGACGTGTAGCCGAGATGTGGTATGCACAAAACAGTGGAAAGTTCGAAAGACATTGCAACCTATCCGTGATCAACCTAGCACAGGAAAGCACCCGCTCGATGAAGGGGTTGGCGCAGCGCACCATGCGTTTGCAATGCACCATACAGGATGGAGATGTATGGCTGGGTGATGACAATGAAAACGTGGTGGTGGAGTACACCGTGCTCAAGGACATACAAAAAAAATGAGATTTTGGTTTTTGCTGCTGGGTCGGATAGATGCCGTCATGTACAATCTCGGATTGAGGAAGTTCTGGCTAAAGAAGCATGATTAATAGGGGATTAGGTATGACAAAGTATTTCAATTTAATGTTGGTCGGAATTGCGCTGGTGCTGTCAGGTTGTGCGCAGCAGCCGATGAAGGACAAGGTGTGGATCGCGGACTGGAAAGAGACCAGTTACTTTAGTGCGCCCCGCGCCGGAACAGCGGCAGTGATAGTGAAGGACAAGATCCACCTTATCGGTGGCGTGGACGGCAGGAATTTTGTTTACACCACCGAATATGCCCAGATCAATAAAGACGGAACCCTCGGCCCCTGGCAAAAAGGCAATTCACTGCGTACAGAGCGCGGCTTCATGGAGGCGACCGTACATGGTGATTACGTCTATGTAGTAGGCGGTGGCAACGGGCCGAACGGACATAACTTGCTGAAAAGCGTGGAACGGGCACCGATCAATCCCGACGGCACATTGGGATGGTGGGAAAGAGTAAGTAGCCAGATGGTGGTGGGGCGACGTTGCAGCAAGATTATCGCAACCGAAGACCGGCTCTATTCATTTGGAGGATTTGGTGGTGTGTTGTTGGACAGCGTTGAATCCGCTGAATTCCTACCCGATGGTAGTCTGGGCGAATGGCAGCTTGATCCTGAAGTGATGACCCTGCCACGCTATGTGAACAGTGTGAAGAAAAAGGATGATCGCTTCTTCGTATTAGGTGGACATGATCAAACCAAAGGCGTTGGTATTCCAGATGTAGAATGGACAAGATATACAGAGAACGGAAATACTGAGAAGTGGCAAGCAACAACGCCGCTGCAAAAGGGCCGATATGGACATTCTAGTGTTTCGTATGATGCGGACGTGTATGTGATGGGCGGGCTGTCAGGAGCTGAGTATCTGGATAGTATCGAGTACTCAAAAATTGGCAAGGATGGCGATCTGGCAACATGGCGCTTCACCACACCAATGGATCAGCCACGCGCTAATTTCAGTGTGATTGCTAATGACAACCGACTGTATGTGATCGGCGGAACCAATCGTGATGGCTATCTGTCCAGCGTGATCTATGCAGAACGTAATGCGGCAGGCGATTTCGGCTATTGGGGTACAGAGGAAGAAGCGCGGTTAGTCAAAGCAAAGCTTGCCGAGAAAGCGACAAGAAAATCAATATTGCCTAACCAAGGGCTGGTGATTGAAGTCATTCAGGCTGAGGCTTATACCTATGTACAAGTACAGAGCAAACAGGATGGCAAGGTATGGGTTGCCGGGCCTAAGGTGCCAGACCTGAAAGCGGGTGATCGAGTTGGCTATAGCAAAGGGGTCAACATGACGGGCTGGTTCAGCAAGGAATTGCAGCGTAGCTTCCCGATGGTGGTATTTGTAGGGCAGCTCGAAGAGCAATAATTCTGAAATTATAGCTATTTTCTACAAAAAGCCCGCTGTTGCGGGCTTTTTGGCGGACGAATCGAGAATTTAACCGAAGGTGGTGCGGTGCTTTAGTCATGAATCTGGTCTCGCACTTGAATTTTCTCGAACAATCTCCATCTGTAATGACGCTATTCGTAAAACTTAAAAAGGAATTTGTATGACTGAGAATGCCACAGCCAATCGTGAAACGATGGGATTTCAGACAGAAGTAAAGCAACTTCTGCAATTGATGATTCACTCGCTTTATTCCAATAGCGAGATATTTATGCGTGAGCTGGTTTCTAATGCCTCTGATGCATGCGATAAGCTTCGTTTTGAAGCGCTGCACAACGATAAGCTTTTCGAGAGTGATTCAGACCTGCAAATTCGGATCGGCTACGATAAAGATGCGCGCACCCTGTCTATCAGCGACAACGGCATCGGAATGAGCAGGGATGAAGTAATCAACAATCTGGGCACGATTGCGAAGTCAGGCACCAGTGAATTTTTCTCTAAGTTGAGTGGCGATCAGAAAAAAGATGCGAATCTGATCGGGCAGTTCGGAGTGGGTTTCTACTCAGCATTCATCGTCGCTGACAAAGTGACCGTCAAAACCCGCCGTGCCGGGGAAACTGCCGACCAAGGTGTGCAATGGGAATCGGACGGCGGCGGCGAGTTCTCATTGGAGATGATTGAGAAAGCAGGCCGTGGCACTGAGATCACCCTGCATTTGAGAGACGATCAGGATGATTTGCTCAGTGGCCACAGAATCCGCGCAATTATCCATAAGTATTCGGATCACATCGTTCAGCCTATCCTGATGAAGAAGGAAGAGTGGAAAGAAGATACTCAGGTCATCACTGACGAAGACGAAACGGTCAATCAGGCTTCCGCACTATGGGCACGCCCGAAAAACGAGATTGAGGATGATGAATACAAGGCGTTCTACAAGCATGTCGGCCATGATTATCAGGACCCGTTGGCTTGGACACACGCTCGTGTAGAGGGTCGTCAGGAATACACTCAGCTGCTCTATATACCTTCCAAAGCACCTTTCGATATGTGGAACCGCGATGCACGCCACGGGGTCAAGCTGTATGTACGCCGGGTATTCATTATGGATGATGCTGAACAACTATTGCCGAACTACCTGCGTTTTGTGCGTGGTGTGGTTGATTCTAGCGACCTGCCGTTAAATGTTTCGCGCGAAATTCTTCAGGAATCTAAGGACATTGAGGCGATTCGTTCCGGCTGTACTAAGAAGGTAATTGGTTTGCTGGAAGATATGGTCAAGAACGAGCCTGAGAAATATGCGCAGTTCTGGGCGGAATTTGGCCTAGTCTTGAAAGAAGGCGCCGCCGAAGACTTTGCCAACCGCGGAAAGATCGCAGCATTGCTGAGATTTGCGACCACCCATGCGGATACTGATGAGACAAATGTCACACTGGCTGACTATATCGGTCGTATGAAAGAAGGGCAGGATAAGATCTACTACATCACGGCAGAAACATTCAATGCGGCTAAAAATAGTCCGCATCTGGAAGTGTTCCGCAAAAAAGGCATTGAGGTGCTGTTGATGTCCGACCGTGTAGACGAGTGGGTAGTCAGTTCCATGACCGAATTTTCTGGCAAGGAACTGGTGTCTGTTGCGAAAGGCGGACTTGATCTAGGCGACATGGAAGATGAAGCCGAGAAGCAAGAGCAACAAAAGCAAGCTGACGATTTCAAGGACCTGACCGACAAAATCAAGACGGTGCTGGTCGATCGCGTCAAGGAGGTACGGGTGACACACCGACTGACGGATTCACCAGCTTGCCTTGTATCAGACGAACAGGATATCGGTGGCAATATGGCCCGTATTCTCAAGTCGGCTGGGCAGCAGGCACCCACCTTTCAGCCCATACTTGAAATCAACCCTGATCACCCGGTTGTGGCACGTCTCAAGGGCGAGCAACAGCATTTTGACGATTGGACTGCTGTGTTGTTTGATCAGGCGCTGCTGGCGGAAGGTGGCCAATTAGATGATCCTGCGGGATTTGTTAAGCGCGTTAATCACTTGATGCTTGAGATCGCAGAATGAATATTTATCCCTGATGGGGATAGGTGATTGTTAAATATTCTGCGCAGAGGCATGATGGATTGTGGCATCAATCATGATTTTTTTACTTGACTGATGCCACTAAACCAGCGTACAAGGCACATTGGAGTTTGATTCAAAGCTTTTCCGTACTGGTTTTTCATGTGGAATCTTCGTTTCAAATTGTTTCGCGGAGGTTTTCTCCGTTTTATTAGTAAGGAGTTTCACACATGGCAACAGGTACAGTTAAATGGTTCAATGACGCTAAAGGCTTCGGCTTTGTAACACCTGATGATGGTAGCGAAGATTTGTTTGCACATTTTTCTGCAATCAATATGAGTGGTTTTAAATCACTTCAGGAAGGTCAAAAAGTAAGCTTTGAAGTGACTCAGGGCCCTAAAGGTAAGCAAGCGTCAAATATTGAAGCTGCTTAATTAGCTGTTTTTGAAAAAGCCCGACACTTTGTGGTGTCGGGTTTTTTAATTTGTTTAACAGATTGTTTGTGAAACAGGCCTAGATGTTGAGAATTGCGTTTGGGTTTATGTTGCTTGGCATTTCAGGCAGTTTTGATACAATGCCGCAGCATTATTGAATTTTAATCAAGGTGGAGATAAAGATGTCTATAGAACAACGTGTTAAGAAAATTGTTGCTGAGCAGCTTGGTGTGAATGAGTCTGAAGTAAAAAACGAATCTTCATTTGTGAATGATTTGGGAGCGGATTCTCTTGATACGGTTGAACTGGTCATGGCACTGGAAGAAGAGTTTGAGTGCGAAATTCCAGATGAAGACGCTGAGAACATTACCACTGTGCAACAAGCGCTTGACTATGTTCTGGCTCACCAGAAGTAATTTAAAAAAGATTTGTAAAGAAATTTACTTCTAGTTCCCCCCTCCCTTTTTGTCTTGAGGAGTCAGTTTGTCTAAACGTAGAGTCGTTATTACCGGACTGGGGATTATTTCCCCGGTAGGTAAGAATATTTCCGAAAATTGGCAGAATATTGTTGCAGGGAAGTCCGGCATCACACAAATTTCTCACTTTGATGCCAGTGGGCTGACGGCCCAAATAGCGGGCGAAGTGAAGGATTTTGACGTGACGGAATACCTATCCGCTAAAGATGCGAGACGTATGGATAGGTTTATTCATTTCGGGCTAGCAGCTGGTATCCAGGCATTCAAGGATTCGGGTCTGGAAGTCTCTGAACAGAATGCCGAGCGTATCGGGGTAAATATCGGTTCTGGTATCGGTGGTCTGCCGATGATTGAGGATACTCATAACGATTACCTCGCATCGGGTCCGCGCAAAATATCGCCATTCTTTATTCCCGGCACCATCATCAACATGATTTCCGGTAATTTGTCGGTGATGTACGGTCTGAAAGGGCCGAACCTTGCGATGGTTTCCGCATGCACTACCGGAACGCATTGCATTGGTGAATCTGCACGTATTGTTGAATATGGCGATGCGGATGTGATGATTGCGGGTGGCTCAGAGGCAACCATCAGTGCATTGGCCGTCGGCGGGTTTGCATCTGCTCGTGCACTGAGCACACGCAACGATGATCCGGCGACATCAAGCCGTCCGTGGGATAAGGGTCGTGATGGCTTTGTGATGGGTGAGGGTGCTGGCGTGATGGTGCTGGAAGAATATGAGCATGCCAAAGCACGTGGCGCAAAAATATACGCTGAACTGGCCGGTTATGGCATGAGTGGTGATGCATACCATATCACCTCCCCGAATATGGATGGTCCGAAGCGCAGCATGCTTAGTGCTTTGAACAATGCTGGTGTGAACCCTGATGAGGTTCAATACGTGAATGCACACGGTACATCAACTCCGTTGGGCGACAAGAACGAGACCGATGCGATCAAGCTGGCATTCGGTGACCATGCAAAGAAATTGGTTGTCAATTCCACTAAATCAATGACGGGCCATTTGTTGGGCGGCGCGGGTGGTGTGGAATCGGTATATTGTGCATTAGCTGTACATCATCAGATATCACCACCAACCATCAATATATTTGAGCAGGATCCTGAATGTGATCTCGACTATTGTGCTAATACCGCTCGAGACATGAAGATTGATGCTGCGGTGAACAATAATTTCGGCTTTGGCGGAACGAACGGCTCGCTGGTGTTCCGAAAAGTCTAGTTTCCTGTTTAACGATGCTGGTCAATGGCAAGCAAGGTGATTTGATCAGCATCCGTGATCGTGGTTTGTTTTACGGCGACGGTGTTTTTCGTACCTTGCTGTCTTTTCAAGGCCAAGCACTTCATTGGCCTTTACACTACCAAAAAATCCAACAAGATTGCACTGCACTGGGTATAACTTGCCCAAGCATCGCCGTGCTCTCTGCTGAGCTGGATGAACTACTTTTGGAACATCCTGATGCGGTTTTGAAGCTGATCGTGACTCGTGGTCAGGGGACGCGTGGCTATACGCCTCCATCTCAAACTGCACCGACACACATATGGGATGTTTCTGAACTGCCTGATCCACCTCCAGATGCGTCAACATCTGGTGTGAAAGTAAGCTGGTGCCAATTACGCCTTGGAGCACAAACCCGTCTAGCCGGAATCAAGCATCTCAACCGCCTAGAAAACGTGTTGGCTGCCCGGGAGGTGTGTGAAGCTGATGCGAAAGAGGGCTTACTCATGAACGCTTCTGACAACGTCATTAGCGGCACTCGGAGTAATTTGTTTCTGGTCAAAAATGGTGTATTGGTAACACCTGACCTTTCGTCCTGCGGCGTGTGTGGTGTGCAGCGTGATCGGATATTTGAATGGGCAGCACAGCACAAGATTGCTGTACAAATCCGCGATATTCGACAGTGCGAGGTATTGGATGCAGATGAGTTATTTCTGGTGAATACTGTGATTGGGCTGTGGTCGATAGGCGAACTTGGCGATCATAAATTGAACGGGCAAAAATGGAGTACATTTCCGCTCTCAATGAGAATTCGTCGCGATTTGTTTGTGCAGGGCGAATAATGAAAAAAAAGCTACTTATATTATCGACTGCGCTACTACTGATATTTGTGGTTGGGATGAGCTGCTATGCAAATCGTCCTTTGACGTTGCCCGCAACGCCATTTGAGTTTGAATTGAAGCAAGGCGGACATCTGAAAAGTATGGCTCGCGAGCTTCATCAGGCCGGTTTATTAGAAAATGAACGGGCATTCATCTGGTTGACACGTCTGCTAGGTAAATCTTCCCAAATCAAGGCGGGACACTATGCTTTGCAGCAACCAGTCACCCCGCTTGAGCTGCTGGAGATATTTCACAAGGGTGCAGTGATACAAAGAAAAGTTAGCATCATAGAAGGGTGGAGTTTCAAGCAGTTTCGTGAAGCATTGAACAATAATCCTGACTTGAAGCATGTCACGGTCGATTGGACTGATGCTGAAATTTTGAAAAAGATCGGGGCGACAGAAGCTCATCCAGAAGGTGTTTTCTTCCCGGATACCTACCGATTTACCGTTGGTAGCCGGGATATTACGATTTTTAAGCAGGCTTACCAGACAATGCAGCAACACTTACAAGAGGCTTGGGCTGCAAGAGAGTCCGATTTACCCATTCAGACACCCTATCAGGCGCTGATACTCGCTTCTATCGTTGAGAAGGAGACAGGAACCGCCTCAGATCGCGCCATGATCGCAGGCGTGTTTATAAACCGATTGAGAAGAGGCATGCGACTGCAAACTGATCCCACTGTGATATACGGCATGGGTGATAAATTTGACGGGAATATACGCAGGCGCGATTTGAAGACTGACACGATCTACAATACCTATACACGTGGCGGGCTGCCTCCTACGCCGATTGCATTACCGGGTTTGGCATCGTTGCAGGCTGCATTGCACCCGGCCAAGACCAAAGCGTTATACTTCGTCGCTCGGGGTGACGGCAGCTCACAATTTTCCAATAGCTTGGTCAAGCACAATCGTGCGGTTAACAAATATCAGAAATGAGTAAATTTATTACATTCGAAGGCGTTGACGGTGCCGGTAAAAGCACCCATTTGGCATGGTTTGCTGAAGCGTTACAACAGCAAGGTAAAGCTGTGGTGGTGACACGCGAGCCCGGCGGTACGCCGCTGGGTGAGCAATTGCGCGAGATATTGCTGAGTCAGGATATGACCATCGGCACAGAGACGTTATTGATGTTTGCAGCGCGTCTGGAGCATATCGAACAGGTCATCAAGCCGGCATTGAATGCAGGAAAATGGGTGATTTCAGATCGATTCAGTGATGCCAGCTTTGCCTATCAGGGTGGCGGAAGAGGCTATGACTGGGATAAGTTGAAGCAATTAGAGCAATGGGTACATGCTGATTTACAGCCAGATCTGACCCTGTTCTTTGACGTCCCGGTCGAGGTGGCACGGCAACGTTTGTCAAACAACACCTCGCTGGATCGCTTTGAACAGGAGCAAGACCAGTTCTTTGAGCGCGTTCGCGCCGGGTACCATAAACGCGTCCAGCAAAACCCAAATCGATATCGTGCAATCGACGCGGCACAATCAATAGAAGAAATTAAAGTTAAACTTGAATATATTGTCTCAGCTATTTGAAAATGAATGAAATTACCCCTTGGCATGCTGATGAATGGGTACGCCTGCAAGCCCTACGCAAACGCTTGCCGCATGGATTGCTGCTCAAGGGCAGTAAAGGAATCGGTAAGCTGGATTTTGCAATCAGCTATGCGCAAAGCCTGTTATGCGAAAACGCAGACGAGGCTCAATTTTCCTGTGGCACATGCCCGTCCTGTCACTGGTTTTCACAGGGCTCACATCCTGATTTTCGTTTGATCCAACCTGAAGCACTTAGCGAAGGTGATGCCATTAAACCTGCATCAGGTAAAAAGCCCAGCAAACAGATTTCCGTTGATCAAATCCGTAGTTTGAGTGATTTTTTCGGGATGACGGCGCATCAGGGCGGTAAACGTGTGGTTATCCTGCACCCGGCTGAGTCGATGAACTCCAATGCAGCAAATGCATTGCTTAAAAATCTGGAAGAACCACCTCATGGGTTGCTGATCATTTTGGTTTCACATAAGCCGCAACAACTATTACCTACGATTTTGAGTCGGTGCCAATCCTTTGCCTTGCCGACGCCCGATGCAGCCAGTGCGATCAAATGGCTTAAAGAGCAAGGTGTGTCCAATCCAGATAAAGCGTTTGCAACGTCAGGCTTTTCACCTTTGCTTGCGCTTCAATTGGGCGAACAAGTGGACAGCGATGAGCGTAGCCAATTACTTCGTGCGGTCAGCCAACCCGAAACATTGGATGCAGTTTCACTCGCGGCGACATTGCAGAAAACCGAGCAGGTGCTGGTTGTGCAATGGTTGCAACAATGGTGTTATGACATGACAGCAATCAAGATGGCAGGGCAGTTGCGCTACCATCCGGGCGAAGAGGCCGCTATCACCAGATTGGTTAAACCTGTGCCAGCATTGAATTTGGCCAGGCTACAAAGCTATCTCAAAACTGCCAAAAGAGAGTCTCAGCATACCCTCAACCCCAAGCTGTTCTTTGAATCACTGTTATTCACCTATCGTCAATTAATGTTGGAGTAAATGATGCCTTTTGTTGATTCACACTGCCATATCAACTTTCCCGATTTGGCTGCTCAAATGGATGATGTGCTGGATCAGATGCACGCAAACGAGGTGCTTAGTGCATTATGCGTTTCGGTGAATCTTGCGGATTTTCCTCAGGTCTTAGCACTTGCCGAGCAGCATTCGCATATCTACGCTTCCGTAGGCGTTCACCCTGATTACGAAGGGGTTGAGGAGCCCGATGTCGCCAAACTGGTCGAGTTGGCTGACCACCCGAAGATCATTGCGATAGGCGAGACCGGGCTGGATTACTTCCGCCTCAAAGGTGACCTTGAATGGCAGCGTGAACGCTTTCGTACTCATATCCGTGCAGCACGTGAAACCTGTAAACCGCTCATCATTCACACTCGGGAAGCCGCTGAGGACACCGTACGCATCATGACTGAAGAAAAAGCTGAAGACGCTAAAGGCGTCATGCATTGCTTCACGGAAGCTTGGGAAGTCGCTGAAGCGGTGCTGGAGATGGGCTTTTATATTTCTTTTTCAGGTATCGTTACTTTTAAGAATGCTAAGCAAATAAAAGAGGTTGCCAAACGAGTACCATTGGATCGGATTCTGATTGAAACAGATTCGCCCTATTTAGCGCCAGTCCCTTATCGTGGCAAGCTTAATCAACCTTCTTACGTAAAGCATGTCGCTGCAGAAATAGCCACTTTGAGGGGGATTAGCTTAGAGGAAGTCGGGCAGCAAACTACCAAGAATTTCGAGAAACTTTTCAAGAAAGTGGATATACAGTGAAAAATTTTCTGTAATTTTTTTGGGGAATTATTGACATGATTGCGAATACCCCTATAATGCGCAACTCGTTTTGCGGGAGTAGCTCAGCTGGTAGAGCGATACCTTGCCAAGGTATAGGTCGAGAGTTCGAACCTCTTCTCCCGCTCCAAAATCTGAGGGAAAGCATTCTAGCTTTCCCTCAATCATTTCAAATGTATGGTTTCGCACTGTGGCGAGATAGCAAAATGGTTATGCAGCGGATTGCAAATCCGCCTATCCCGGTTCGATTCCGGGTCTCGCCTCCAAATGCCTGCCCGGGTGGTGAAATTGGTAGACACAACGGACTTAAAATCCGTCGAGGCTAAACCCCTCGTGCCGGTTCGATTCCGGCTCCGGGCACCAACCCTGTGTTGGATGGGGTGTAGTACAGAAATGTTGATAATTATGTTACACTGCTAGGTCGCAAGTGGTTGAATTGAAATTTGATTCAAGCATTTAACAGGGGTTAGGGATATTTCTCAGTGCTAGGTGGTGTGTCCATCGGCAAACTATTCCACATGATCCCCGACGTTTTTGGAGATTAAAACATGAATGAAATTTTACAATACCTGAAAAAGCATGGCGACAAAGCTGACAAGGAGATCGCGGAAGCCACAGGTATTTCCCTCGCAAATGTTAGAAATCATATTTCTGAACTGGCTGCGCAAGGTGAAGTGATGACCTGCCGCTCAACCCGCTTTGAGAAGGGTAAGAAAATTGAAGGTATTCGTTGCCGTATCTCCGGTTACATTCCTCCTGCTGCCCCCGGCAGGAAATCAAAAGCACAATTAAAGCTTTCATAAGAATTAAGTCCCTTTTCGGTATCAAATGAATCGCCAGTCAACTAAATGTTGTCTGGCGTTTTTGATTTGTAAATTCCGAGCCAGTACTTTCTCCAATAAATTTTCCCCGATTGATAAAAAATTCCAAATTGTTTATATGTAATGACTATTGGTAAGCGTTTTTCAAGAGTATAATTTTGCTCGATTTGAGCTGATTCATACACGCAATTCTCTATCTAATCGACAATAAGGAATTATCTTGGCACTCTCCAAACGCGTACAAGCCATCAAGCCTTCTCCAACTCTTTCCGTGACTGCTCGTGCAGCAAGTTTGAAAGCAGAGGGAAAAGACATCATCGGACTGGGTGCAGGTGAGCCCGATTTTGATACGCCGCAGCACATCAAAGATGCCGGAGTCGCTGCCATCAATAACGGGCAGACAAAATATACCGCTGTAGGCGGCACGCCCGAGCTGAAGCAGGCCGTCATTGCCAAATTCAAGCGCGACAATGGTCTTGAATACACTGCCAAGCAGATACTTGTCTCATGCGGTGGCAAGCAGAGTTTGTTCAACTTAGCCCAGGCGGTGATCGACCCGGGTGATGAAGTCGTCATCACCGCACCGTATTGGGTTTCTTATCCTGACATCGTCATCATCGCCGATGGCGTGCCGGTTATCGTGCAAGCCGGGATAGAGCAGGGCTTCAAGATGAGCCCTGCGCAACTTGAAGCTGCGATTACACCAAAAACCAAGATGGTGATCATTAACAGCCCCAGTAATCCTTCCGGGGCGGTCTATTCCCTAGAAGACTTTCAGGCGTTGGGTGAAGTGCTGCGCACGCATCCAGACATTCTTATCGCAACGGATGACATGTACGAGCACATTGCATTGACGGACGCCGAGTTCGTCAACATCTTGGACGCCTGCCCGGATCTTTACTCTCGTACCATGGTGCTAAATGGCGTGTCAAAGGCCTATTCGATGACCGGATGGCGTATCGGCTATGCCGCCGGCCCTGAGAACATCATCACCGCGATGGCAAAAATCCAATCGCAAAGCACCTCTAATCCGGCATCCATCTCCCAAGCCGCCGCCCAAGCCGCACTTAATGGCGATCAGAGTTGTATCATCCCAATGCTGGCAGCCTTTTGCGAGCGCCATGTGTTCGTGGTTGATGCGCTGAACAAAATACCGGGGCTAAGCTGCCTGATGGCGGGCGGCGCGTTTTACGCCTTTCCCGATGCCAGACAGGCAATTGAAACACTACATGGCAAAGGCATCATCAAAGAAGCCACCGACATTGCCTTCTCAGAATATCTGCTGGTAGAAGCAGGCGTAGCCGTCGTGCCGGGCTCGGCTTTTGGCAGTGAAGGCTATTTCCGCCTGTCATTCGCGACATCAATGAAAAACTTGAAGAATGCAATGGAACGAATTGCCAAGGCGTTGTCTTAAAGACTGAGTGTCATATTTTAGAGGGAGATAGAGGCAGTGGGGAAAGCCTGATGTCTGTTGGGGTTTAGTGCGCGCAAGTGATTGAGGTATATGCTAAATCTTCTAGAATGCAAGGCAAAATAATGCAGCAAACCGGTTACGTTTCTGTTAAATTACGCCCCCTAAATTTCATGTGGTTCTCTCCAACATGACACCCTTAGATTCCCTTTTTTATTTATTCTCGGAGCTACGATTATATGACGCAATACAGTAAACGAATGGTAATTGTTCATTGGCTTACATTGGCTTTATTGATTGCCGCTTATTTCTTAGGCGAAATAGCGCATGATGCACGCCACGATGGTGGTGCAACAATTAACGATTATTTGCTACACATGATGATGGGTGCGTCAGTGCTGATACTGACACTTGGGCGATTGGTGGCTCGTAAAATAGATGGTGTTCCACCGGCAGTGGGAAACACACCGACGGATAAACTGGCAAAAGGCATCCATCATTTGCTTTATGCCATATTGATTCTGTTGCCGTTTAGCGGCAGCATGCAAGTCTTGACCAGCGATGTTGGTAAGGCACTCTGGGCAGACGATGCGTCGATGCTACCGGAGAAATTGAGCGGTGTGATTGCGCACGAGGTACATGAAATAATGGTGCAAGTGTTGATGGTCGTTGTCGTGCTACATATCTTAGGCGCACTGAAGCATCAATTCATCATGAAGGACGGACTGATGGATCGCATGTCATTGCGTAAAAAAGATTGATTTTCACAGACTGACTTTCTGACTTATCATGCAAGCAAATAAATGGGACGATTTGATCGTCCCTTTTTTGTTATATGGATGATAGGAATCACTACATAAATTGCTGCTCTTCGTAAGAGCTCCCTCCTGAGAGTTTATTCAACCATACGGTTGACAATTTGCAATTGCTGAGCCTATACTCAACCATATGGTTGAATTTAAAAATAATGATGATCTTAACGAGATACTAAAAGCAGTTAGCGATTCAACACGTCGCGCTCTTTTAACGCAGCTTAGCCAACAAGGTGCCAGTCGGGTTACTGACTTAGCTAATGCTTACGATATGTCACTCAATGCAATATCGAAACATATCAAAGTAATGGAGAACGCTCAGCTTGTTACTCGCAAAAATACCGGTAGAACTCACTGGATTGAAGCAAATCTGGATCGAATTGAGATAGCTGAAATATGGTTCAAGGAACTTAAATCATTTTGGGAATTGCGATTAGATAAGCTTGATGAACTGATGAGGAATGGAGATAAAACAGATGACTGAACTAAAGGTAAATATAGAAAAGACAATCAATGCTCCGATAGAAAAGGTATTTGATGCATGGTTAGATCCGAAAATGCTATCGCAATTTATGATGCCTATGCCGGGCATGCCAACGTCTGATGTTGAAAATAATGCTCAGGAAGGCGGACAGTTTGCAATTGTTATGTATGCGGGTGACGACCAACTACCACACACAGGAAAGTATTTAGAAATTAGCCGTCCCGATAAATTAGTCTTTACTTGGGTGTCTCATCGCTCAATTGATAACAGCATCGTTACCCTGAATTTCACCAAAACAGATGATGGTAAAACAATTATTGCGCTTTCTCATGTTAAGTTTATCGATGAAAACGCACGCTCTGATCACGAAGGTGGCTGGAAAAATATTTTAGACAAACTAAATGATGTTATGTGCTGATGAGCAGTAGGGGGCATGCCTCGAATAGTGATTCAGGGCTGCTCTGTAGGACTTAACAGACACAGGTATCAAGTGGCTTGCATCATCCAACCGCATCCAACCAGCGCACCAAAGAAGATTAACAAGTGTGCCCATGACCAGAAAAGATAGCGGCGCGAGAGTTTGTTAGGCGCGATGTTGCTCAGCAGATAAAGCTTGCCGTCACGAGGCTGCCCCATGATGTGGACATCAGATTGTGTATGTGCCACTTGCATTTTCTTGGAGACTTCACGCCGGGCGGCAGAGCGTGCCAACATCCATTCTTTCATGTCTAGTTCGCCGTCTTCATCAAGATCAAAACGGGCATGTAATTCAGGCATGTCGCGCTTCCAGTCGGCAAGCAGGTTATTCAGCTCGGCGCGTTGGTCGAATTCAGCCGCGACATTGTGGGTACGAAATTCGCCCAGTGCATAGATGCTGTCATGGTGGATCAGCTTCCACTCGGTATATCGGTAATTTCCGGTCGTCCAACGGTCACGATGTTTGGTGATGATCTCGGCGTGTTCCGGGTCAACCACACATGTTCCGCTGTCGTCATGCAGCGAAAAAAGGTTTTTGCTTTCTCCGTGATCTATCGTGTTCCACTTATTTTTGTGGCCGCGTTGTTCGACCTTGTATCGATACCAAAGGCAGGGCAGCACGCGCAGCTTGCTGATGAGTAGTGCTTCTTCATAAGGTTTGCCGGTGCCGATCAGTTCTACATAGCCTTGTGCGGCAGATGATACTTTAGAGGTAGGCGTGGCATTGATCAGCCGCAACCTGCGCAGGGCAGACATCCAAGCGATCAAACTAATGAGCGCCATCATCGATAAGGAACCTAGCCAACCTTCGCGGGAATCAAGTTTGAAACCGACGAACAACAACACCAACTGCCCACCTGAGGTGATTAACTGTGCGTATTCACGGCGTATTTTTGCCAGCAAAGGTCAGCCCCGAAATGTGTTCAGTTGAATAGTTGCTTCATGTCCACATCGGCTTTTTCAGCAGCAGAAAATTCCAATAGTGGTTTGTCGCCGAAGTTGAACATGCTTGCGATGATGCTGGCGGGGAAGACTTCGATCTGCACATTGTTGATGTTGACCGACTCGTTATACAACTCACGACGGTCGGCGATGCCGTTTTCTAACGAGGTGATGCGGTTTTGCAGTTGCATGAATTGTTCGTTGGCCTTCAACTCGGGATAAGCCTCGGCCACCGCAAAGATATTGCCCAGCCCCATACGCAGCATACCTTCAGCCTTTCCTAACGCGGGGACATCTTGGTTCTGACGCGCATCTTGCACTTGGGAACGTGCCTCGATGACACTTTGCAAAGTGGCCTGTTCAAACTGCTTATACTGTTTACACACCTCAACCAGCTTGGGCAACTCGTCATGGCGCTGCTTGAGCAATACATCTATGTTTGCCCATGCCTTAGCCACAGCGTGTTTGACACTGACCAAATGGTTATACAAGCTGATCGCATAGATCAGGATAACAATGGCGATGCCGAGAATAATCATTGAGGTCATGTGGGCTCCAGAATGTAGTGACACAACCGATATCGTAATGCAAAACGGTGCGCTTATGTTTGATTTGGGGAACACTGATTCCCTCCCCCTTGCAGGAGGGAGGGGGTAGAAGCTCTCCGAATCCACTGTTCTACCCCGTCTTTTGCTGGGTTAGTCAGATGGCTAGTTGTTTCACCAGTAGTTCCATCAGAGGGAGAACCAAATCAGCTTCCCGATTTATGCGAAGATTTTGTGGGGTGGAAGTGAACCTGCTCTTCCCCTGACAAGGGGAGGTTGGGAGGGGGTTAATATGCCAGCATTGTTGGCTATCACCACCAACAGAAGACCTAACCAGTGCTCCCCTAAAGCGTCAATTGATTATTCAAACATGTCTTAGCCTGAAACAGCCGCGTCAATGTGGGAAACAGATAC